>JGI20171J29575_12612741_pt1 | contig 29861 bp, 19 predicted proteins | sample TergutNc150P4_FD_29575 | JGI IMG/M metagenome (IMG submission 29575)
TATATGATACCTTCATATATGATGCAAATTGACGCGATACCTGTAACCAGAAACGGAAAGCTTGATAAACGGGCGCTTCCGGAGATTGAAACAGTTGTTACAAGGGAGTACGTTGCTCCAAGAAACGAGGCTGAAGCTGTGGTTTGTCAGGCATTTAGCGCGATTTTGAACATAGAAAAAGTTGGAGTAAACGACAGTTTCTTTGAACTTGGGGGAGACTCAATTAAGGCTATCAGAATAATTTCGAAATTGAGAGATGCCGGATTTATGGTAACAGTCAAAGAAATTATGAACGGCAAAACGGCGGAAAAAATCGCGGCCGTATTGAAGGTGAAAGAAGTACAGCAGAAATATGAACAGGGCGAAGTAGTCGGTACAATTGAAAAAACTCCGATATTGCGTGAATTTGAGCATTGGAATTTTGCGAAATCTGAGCATTTCAACCAGGCAATGATGTTCAGTGTGAGCGGTGTTGAGAACGAAGTCATCAAACAGGCTATCTGTGAACTTGTAAAACATCACGATGCTTTGAGGGCGGTTTACCGCAATAACGAACTGGTAATACTCACGGTAAACGATAGTAAACTTTGTGATTTCTTTGAATTTGACTATACCAATGAGGACGATAAACATAAATCGGTTGAGGAAAAATGTACAGAAATTCAGGCAGGAATCGACCTGGAAAACGGTCCGTTCGTAAAAATTGCGGTGTTTAAACTTGGTGTTGAAAAAATCATGATGTTCTGCATTCACCATCTTGTAGTCGACGGTGTTTCGTGGCGGATTCTCGGCGAAGACCTTGAAACAGTTCTTGAACAGCTGAAAAACAGAAAGAAAGTTCGGCTGCCTGAAAAAACTGCGTCGTTTATTGAGTGGAGCAAAAAACTCAATGAATACGGCGAAAAGCTGAAAGTTAAGGACGCTTCTTATTGGAAACGCGAGAATGAAAAAACCGCAGAAGGACTGATTAATGGCAAATTTGCGGAATCAGAACCCGGAATGGGAGTTGTGGTGTTCAGTGAGGAAACAACTGAAAATCTGCTGAAGAAAGCTGGAAATGTGTGTGGTGCAAAGATTGACGAGGTTCTCTTAAGCGGTCTTGCAATGGCTTTTGGAAAGTTGACGGGTCAGAAAAAACTCGCGGTTAAACTTGAGGGGCACGGTCGTGAAAAGCTCCATGAAGCGATTGAAGTTGACCGTACAATAGGTTGGTTTACAAACATATACGCAGCAAACTTTGATTGTACGGAAGATTACAAGACAAGCATTATCAGCGCGAAAGAAACGATGCGCAGAATTCCGGATGGCGGTCTGGGCTATGGCTACGCTGAAAATACCGAAACTTCGGCAAAACCTGAAATTTGCTTTAACTATTTAGGCGATTTCAGCGAAAGTCAGGCAAGCTTTTTCGGTGAATATTCGTGTGGAGCAGACATGGCTGCTGAAAATATTATCAGTGGCGGTTTGACATTTAACGGTCAGGTGAGCAACGGCAAACTAACGTTTTCAATTATGAGCATGGATAGAAGGTTTTGTCAAGAATTTGTAGACAAATTGTCGGAAAAGTATAAACAATGCGTAGATGAACTTGCAAAATATTGTGCAGAATCTACAAAAATGGTGAAAACTGCAAGCGATTACGGTGTGTATGACCTTTCAACCAGCGAATTTGATCTGTTGCAAGAAGGCTTAGGCTATGAGTTTGAAAAAATCTACGGACTGACTCCTCTTCAAGAAGGTATGCTGTTCCACAATATTGAAAACAGTAAATCAACAAGTTATGTAGTACAAACTTTATTTGATATAACCGGAAAAATTGATGCAGAAAAATTCAGAGAAGCGTTTAGATTAACGATACTTAAATATGAAATTTTGAAAACAAGTATTGTATATAAAAACATTTCTGTGCCTAAACAGGTGATATTAAAAGACAGGAATCCGGAATTCAAAGTAATAGATTTTACTATGTACAGTGAAACCGAGCAAATTGAGAAGTACAGTGAAATTGTAACTGGCGATTTGAAGCGCGGTTTTGATTTACAGGATGATACTTTGATACGTGCAACGTGTGTAACGTTTGGGAAAAATCATTGTAAACTGCTTTGGTCTCTCCATCATATTATACTTGACGGCTGGTGTAATTCACTTGTAATGGAAACGTTTGAGAAGTATTATGAGAAATTGACCGGGGGAATGGCTGCGGAAGCTCTTGAAGAACAGATTTTGGCGGAAAAAGCGCAATCCGGCGAATACAGTGACTATATAGACTGGCTTGAAAGTAAAGACATGGGAGAATCGCTGAAGTATTGGAAAGAGTTGCTTGACGGATACGAAGGTGTTAGTGAGATTAGACCAATGTTTACGCCTGAACAGAGTGAAGAACAAATGGTCCGCTCCGATAAAATTCTTACCAAAGAACTGAGCGAAAACCTTGTAAAAATAGCTAAAGAAAATGACTCAACGATAAGCTCACTGACGGAAACAGTCTGCGGAATATTGCTCCAGAAATATACGAATACTGATGACGTGGTGTTTGGAAAAGTCATTTCGGGCAGAAACGCGGACATAGAAGGGATAGACGGAATAGTCGGACTGTTTATAAATACAATACCTGTGCGCGTAAAGTCGGATCCGGAAATAACGGTAAATGAGCTTCTTTGCAAACAGCAGGAACAGGCAACTGAGGGCGACAGCCATGATTTCTGTTCGCTTGCGGAAATTCAAGGCACAACGGTATTGGGAACGGACCTCATAAAGGTACTGTTTGTATTTGAAAACTATAATTCAGGCAAGGAAAATGAGAAACATGAACCAGTGGAAAAGAATATAACAATTACTACTGAGAGAGCACGTGAGCAGACGAATTATGCAATTTCAATTGCTTCGGGCATCATTGACGGATCGCTTGGTATAGAAATAATGTACAATCCGAACGAGTACCGTGCGGAGGAAATCGACTGTATTCTCAACAGACTCAAAAAGATATTCGAAGAAATCAGCGAAAATCCGAACAAACGCGTATGCATGATTGATAACGTAACCGAATCCGAAAAACGTCAAATTATAGAGGAATTCAATGACACGGCAACAGAATATCCCCGGGACAAGACGATTGTACAGTTGTTTGAGGAGCAAGTTGAACGGACTCCGGAGAACGTAGCTCTCATGTTTGAAGATGAGAGTCTGACCTACCGTGAACTCAATGAAAGAGTGAATGCGTTGGCACATAAACTGCGTGAGATGGGTGTAAAACCTGAAGATTTCGTAGCGGTTATCGCGGAGCGTAGCATTGAAATGATTGCGGGAATTTACGCGGTAATCAAGGCAGGCGGAGCATATGTGCCGATAGACCCGACATATCCGGAAGATAGAATTCACTTCATGCTTGAGGATTGCAAACCCAAAGCGATACTGATATACAGGGCAGAAATTAACACGGAAATACCTGTAATTGACCTCGAAAATGCGGAGATATGGGAAGGTTCGGCAGGAAATCCGATGAACGTAAATACTCCAGATGACCTAATTTACTGTATCTATACCTCGGGGACTACAGGACAGCCTAAGGGGGTTATGCTGGAGCATCATGGCGTTGTAAGTCTGAAATATATGTTTGAAAACAGTATGCAAATCACTTCTGAGGATAAGATAGTTCAGTTTGCGAATTATATTTTTGATGCGTCGGTTTGGGAGATGACAATGGCACTGTGCAACGGTGCAGCGTTAGTTATCGTGCCTGCGAATATTGCCGGAATGCCTGAAGAATTCAGTGAATACTGCAATGAGAAAAATGTCACGGTTGCGACATTGCCGCCTAATTTTTACGTTCAGGATTTAGTGAAATTAAACCTCCGACTCCTCATAACCGCCGGTTCTGAGGCAACTCAGGCGTTACTGAAAAAGGCTGAAAATCAGACGTATATCAACGCTTACGGACCGACCGAAACAACCGTCTGTGCAAGTTATTGGCTAAGACCTGAAAATTGGGATGATACCAGCGCTTCCATAGGCAAGCCGATATCTAACACTCAGATTTACATAGTAAGTGGCGAAAGTCTCTGCGGAATCGGAATCCCTGGAGAGTTATGCATAGCGGGAGACGGATTAGCGCGTGGGTATCTGAACCAGCCTGCACTGACATCTGAGAAATTCGTGGACAACCCGTATGGTGAAGGAAAGCTGTATCGTTCGGGCGACTTGGCGAGATGGCTGCCGGACGGGAACATAGAGTATCTGGGGCGGATAGACGATCAGGTAAAAGTCCGCGGTTTCCGTATAGAGCTCAGCGAAATTGAGAGCAAAATACGTGAAATCGAAAACGTCAAGGACTGTGCGGTTATTGCGAAAGCGGATAGCAGCGGAGACAAATCTATATATGCATACTATACATCAGAAGAGCAAGTAAGCGTATCTGAAATAAGAGATAGGTTGAGAAAAGCATTGCCTGAGTATATGATACCCGCGTATGTGATGCAAATTGATGCGATACCGGTAACAAGAAACGGAAAGCTTGATAAACGAGCGCTTCCGGAAATTGAGGTTAAAGCGACCCGAGAATATGCTGCGCCAAAGAATGCCGCTGAAGAGACACTTGCGCGCATATGGAGCGAAATTTTGGGTGTGGAAAAAGTCGGAATTCATGATGATTTCTTTGAGTTGGGCGGCAACAGTCTAAAAGTAATCAGGGTTGTTTCCGGAGCGCGTCAGGAAAACATTGATATTAAAATAACCGATGTTTTTGTATGCAGAACAATTGCGAAGCTTACTGAAAATACCGAAGAAAACGTACAAACAGTTAAGGTCAGAACCCGGGAAGATTTTGAAAAATATCTCCCCATATTTAATACAAATAAAATGACAGAATCTGTTCCTGAAAAGAAATCGTTAGGGAATGTACTGATTACTGGTGCTACAGGATTTTTAGGCGCGCATATTTTAGATGAATATCTGAAAAATGAAAACGGTATGGCATATTGTCTTGTACGCGGAGGAAATCTTGAAGAAAGCCAAAAAAGACTTGACCAAATATTGGATTTCTATTTTGCCGGACGCTACAAAAATGAAAAGCGTATTGTAGTAATAAACGGGGACGTTACGAATAAAATTAATTGTGATGCTGAAATAGATACGGTGATTCACAGTGCGGCTAATGTAAAGCACTACGGATTCTACAGCGATTTTTATCAGGTTAACGTACATGGTGTTAAGAATGCAATTGAATTTACACAAAGCAAACAGGCAAAACTGCTGCATATTTCTACAACAAGTATTTTGATTCCGACTCTTGACGGGAATTATGCTGAAGGATCTGAAATTACCTTGTGCGAAAACAGTCTGTATCTGTCAGATAAGTTGGACAGTGTATACGGGCGCAGTAAATTTGAAGCTGAAACTGTTGTTTTAGACGCTATGTTAAACGGTTTGAGGGCAAATATTATTCGTGTGGGAAATCTGACCAATAGGTATAAGGATGCGGTATTTCAGTCAAATTTCAACGAAAATGCTTTTCTGAAAAAAATGAAATTCTTTACTGAACTTGGTATGTTTACTGAGGAATTCTTGTCTAAGCAGCTTGAATTTTCACCAATTGACTGTACAGCTAATGCTGTGTTGAAAATTGCGCAACACTTTAATAACCAAAATACTATATTACATGTTAATCATTTTAAACCTATATTGCTCCAAAAATTTGCGGAAGCGATGAAAGCATTGAAAATAAGAACACAAATTATTGAAGGCGGCATGGATAGACTTATGGAAAAAATATCAACCGAGCAAAAAGCTACTGAGTTTAACGAGACTTTTTATGATATTGATGAAGGCAACGGTGATTCCATACGGGTTGATAATACTATTACCACCGAATATTTAAGGAAAATAAACTTTAATTGGCCTGATATCAGTGTAAATTATTTAGCAGAGTATATTAAATATTTTATAGAATCCGGGTATTTTGAGCCGTCTTATAACCGTGAGGAGCAGTTCGTATATTAAGTTGTATATTATAAAGGTATGTGTAGTGCAGCTGTTTCAATGCCAAACACTTGCGCAGTTTATGTTGGGCATTGAAACAGTCACGAAAAGAAGGGTTGATATGAAAACCAGAGATATTCTAATAATAGACGATGACGAAGATTTGTCATATATAACTTCCGATTTGCTTACGGGTTCGGGTTACAGTGTAGACAGGGAGCACAGTTCCGCCACTGCGTTGGAGCGGCTTTCCGAAACCGTGTACAGGTTGATTATTCTGGATATAAACCTGCCTGACGGAACGGGTTTTGATTTATGCGAAAAACTCCGTAAAATTACCGATATTCCGATTATATTCATAAGCGCGAGAACCAGTGATACTGACAAAATCACGGGACTTGACATTGGCGGCGACGATTATGTCCCTAAGCCGTATTCGCTTGGCGAACTGCTTTACCGTGTTAAGGCGCATCTGCGGCGTTCGTATTCAATGAACGCCGACAGTGAACGTTTTTGTTTCGGGAACATTGAAGTCAATATAAAATCCCGAAGTGTTTGCAAGAACGGTAAACCCATAGAACTATCCGCCAAGGAATTCAACTTGCTTGCCGTACTGATTCAAAACAAAAATAAAGCTATGTCAAAAGATGAATTGTTTGATGTAGCATGGGGCGTACACAGTGAAGCCGAACCGGCTTCGCTCACCGTGCATATTCGGTGGCTGCGTGAGAAACTTGAAGACAATCCGTCTGCTCCCGTGTTCTTAAAAACCGTGTGGGGCATAGGGTATAAGTTGGAGGTCGAATGAAAAACGGAATATTAAAAATGTCAATTGCTTTTATACTTGTTGTCACAGCGTTTTTCGCGGTAACAACGTTTTATCTGCAAAACAAATACGGAGCTTATGAAAAGGAATATGAGGGAAAACGCGTAGTACTCCTTAATGAAATCATTCACACTGATGATTATGAAGCCATTGTATCAAGATTGGATGAATTGTTTTCAACACCGCCGCCGACTGCTCAACTTCAAAGATGGCTTATCGTTAGTTACATTAGCTGTATGCTTTTTGCTTCAACAGTGTTACTGTTTTGCTATTTGAAATTAATTAGCCCGTTCAATAAACTTGAACACTTTGCGAAAGAAGTTGCAAAGGGCAATCTTGACTTTCCTCTTGAAATTCAGAGGGAAAACGTTTTTGGGGAATTCTCGTGGGCGTTTGATTTTATGAGAAGTGAACTGAAAAATTCCCGTGAGCAAGAAAAAATAGCGAGACAGGAAAACAAAGCGTTAATCGCCGCTATTTCCCATGATATAAAGACTCCTGTTGCCTCAATCCGCGCTTACGCTGAAGCATTGTCGCGTGGCATGGATACCACTCCTGAACGCAGGGAGCGGTATTTAAGTGTAATTATCAAAAAGTCCGACGAAGTGACAAAGCTGACGAACGATTTGTTTTTGCACGCATTGTCTGATATGGAAAAGTTACAGCTTGAAATTAAACCCCATGATGCGAAGGAATTAATCAAAGAAATCCTTGACCCGTTTTTTGCTGAATACGGGGATAAATTGACAGTTACCGACGTTCCCGAGGTTACGGTAAACGCAGACGAAAAGCGTCTTGCGCAGGTGTTCGAGAATGTCATAACCAATGCCGCCAAGTATGCGACTGATTCGAGTATAGAGATATCATTTACTATCGAAGAAGATGAGCTTGTGTGTAAAATCCGCGATTTCGGCAGCGGGATACCTGCGGTTGATATGCCGTTTGTCCTGGACAGATTTTACAGGGGTGAAAATTCGAAAGATAAACAGGGTTCGGGGTTGGGTTTATATATAGTAAAGTATATTGTCGGAAAGTGCGGTGGATTTGTACGTCTTGATAACTCTGAAAACGGGCTTTCCGTGATTTTTTCGGTTCCGTGCTTACGTAAGGATCAGAAGTCAGGATTTAGGATTCGTGAGATAAGCATGCTCAAATAAAAAATTTGTTTCTTAAGGATTTCTTAATAATTAATATGTTAAAATGATTGCATTAAACAAAAACACGATATTGTAGGAGGTTCTCAATATGGCAAATGTAATTATGTCCGCGAAAAATTTATGTAAAAGCTATGCGCATGGGGGTGCGCAGAACCACGTGCTCAAAAACATTGATTTTGACTTGCACGAAGGTGAATTTACCGTTGTAATGGGAAGTTCCGGTTCGGGAAAATCCACATTGCTCTACTGCCTGTCGGGAATGGATAAGCCGACGTCAGGTGAAGTTACTTATAACGGGAAGGAATTTAGTAAGCTCAACGAGGACAAGTTGGCAGTACTCCGTCGAAAGGACTTCGGATTTATATTCCAGCAAATGCACCTTGTTGAAAATCTATCAATCTTTGAGAATATTTCCGTACCGGGTTACTTAATATCCAAGCCTCAGTCTGTTCATGAAAAAGCTGAGGAATTAATGAAAAAAGTCGGCATATCGGAACTTGTTAAACGCTTACCGTCGCAGGTGTCGGGCGGTGAACAGCAGAAAGCGGCTACGGCACGCGCGTTGATTAATTCACCGAAAGTTCTTTTCGCAGACGAACCAACGGGTTCGCTTAACTCAAAATCGGGAACAGACGTGCTTGATATACTAACCAAATTCAACCACGATGGGCAGACCATTCTTATGGTAACTCATGACGTAAAGGCTGCAATAAGGGCAACTCGTTTAATATATATATCCGACGGAAAAATCGGCGGCGAAATGGAACTGCCTTCTTATGATAAAGAAAAAGTAAAAGCGCGTGAGAGTCAGGTCATCTCTTGGCTTACCTCTCTCGGTTGGTAAGGGGGACGAAAATATGGCTGTTTTTAAAGTTGCGTTATCGCTTTTAAAAAAGCAGAAAACGTATGTATTTGCGGTTTTTTTTCTTACGTTAATTGTTTCAGTAATGCTTGCAACTTCGCTGACGATTATTATAAAAACAGGTACGATTTGTGAAGATACACTTAAAAAAATCAATTGTCCCGATATAATGGTGCTGTTGATGGATGATTCTGAAGAAAGAAATCCCGAAGGTTATTTCAAAGAAAAAAGTGACGTTAAAGAAGTGAAGATAAGTCCCTATTTTTTTCTTAATGATAACAATACAAAATTGAAGAGAAAAGATGATAAACTCCCGGGAGTGACTCTTCTTTTCCCTTATTACAACGATTTGGATAACTATACGATTATTTCAGACAAATCAGGAAAATTCAAGCTTGATGACGGGGAAATTATGTTGCTTGATGGTTGGGGGGAAAAATATGACTTAAAAGAAGGCGACACAATAAAAATATTTGGTAAAGAGCTGAAAATAGCAGGATTCTATAAAGACTCGCTGTTAGGGTCACCCCTTGTCTCAGTAGAACGTATTTTTGTAAATCAAAACGAGTGGGATTCTTTAAGCAAAAACGCTGATGAGCGCGGCGAAATTGTTAATGTTTGGGTAAAAGGCGGTGTGTATGCCGATGACTATAAAGATGTCAAAATCAGGATTTTAGAGGATTTTCCGTTCAAAGAAGGCATGGAACAGTCTTTTGATATACTTATGTTTAAACAGTTTTTGCCAATGCTCTCTAATATAATTGCGGGGGTCCTAGCGGCATTTGCATTACTGTCGTTTATAGTAACTCTCTACGTTTTACGCTATGCGATACTTTCTTCCGTTGAGGGCAATTTCACGACATTTGGAATTTACAAGGCAATTGGCTTTAAAGGAAAACAAATTCGTACCGCGATATTGTTACAATATGTAATTATATGCGTAATTGCTGTTGTTGTAGGGGTGGCTGCAAGTATACCCATAATACCGATTGTAGGTAATACGCTCATATCCTCAATGGGTATTGAATGGGAAGGCGGTCTGCTGATTTCAGCCGGAATTATCACAGTTATAGTGCTTACAGCTTTTGTAGCGTGGATTGCATGGCTCAATTCTGGGAAAATCAAAAAAATCTCACCTGTACGTGCAATTTCACATGGACGCGCACCGGTTTATTTTGCGCAGAGGCTTAATATTTCACTGAAAAAGTTATCAGTATTTCCTCTTAATTTAAGAATGGCATTAAAGCAAATTTTTTCTCGCCGCAAGCAGTATACAATGCTCATGATTATATCAGTCTTTATGACGTTTTTTATTGCGTTAACGGGTGGTTTGGCATCATTATTCAGTGATTCAGATGTGGTTTCTTATACTTTTGGTGCTCCTAAAAACGTACATTTACTCATTGGTTCGGCGGATGACACCAGAGAAGGCTTGAAAGAATTGGATGATGCTATAGACTACATAAAGAAAAATTATAATAATGTTGATAAGATATTTGGAACTCAGGGGTTAACCATAACACTTGAAGATGAAAGAGTTTCGGCTTTAGTTTATGACAGTTTTGAAGATTTGGAAATAGCTCCGCCTATTACAGGCAGTTTTCCTAAACACGACAATGAAGTTGCATTGTCTCCGGGACTTGCTAATCTTCTTAGTAAAAAAATCGGTGATACAGTAACTGTTACTAACGATGACGGAGATTCACTTGATTATATAGTGACTGGAACAGTCCAGTCTTACATTCAGGTGGGGATGAATTTCAGTGTTACTACTGATGCAATAAAACGGCTAAACCCTGATTTTAAGATGACAAGTTACTCTGTAGCGTTTAAATCTGATACATATGAAAATGCGGTTTACGACGAATTATTTAATAAGTATGAAGATACATCAATTGTTGTTTCTGAAGCTGATGCAAGTACGTTTGATACAATTAAAGTTGTCTTGGATATACTAAATGTTGTTTCTTATGTTCTTGCAGTTACGTTAATAGCACTGATTACGTTCCTTATGACAATAATCGCTGTTTACCGTGAAAACACGGACATAAGTATATTCAAATCAGTTGGGTTCAAATCGGCACAAGTCCGCTCTCAGTTTGCGCTAAGGTTCCTTATGGTATCATTTACGGGCGGGCTAATTGGGCTTGTCGTTACTCTGTTGTTAAGTTCACCCATTCTATCAATTATTTTTCAATTGTTTGGACTAACACATGTTGAGATGGAGTATACCGCACTACAGCTTCTTCTGCCGCTTATAATCGTTTGTGTAATGGCATTGATTGCATCTTGGTTGGTTTCGGCAAGAATTAAGAAAATTTCCGGAAGGAATTTAATTATTGAGTAATCCTTATGCAAAAATAACTACAAAAAGGACGGCGTTACCACCGTCCTTTTTGTAATCCGCTCCACCGCTTCAACAATTCTCCTAAAAACGCTGTTAAAGCAATTCATTAAAAGGGTATGAATCATTAGTCTCTATGTTTTCGCTGCCTTCAAGCTCTTCATTTTGTTCTGTATTATCACTGCTTTCTTCTGTGGTTTCCTCAGCGGATTCTGACACCGTTTCTTCACTGTTATCGTCATGCTGTGAGTCTTCATCATCTGATGAAGTAACATCATCTTTCGCCGCGAAATCTTCTGGCGGTATGTTTTTATCTTCAGAATCAGGCGCCTCTTCTTTACAGCGTCCTACATTGTCTAATTCCTCCATCAAAACTTTATACCGGTCCTGAGCACAAGCAATTGTCTCTTTAGATGCATCAATATCTGAAATCAATTGCTCAATATCCGTAGCCCTTTCCGAATCAACCCCCTTTTCCGCATTATAGTAGTACCTGCCCAATGCCGCGTAATTTTTGTTCATTTTTAAGCTTTCGTTTTTAATTAAAACCTTTACTCTGTTGATTTGCGCGGCAATCTTGTTTTTTTCTACTAAAATTTGTGCCGCATCAGCAATAGCAGATATTGCAACATTGACACCGTTTTTAAGATTTTCTAAAATATCCATAAAAAATAATCTCTCCCTTGTATAATGTTTAAATTTCATGCTGTCTTTAGTATGCATAAAATTTACCTTAATTATTATGACAGAAAAAACATATAAAATCAATAGAAATTTTAAAATAACGTTGAACAATGCAAAATTCGTGATATAATTATTATGTGCAGTGAGCAGCCCTGATATATGGTACCACATAAACACATGTGCCGCGGGAAAAACGGCGCGGAATGGAGCTTATTATGCCAAATACATTAATTAAAAGAATTGTTTGTCCAAAGTGCAATGAGAGCTGCGAGGCAAAGTTGTATTTAACTGTTAACGCTACAAACAGCCCAAGATTTCGTGACGATACCCTGGACGAAAAACTGTTTAAATGGCTTTGCGTTTCCTGTGGACATGAAGCACGGCTAACATATCCTTTTTTATATAATGATATGAAGCTTCGGTTTATGATATATATGATTCCCAATGTTGACAACTTTCAGCTAGTAGACGACGAGCTCGAAAAAAAATACAGCGCAATTAAAAATATTCGTAAACGTTTGGCGCCAGATTTTAATGTTTTAAAAGAGAAAATATTCATTTTTGAATCGGGCCTAGATGATATGGCAGTTGAACTGACAAAATTAGCTATCAGCGAGACAGTTGCACGGAAATACGGTTTGAACCGTGCCGAAGAAGGATACCTGTCCACGTTCAACCGAACTACAAACTCCTTAGGGTTTACCTTTTTTCTGGGTGATGAAAAAGAAACTTACATACAGAGCGCCCAAATAGAGCTTTATGGAAAGTCTATGAGAATTGTAAACGATTTAGAAATAAGAGAAAAAAAAATAGACGGTTTTTTTAAAATTGACCGTGAATGGGCCGATAATGTCCTGATCCGCTATAAAAAATTAAAAGAAGAACACAGAGATGATTCATGAAATCAAATATGCTTCCTAACTTGAATGTCTTTATTGATGGCAGTCTGCAAAGCTTGCAGGCTGCCAAATTTTTTTTCCTCTCTAAGAAAATGTGTTAATCGCAAATCCACAGATTCACCGTAAAAATCACTCCCGGTATAGTCTAAAAGTAAAGTTTCGCATAAGGGAAGATAATTACCGACAGTAGGCTTTTGTCCAACGTTAGTAATACTTTTGTACGTTACGCCCCGTAAGGAACTGACGCTTGCGTAAACGCCAAATTTTATTTGTGTAAATGCTTCGGGAATCTGTTGATTCATTGTAGGGATGTTCATTTTTTTTCCTAAATTATTACCTTGAATCACAATACCTTCAAATCCAAACGGCTTAAAAAGCAGCCGGTTAGCCTCTTCAATACATCCGTTTTTTATAAGCTCACGAATATTTGATGAAGATACCTGCTCCCCATTAAAATCAACCGAGGGAACAGCACATACTTCCATTCCGAAACGCTGTCCAAACGTTTCTAGAAAATTAACATTGCCTATGCCACCTTTGCCGAAACGGTGATTGTTCCCACAAAAAATTTTTTTAGCATTTAATACTTTAAATAGAATTTGTTTGGTAAATTCTTCTGCTGTTAAATTCTTTATAATTTTAAAATCAATATAGTAAATAACGGAAATATTTAGCTCATCTAATATTTTAGTTTTGTCTTGCCTGGTTATAAGATACTCACTTTCTTTATTGGATAAAACAGCATAGGGGCGCTCTGTAAAAGTAAATACTAAAGGCGTTAAGCCAAATTGCCCTTGGCCGGCAGTTTGGCTTATTACTTTGCGGTGACCTATATGTATTCCGTCAAAATAACCCAGCGCAACAGCTGATGGTTGTTTAAAGGTTACTAAATTTTCATAAATATTCATAAAACAACCTCATTATTTATGAATTGTTTAAAGGCTATAAGAATATATTTTAATGAAGGCCTGGTTTGATACCTGCCCCTTTGGAATAGTTAAGTAATAAAGGCTGTTTTCAAAATTCCGATTTGAGTTTTGGCGTCTGGAATTTTATTTTCCAGCACCATGTTTACGGCGTCCTGAAGCTTTATTTTAACCATTGTCAGAAACTCATCTTCATCAGGGTTTGGGGCCGATATGGATTTTACACGGCAAAAATACAAATGAACAATTTCGTTACAATAACCCGGCGAAGGATATATAGTCCCTAAAGATTGATAATCGTACCCAACCGCACCTGTTTCCTCGAAAAGCTCGCGTATTCCGTTTTCAAGGGGTGACTGTTCTTTTTCTAATTTCCCCGCGGGCAGCTCTAACACAGCTTCTCTGAAGGGGTACCGGAACTGCCGTATAAGAAGCAGCTCATTATCATCTGTCAAAGCGGCAACCGCTACACCTCCTTGATGATCTATAACTTCACGGCAAGATGTTTTTTCATTTATTAACTTTACTTCATCTACCATAAGCTTTACGACCAATCCATCGTAAAGTATTTTGCTTTTTATAGTTTCTTCACAGAAATTCATATTTTCCACCTTATTAAATTTTTTAAACAATTGCGCTTTATGCGCATAATAATTATAAAAGGGGTAAGATTTATGCATTATAACTTTTTCCCAAATTGCAAAAACAGAACAGCCGCAATAAAACAGATATGTCAAAAATACGATTTTGTCAATTACAGCGTAATTGGTGAAAGCTTATGTAAACGTCCGATAGAAGCATTGACAATCGGCAATAAAACAGACGGCGTTTTAATGTGCGGCGCTGTACACGGTATGGAATGGCTTACAACTTTGATTTTATTAAAATTTTTTGAAGAGTGCTGTGAATCTATGCGGCGTAAAACAATTGTAAGCGGATTTAAACTTTATCGTTTTTTGCTGAGAAGGGGCCTTACAGTAATTCCATGTGTAAATCCGGACGGCGTTGAAATACAGTTGGGAGGAAGTCTTACCGCGGGAGAATACAGCGGGCAAATAAACGGTATTACAAATAACACCAGCCGGTGGCAAGCAAACGCGCGTGGTGTTGACTTAAATCATAATTTTGACGCCGGCTGGCAGGCTCTGAAAGCTATGGAGATAAATGCCGGTATTACAAAACCGGCAAGCACAAGGTACGGCGGAGAAGCTCCGTTTAGTGAACCTGAAACAAAGTGTTTAGCTGATTTCTGCCGCGGCAACAGTTTCAGGCATTTATTGGCTTTTCATAGTCAAGGCAGGGAAATATACTATGATTTCGGTCCCCGCACACCAGTGCGTTCTTATGAGCTTGGGAAATTATTTGCTAAATCAAGCGGATACCAATTAGAACATCCGGAGGACTTAGCCGTTGGCGGCGGCCTTAAAGACTGGTTTATAGAAACCTTCGGCAAACCGGCCTTTACCATAGAAATCGGCAAAGGTAAAAATCCGCTGCCTATCTATAGTTTAGAGGCCGAATACAAAATACTGTTGGAAATGCTTTGCTTTGCGGCGGCGGCCTGATTTTAAAAGTAAAGGGCACAAAAACCTAATCATTTCATGTGTTTTTGGTGCGCGGAATGAATGGATCCCTAGATAAGCTTCAGCAAATCCTTTGTCAGCAGTGATTTTATGTCGCTGTATTTTGCTTCATAGGCCCAGTAACCGCCGTTTTCGTGAGATTGTCCATTCATATAAAGCCCAAAACTATCTTGGGTTAAATAAAACCCAACTCCAAGACCATCAGTTTTTATCAGCGTATCAGCTATTGTATCCGCCGCGTCCTTTTGAAGCTCCGCCGGATGTTTTTGAACAAATTTAGAAGATTTTATCGCGCTTTTTAAAGAGGCATTTTTTGCGTTGTTGCCTATACGAACAAAATCGGAAAAGTTTTCATTTTCTTCCCCTGTTTCCAAATCAAATATCTTTGCGTTCATTTTCGTTTCAGGATAATCCGCATCCTTTTTATAAACCGTATGCACAGTCCAAATGCTGATATACTTGTGTCCTAAAATAGCGTAATCAGCCGTTACTGTTACGGGAACAGCTTTTTCCCCGCTTAAAATGTATACATCTGTAGAAACATCCTGTAACAACCCGTTTAGCATATTCATGATAGGGGGATTTCCCAATCCACTTATCTGAATGTAATCAATCTTTATCCTGCCATCAGGCAGCTCCCTCTCTACAGTTTCCACATTGGCCAAAATGGGGCCGGCAGTATCTGCTGTACTGCTGATTTCCGCAGGGGAACAGGAACAAAAGCTTACAAATGCGCATAGCAGCATTATACATATAATACGTCTCATAATGTGTCATCATCTCCACCTATTTCTTCATTGGCACTTTCAATTGTTTTCAGAAGTATTTCAGCAGATTTTTCTGTAGATATCTTTCTTCTCTGGTCAAGTGTGCCGGGCACCGGGATGTTGTTTTCGTCAGCAAAATAAATATCATACCATACCAAAAACACATAAATTGTCCAAATCTTGCGGCTGTTATCTTCTTTGCCCGCATAATGTTTTTCCAAAAGATTAAGCAGATAGTCTGAACTGAAAAACTGATAACATGTTTCACTTGTAAAAGCTCTTTTGACAATGTTAAAATACTTTTTATCTCTAAGCCAGACACGTGTAGGGACAGGAAACCCAAGCTTTTCCTTTTCAGCTGTTATTTCAGGCAAATGGCGCCGCGCCGCTTTACGCAAGGCGTATTTTGTGTTTTGTTTATTTACCTTTAAATTTACTGGTATAACAGACGCTGCCTTAAATACCTCCGTGTCTAAAAACGGAACACGCAATTCTAAAGAATTGGCCATACTCATACGGTCCGCTTTCAGCAGAATGTCACCGGTCAGCCATAAATTAATATCTAAATACTGCATTTTTGTTACATCATCATATCTGCGGGCACGGCGGTAATATTTTTTTGTAAGATCCTGCGGACGAGAGGCTATAGTTGGTTTTAACAATAGATCATGCTTTCCCTCTTCATCAAATATAAACGCGTTGCCGATAAACCGTTCTTCCAGCGGATGTGTCGCACGAATCAGATAATCCCGCCCTTTAATATCCGGCAATTTTCTCATGATTTTGCAAATAAGCTTGCGTAAACCATACGGAACAATAGTTTGATATAATTTGAATACCCGGGGATCATTATAAACCGTATAGCCGCCGAACAGCTCATCCGCACCCTCGCCGGAAAGAACTACTTTCACATGCTGGCTTGCGAGCTTGGATACAAAATAAAGGGCAACACATGACGGGTCGGCCAGAGGCTGGTCCATGTGATATTGAACACGGGGAACCGCGTTCCAAAATTCGTCATCTGAAATTAATTTTGTATAATGCTGAACTCCTATTGTTTTACTCAAACTTTCGGCCCAGCTGATTTCGTTGTATTTTTGTCCGTGATCAAATCCAACGGTAAATGTTTTTTGATCGGCAAAATAAGTTGAAACATAGCTGGAATCAACCCCGCTGGAAAGAAAGCACCCCACTTCCACATCGGCAATTTTATGGGCATTGACAGAATCTTCAAAGACCTGTTCTATTTTATCAACCGCTTCCTCTTCTGTCATATTTTTATCTATTCTAAACTTAGGTTCAAAATAGCGTTCCGTTGTAACATTCCCGTCTTTGTACCACAAGTAATGCCCAGGAAGCAAACAGTAAATATTTTCAAAAAAAGTTTCCGGCGGAACAGCATACTGAAACGATAAATACGTATCCAAAGCACGCATATTAAATTTCTTAACAAATCTTGGATGAATTAAAATACTTTTTATTTCTGAAGCATATACAAAATCATCACCGATACTTGTATAATACATGGGCTTAATGCCAAAGAAATCCCTTGCCATAAAGATAGAGTTATCTAATGTGTTGTATATAGCAAAAGCAAACATACCACGGAGTTTATGTAATAAACCCTCCCTCCACTCTTCAAAACCATGAACTAAAACTTCACTGTCTGTGTTCGTAGAAAAAACGTGGCCTTCCTGTATAAGCTCGTCCCTGATAGTTTTATAATTATATATCTCCCCGTTAAACATCAATACAAGCGTTTTGGATTCATTATATATAGGCTGTGACCCCTGCTCGAGGTCAATAATGCTTAACCTTCTAAATCCCATATATATTTTGTCGTCATTAAAAAAACCACTGGAATCCGGCCCGCGGTGTGTAATGACTTCTGTCATACATTTAATAATATCTATACTAACATTTTGTTTGCTGCGGTCTAAAATCTGCCCGGTAAATCCGCAAATACCACACATATATACATCCCTTTCTTTTCAGCGGCTAAAACACAGTCCCTGCCTATATTATGAGAGCCTACTCAGCTGCTCTATGATTTACTACTATTATATCTCAAAAAAACGATTCATATTTATCGTAAAGAAAATAAAGCATGTTTAGCTAATCTTTTATATCTATTATTGACTTTAGGGACTGTGTTAAAGGATTTTAAGCCTTTAACACAGTCCCTAAAGTCAATAATCGTATTTATGAATCATATACATATCTTTTAAATTTTGCCTTCTAACTTCTGGTACTTTAAAACTTTTTACCAATAAATTCAATCGCGTTGTTTAAAGCAAGGGTGACCCCGGCTTCTTTTAATTTCGCGGCGAACACTTTGTTCCATTTTTTAGGCGCGGCAAATTCATTTAAAATAATCCGCATTCGCTTGGGAAGTGAGGGATAATCAAACATTAAGTAGTATTTGTTGCTATAAAAATATGCTGAATTGCTGTAATTATATGGTCTTTCTTTATATAAAAGACAAATGGCATCTAAAAAATCATTGGAATCAGTAAAAGAATAACATAAATTATTACGAACTTTTTTTATTTTGTATACCTTTTTGCGCTGAGCTTTCTGCTTAACAGTCAATAAAATCAAACAGCCGCTTTCATGCGGAAGAGCCTCAACCAGCAGGGAACGATTTTGTATAGACAGACCTGTTTTATTACAGGCTAAAGTAAGCAGACGATTCAATATTTTCCTTGAATGAGGATCGCGGAAACCGATAGTATCGAACCGGAGTGAAAAATCCTTCATATCTTCAAAGCAGAGAGAAATTAGTACCTTCGAAGAATCAATGCGCTCAATAGTCATTAGGACCTCCCTACATTTTATATAATAAACTAATAATATATTATGATAAACACTTGTATTTTGCAAGTGTTTATTGATGGAAATAATATAGATATCACGGTTATTCATTGTACTAATTTTATAAAATCTATTAAAAATTTATTTTTAATTTTAAAAATTTGTTGAAACAGATGAGAAAAAAATTGACACTTATTTTTTAGGAAGCTTCTTATCTTTAATATAGTCACCCAGTGCTTACGGAGGTACGTATGGAAATGAACAATGATTTTTTGGATTTAATCAGCAAAGCCAGAAAAGGAGACCGTCATGCCTTTGCGTGCCTTTATGAATCTATTTACAAAGATTTATTTCGTTACGCATACTTTACCCTTAAAAACAAACAAAACGCGGAGGATGCCGTCAGCGAGGCAGTTATAGACGCATATAAATCTATGGCCAAGCTTAAAAACGAGTCATCGTTCAAGGCGTGGTTCTTTAAAATTTTATCTGTAAAATGCAAAAACAGATTAAAAGAGCTTTATAATTTAAACGCGCTTTCTGAAATTGTTCCGGAAAATATTTCTTACACAAATGATCTGGACGATAGCTTAGACTTACAAAAAGCGATGGAAAAACTAACGAATGAAGAGAGAATGATTATCTCATTAACTGTATTTGGCGGTTACAATTCATTGGAAATTTCCAAAATAACAAAAATTAACAGAAACACTGTCAGAACTAAATACAATCGCGCGCTAGAAAAGCTGGAAAAAGAACTAACTTCCCCAGTATCCCAGCCGGCAAAGCCTGCTGCCACTTCATAGAGCTGTCAACAGCTCATTAAAATTTCAACTAAAAATTGGAGGTAATAACTATGAATAATAATATGCTATTGAATCAGATCAAATTGCGGAGCGAGAGCATAATCCCTGACGAAAAGCTGTCTCCGGAAGGAATTGAAAACTCTTTATCCAATGTAAAAAAAAGCAGCGGAAAACAAATATCTTTTGCCGCCGTTTCTTTCGTTTTAATTATATGCCTTATATCTGTTTCGTTTTTTACAACTTTTAATTTTTGGAAAATTTCATTTGATCCCAAAAATATCACGCCCAAATCCACCGCGCCACCCGCGTTTGTTCCCTCCGTACCTATCCCAAAAAGCAATTACGACACTGTTTTTAAAGCGGTCAGCGGAATAAAACAAAAATACGGACAGAATGACACCATAATCAACGATCTTGACATAGGTACAGGTTTCTCTGAAAAAAACGGTCAGGCTTATAGTGGAGCGCCGGCAGCTGCCAGTGACAGTCTCCGTGCGGAGCTATCTTCAGACGAGGAATTTTCCGGCACTAATACTCAAGTCTCCGGTGTAGATGAAGCCGACATAGTCAAAGCTGACGGGAATTATATTTACACCTTGAGCGGAGAACATTTATTGATTGTAGAAGCTAAAAATGGGGACCTCACAAAAATGTCTGACATATCCCTTGATTTTAGCTATAGTGAAATGTATATCAGCGGCGATACACTTGCTGTACTTGAGCAAAGCTATGAAGACCTCATAGCATATGGCGGTAAGCTTTATGAAGAGGACCGCAGTTATGCTCATGGACCGTTCACTACAAAAACCGCATTACATTTTTATGATATCTCTGACCGTGCTAATCCTTTGGAAACACACACACTGGCACAGGACGGCGGTTATATTTCTTCCCGCTTAGTCAATAATACAATATACCTTGCAACAAATTCATATGTTTACGACTTAGAAAATATTGATAAAAAAGAGCCAAGAACCTTTGTCCCCAGCACATACGCCGATGAAAAGCAAGCTTGCGTTGAAAGCAGCGGCATTTATATTGGCTCATATGTAGATTCAGTTAATTATGTAAATTTTTCTTCTATCGACCTTGACGATACCTCTAAATTTTACTGCACAAAATCTATATTGGGCAACGGTTCTAATGTTTACTGTAACGATACCTCTTTTTATGTAGTTTCTGATTCTTATGACTATGAAAACGATACCTATTCCACACAGCTTTTTAAGTACGCAATCGACGGACCGGACGTTATGATGCTTGCTGAAACGAAAGTCAAGGGCAATATATTAAATCAGTTTTCAATGGATGAATATAACGGATATTTCAGAATTGTGACGCAGAGCTACTCATCTGACTATCATCCGGAAACAAATCTGTATATTCTTGATCCGGAATTAAACCTTACCGGTAAACTAGAAAGGCTTGCCAAAAATGAAAACGTTAAATCTGTACGTTTTGACGGTGATATTGGTTATTTTGTAACTTTCAGAAATACAGACCCTTTATTTACTGTGGACTTATCCGACACCGGAAATCCTGTAATACTGAACGAACTTAAAATTCCAGGTTTCTCAGAATACCTGCATCCCTTTGGAAAGAATCTGTTGCTTGGATTTGGCTCTGACGCCGACGTTGATTCCGGCGGTGTTACCGGGTTAAAATTATCAATGTTTGACGTATCGGACAAAACAGACGTAAGAGAAATAAGCACCTGTGTTTTTGAGCAAAATACAGATAACCAATATGTTTCGTCTGACGCGCAGTATAATCATAAAGCTATATTCGCGGATAGTTCAAAAAACTTAGTGGGGCTTATGTACAATAGGTATTCTTATGTCACCGGTGTCCAAAACAATTACTACGTTATTTTCAAATACGATAACAACACATTTACTGAAACAGCAAAAATCAATCTGGGCCAGCTCAAGTCTTCCGCCAGAGGACTATATATAGGTGATTACTTTTATGTTGTTTATTACAGGACCATCTGCGTTTTATCGCTAAATGATTTTGAATTAGCAGAAAAAGTTATCTTCTAACATTATGTTTGCATGCTGATTCATTTGCCTATATTTTCCGAAATACCAAACTCTCTGGCGCCCCAAAATTCAACACCTTGATATACCCGTGAGCGCAGAGAGCTGCCAATCGGGCAATGAGGATGATGAATCTTTACGGTCGCAAGTGTAATTACACGTTGAGTATAAGCGGCAATACACAGGTAACCCGGATATATGTGAGAAGAAATTGCTCGCATATATCCGGGTTTTGTTTATGGGTACCTTCTAAAATAAAAATGATGAGCTGCGGATCAAAAGACAATTCCTCCGAAGTTAAGTTTGAGGAAGTGAAACTAAAGGATATACGGGGAACTGAATATACAGTACCATTGGCAAGACGGCGGAGAAGGGCGATTATTGAGGTGTATAAAAATTTGATGAAGGATTAAGATTACAATACTATTGCTTCACCTCCACCAGGCACATTTTCTTATGAAAACCTATTCCAATCTGGAACGTCGGCTTATTTTTATCCAGACTGTACATATACAGCTTGTTTTGTATTTGAGCGATGGCGTCGAGTGCACTTTTTTGCATATCATCGGGTGTATCTGCAACCTTGAATTCAAATATCAGATTGTAATTCGGCAGTTGTACAAGCAAATCGTATCGTCCAAGTCCGCTTTCGCGGTTTGAAACCCATTTGTAGCCCAAGGCGGACATCATGCCTGCTACATAGACGTGATATGTTTTTTCGGGAGTGGCGTGCTCAAAATCGTAGTATGACAACTTATTGTTGATGGCTTCCGTCAAATTGTTCGCCAGGATGTTGACATCTTTGATTTCGCACAGCATATTTTTAAAGACTTGCGCAGTCCCTGTATAAACGTACTTGAATATAAATTCGCGCCACACGCGCTGCAGTTCGAAATTTGGCAGGAATATTTTTTGTTCTTCCGGTATAAGCGTTTCTTCATCGTATATGTGTTTATATGTGAGGTATCCTGTCTGAACCAGAAGTGAATAAAACGCGCTGTCGTCACTATAAGTTTTTAAATCATCTATAGTAAGGCGGTCCTGTAAATGAATCTTGTAAATTGAGTTTGGAGGATCATTAACCAGTTCTGTGAGTTGTTCTACCCTGTCCGGGGTTAAATGTTCGCGTATCATAGTCATAACGCCGCTTTGGCCCCAATAGTTTCCCAATCTCTTTTTCGAAAGGGCTGAAAGTACGGAGTAGGAAAAATAAACAGCAGAGTCACCTATACGGCAGTTATTGTACCATGTCTGTAATGTTTTCATTGATATATTATTCGCAATCTCAGATGCTGCGGATACTTTTTCGAGTAAAGCTTTTACTTCAATTTCTGTAAACCCAAAATCAGTATCGAATACGCTTTGACCGAACACATCACATATTGTTATATTGTTTAGATCGGAAAACATACTTTCCTGAGAAATGCGGTTTACACCTGTTATAACCGCTCTTCCAAGGTACGGGTTGTCTTTCAGCGTATTAGCCATAACATTCTTTATAAAACTCCGGATGTTTTCAAAATCCGGTTGATGGATGCTGTCCATAACCAATTTGTCGTATTCATCAATCAAAATATACGGTTCAACTCCATACACATCGTACAGGTTTTTCATTGCATCATACAGAATGCTTTCAGCAAATTTGTCAGGTGATTTTGATGAATTTTTTACGGTGTCCGAAATCTGATCCTGTGACAAGCTGCGTTTTATTTCTTCATTTACTATGCGGACAAGCATTTCCTTATAATTATTATAAAGCAGGTTCCGGAAATTCAAATGTATTACAGGATATTTATTTCTGCGGTCATAAACATTGCTTTTCTCAATATAAAGACCTCTGAACAGCTCGTTAGTGTTTTCTTCTTTTATATCGAAAAAATACTTCAGCATAGTCAAATTCATTGATTTTCCCATTCGCCGCGGTCTGCAAAACAGGGTCATGTTGTTTCCTTCATCTAACAAATGTTCAATAAAAATAGATTTGTCAATATAGACATGTTTGTTCTTGCGGAAATGCTTAAAGTCTGTAATATTCAAATTTATTTTTTCACCGCTTACCATATTGTTCACCCCGTTTATAAAATCTCTTTATAATATTGTACCGCATTATACTTTAAATAACAAGAAATTAAATTTTTAACGAGGTATCAGCAGATGAAAAAGGGCAATAAAAAAAACGAATCTGCCCCGAATGTATCAGATTCAGAAAAGCGGAATACAGCGTTTACAGACACTGCACCCTTTGGCAGTGATAGCTATGTAAAAGACGCGCCCGAATCAAAAGCCAGATGTTACGGATGCATGGAAACCTTATGTATATTCATCTATGTTTTCAGTAATTGTAACATCAAGGTCATCGTAGGATATTAGCTCTTTCTTGAATTCATATGCTATATTGGCGAACCTGACCTCGTCAGATTCATTAATCTCAACTTCTTTATCCGGCTCAATTGCTGAACCATTTACATATGTTTTATTTTTAGATCCAAGATCTTTGACAAAGCATTTATCGCCTCTTTTTATTAAATTTGCATGTTTTCTGCCGATCCGATTTTTATTATCATTTATTATAAAGTCACATTCATAGCTTCTTCCGACAGTAGTTACGTTGTTCTTTATAGTAATTTTTTGACCGCCGTTTTTCGGAGTTAATATAAATATAATGTAATTTTTTTGATTTTTTTTTGGTACAACATAAACAAGCAAATCCGACAGAAAATCAAAAATTGTTGATATATCAGAGTTGGCTTTTAACGCGTTTTTTTGTTCAGGTGATATAGTGTCATCTGTTTCTATCGCTTTTACGAAGCTTGCGATCAAGTCATATCCACTTGTGATTATTATTGTTTTTTCCGCGATTTTATCAGAGAAATATTTTTTTACACGGGCACACGTAACGGCGGCGGTATCCTTGAAATATTCGTCAATAATTATCCCGGGGATTTTACGTTGTCCGCTTCGAATCATAGATAATTCCGAATAGGACAGGTTATCAATATAATAAGCAGCATATGGATAATCATTTCGATCTGGATTGTCATCTCCATCCGGATAATTAATTCCGGCTTTAAGCAATAGTTTGGACAAATCAGTCTTGGTTATCATTCCTATTGGGATGTGCTCATAAAGTATAGCATCGAATTTACCGAATGTAATCATCATTAAAACCACCTAGTGCTGAATTTATGTGAAGTTTATGTTCTTTACTTTTAGCCAATCAACTAAGTATAATGGAGACATATAAAATTCCGCTGCATGTACACTTAGGGCTAAGGGCATATCGAAAACTTAAGAATCAAACAATTCCACTGTTATTATACAATTTAATATTTGCATTGGCAAGTATTTATGTATTTTTATTGTATATGCAACAAAACACTTGAAATTTTTACCACTAATGATATAATTAAATAGAAATCAAGAGTTTATATTGCGTGTTTTAAATGCCGTTGATGTAATGTAAAACAACATGTGTGAAATCATTCATTGTAGGGGCGCATATTATGCGCCCGCGGGCGGATACTATCCGCCCCTACGCAATCCATGTCAACAAAAACATACCTTTTTTGAAACACGCCGTTTATATTAGTGACTTAAGTAAGTTTTCACAATTTCTCTGTAAGAGAAATGCGTGCACCTCAGGTGCTTTAGATGAAGGGGGAATGATTTTTTGAATATTAGCGTATCGTCTTATTCATCAACCGGGAATCGGGAAAACAATGAGGATTCAATTTTGCTGGTTGAAAAAAAAGACCGTATAATCGCTATCGCAGCCGATGGATTGGGAGGTTATGACTGCGGGGAAATAGCATCTGAGATTGCGGTTAAAACAATTGAGAGGGAGATATCCTGTGATGAGTTATCGGAGGTTCATATTGAAAACGCAATTCAGTCGGCAAACAGGGCAATCCTGCAGCGGCAGACCAATACATTAAAGATGAAAACAACTGTTTCTGTTTTATACATAGGTGATAAAAGCGCGGTTGCGGCCAGTGTCGGAGACACAAGAATTTATCAATTCAGAAACAACATGATTTCTTTTCAATCTGTGGACCATAGTGTTTCACAAATGGCCGTATTTGCCGGCGAAATTTCAGCCAGTGAAATACGAACACATCGGGGCAGAAATAAGCTTGTCCGTGTGCTGGGTTCACAAAATGAAGTAAAAGCGGATGTTCAAAAGCTTGAATGCAGAAAGGGGGATTCATTCCTCGTATGCAGTGACGGGTTTTGGGAATACGTTTTAGAAAGCGAAATGATTGAAGATTTAGCAGGATCATATGACGCAAATGAATGGCTGGCAAAGATGCAAAAAAGGGTAGAAACCCGTATCAGGCCAAACGGGGACAATCATTCCGCAATTGTTATCTTGATCAAATGAGGCCAGCCGGAAAAAGTTCAAAATTATATAAAAGAAGGTGAAAATAATGAGTAAAAATTACTGTATGTCTTGTATGTATCCAATGGACGGTGATTCGTTAATCTGTCATCATTGTAATTATAAGGAAAAAGATGAACCTCCGCCATATCATCTTAAAGCCGGTACTATTTTAGGCAATAAGTTCGAAAGAAATACAAAAAGCGGTGACCCGGGCACAAAAGCCTTATACTGTCAAGAACACTCGGTGCGCGGCGCGTCCGGCGCCAAATATCTTGTTGGTAATTCTATAGGTGAAGGCGGTTTTGGAATTGTCTACATTGGACGCTGCATTGAGTCTGACATTAATCAAGATAGAATTGTTGCGATAAAAGAATATTACCCGAAAAGCTATGTAAGCAGAAGCAGCGCTGTTTCATCTGAGATTATCGTGATTACTAAGGATAAAGATAATTTTGAAAAAGGAAAAAGCCGGTTGCTTGAAGAGGCCCGGAAGCTTAACGAGCTGAATAAAACCGAAGGCATTGTAGATATTTTAGATTACGTTCAGGCCAATAATACCGCATACATAGTTATGGAATATTTGGAAGGTATAACACTTAAGGAACATTTAAGCTTAGATCTAAACAACAGATTTAGTTTTAATGAAGTACTGGAAATGATGAAACCGCTGATGAAGGCGCTTAAATATGTTCATTCACAGGATATTATTCATCGCGATATAAGTCCGAATAACATCATGATTCTTGACCCGTATTTTCAGAAAACTCCGGTACACCGAATGGGCGGCGCGTCACGCGTCAGGCATCTCAAGCTTCTTGATTTTGGAGCCGCAAAAAGTATTTCAATTTCAGACCCCGAAACTTTGTCAGTTTGTATTACACAAGGATATTCTCCGATAGAACAGTACAGCAGTGAAGCTTATCAAGGTCCTTGGACGGATGTATACGCTTTATGCGCAACCATGTATACTTGCATAACCGGAAAGATACCTGATTACGCGTCACAGCGGGCAGAGAGTGATAATCTTAAAAAACCATCGGAGCTCGGCGCGGAGATCAATTCAGCCCAAGAAGGCGTTTTAATGCGCGGTATGAGTGTTTTTCAAAAAGACCGGTATCAAAATATAAGTGAATTAGAGCAGGCTTTTGAAAAAGCGGAAAAACCCCAGGGACCTCATGTTAAGAACCTTGGCCCGACACAACGCGTAACGGAAAAAGCTAGGAAAAAATCTGTTTTAATGACCGTATCAGCCGCGCTGATTGTTTTGTTTTTGTTAATGTCGGGTGTAATTTCTTACGCGATTCGTAACACGAAAAATTTTCCTGCGCCGGATCCAGATTCGATCACTCACGCGTCAGCTATGCCGAAAGACATTGCTGTTACATCTGCTCCGGCAACTCAAACAGAAAATATAACTACAAAATCTACCGAACCTGCGGCACAAGTGAGTACATCGGCAAGAGACTCCACAACAAATCCGATAAGTCAAATAAATACCCCTGACCGAAATCCTGCCATTAACGATTTCCAGGCTGAGGAAGATTCAGAAATTCAGGGCAATAACACTACTACACATGATAATCAAGAGCATACAGCATCTCCGCCGCCTCAACCAGACCCTACTGAAGCGCAGCCGCCCCAAACTGACACTGTTGGAACGGTGGAGATAGAAACAACTGAACCTTCTGCAACACGATCTGAACCTCCTGTAACGCGACCTGCAACACCACTTAAGTTTAGTTATAAACCTGTTCCTTATGGAATTGAGATAACCGGGTATAATGCCAAAGATAGAAAAGTAACTATCAACAAAACTATAAATGGACAACCTGTAGTTGCCATCGCGGATTACGCGTTTTATGGAAACACAGATATAACTTCTGTAAATATTAATTCAGAAATTATATCAATAGGAGCTTCGGCTTTTGAGGGATGTATAAATTTAGAGCGTTTTGAAGCAACCAGTGTTCAAGTGATTGGTGAATCAGCTTTTGCAAGTTGTTCGAAGTTATCGGAAGTATATATTAATGCGATGTATAGGAATTACTCAGATAGAGTTGTTATTAATGTGCAAACTATCAACGATAGAGCTTTCTATGGCTGTGAACAATTTAGTGATATTTATTTACAAAACAATGTTCAATATATTGGACAATCTGCTTTTGAAAATTGCCGCAATCTAAAAAAGGCTTACTTTTCCGGAGACGCGCCTGACATTGGTATTAATATTTTCAAAAACGCAGATAAGTATTTTATTATTTATTATCACTCTAATCAATCCGGTTGGAGATTTTTAGAATGGAAAGAATATCCTGCTTCGATTTGGTAGATACAGGAAGGTGCCACGAATTAAGATTTTATTTAAGTTTAGAAAGGAATAAACATATGTTTATTAAGAAGAAAATTAAGCTATCAAATAAGTTCACAAGCATAGTATTTTCGTTAACTGTGCTGATGTTATGTTTAAATGGGTTATATGAACTAACCGGCTATGCGGCCCCGGTGAATTTAACACCGCAGGTTACTTTCTCCACCGCCAGCTCCTCGGGCACTTTATCTATGTCGGAGGTCAGGGATCAGTTGGCTGCCGCGGGACTCAATTATGCTAAAGATCCGTTTACTACTGAGTTTGACAATAGCGTAACTGTCATTGGTGAAGGCGCATTTGCATCCTGCGAAGGATTGACAAGCATAACAATACCTGAAAGTGTAACCCGTATTGGCCGCAGTGCGTTTGCTAGTTGCAAAAAACTGATAAGCGTGACGATACTCAAAAACGTCGTACTCATTGACCCTTTAGCATTCAAGCAATGCAGTGCCTTGACAAGTGTAACGATACCTGATGGCGTATATGGCATTGGAAGTTATGCGTTTGAAGCTTGCACAAGCTTGACAAGCATAACAATACCCGAAAGCGTAACCATTATTGGGAGTGACGCATTTTATCGCTGCACAAAGCTTGCGGATGTTTATTTTCTCCGGCCAACACCCCCTGAGATTGGAACCGATGCATTTCTTTATCTACCTTCCAATGCAACAGGCTATATCCAAATAAACGCCATAGGGTACGCTGCATCATATGATGATTTGACCATCGCGAGGAAACCCATTATCTTCTCCACCGCCAACTCCTCGGGCGCTTTATCTAAATCGGAGGTCAGAAAGCAGTTAGCCGATGCAGGACTCAATTACGATACAGACCCGTTTACTGCTGAGTTTGACAATAGTGTAACCAAAATTGACAATCTTGCATTCTCGTACTGTGCCGGGCTTGGAAGCGTAAATATCAGAGACGGGATAACCAGTCTTGGTCCTTGTGCATTCTGGGGATGTTTAGGACTAAAAAACGCGGAAATACCTGAAAGTGTAACGGCTATGGATAACGAGGTGTTTAGCAACTGCATAAACTTGAAAAGCGTAACAATACCTGCCGGAGTACCTAGTATAGGTAGGTACGCATTTGCTGGATGCAATAAACTGACAAATATAACTATTCCTGATAGTATAACCAATATTAGTGAATATGCATTTCAAAATTGCACAAATCTAAAGGATGTCTATTTCCTCCCTGAGACCGCTCCCGCAATAGGAGTCTATGCGTTTTATTCTCTTCCTTCCGGAGCAAAAGGATACATCTCTGCTAACGCAACCGGGTACGCTGCATCATATAATGCGTTGACAATTGTGGGAAATCCTTTACTTTTCACAGTCACCTATAACTATAGTGAAAACGGCGGGGATTCAGCTACAAAAACTACTGATTCATTGAAAGCAGGAGAATCTGTTGATTTAACCCCAAC
>JGI20171J29575_12612733_pt1 | contig 29462 bp, 25 predicted proteins | sample TergutNc150P4_FD_29575 | JGI IMG/M metagenome (IMG submission 29575)
TGAGCTTCGGGTAGAAGCTGAAAATGGTGCGACCGGCGGAAAATTTGAAATTGCCAAACGAGCCAAAGAAGAAGGGCTTGACGCAATACACGATACTGTTCATGAAATGGCACGCGATGAAGCACGTCACGGAAAAGCCTTTCAGGGTTTGTTGGAACGGTATTTTTAGTATTTCTTATTGATCTTTCAGCACAAAAAAATAAGAAAGCGACTTTGTGGAGTTTTCTGGGTTGTGGATTTCCCCGCTTTAGCAATTAAGAATTCACATAATAGAGCCGGTAACTTGCGCGGCAAGCAAAGTTATCGGCTCTTTGAACACCTTAAAACATATAGTCCGCCCCCTTGTTGGCACGTGTGCTGTTAAGCATGTCAAATAACGAAATATGACGGCGGCAGCAAAGTGGTGATATATACTCCGTCACCAATAAATTTTCCATCCATCTACCGGTAACCGTATGAAAAATGTATTGGTGACAGAGTATACTTTAAGCTTCTGCCGGATGTGGGTCATTACAGATTTAAAATTAGGAGATGTTTTATAGCTAATGAAAGAAAATTCTAAACGCACGATTCCCGGGTTCGGGATGCGGACAACAAAAACTGCCATTGCGGTTACGGTAAGCTTTATACTTATAACTCTGTTGAACCAAAGCCATATCCTTATAAGCCCGGCATTAAATTTTCTTGGCGCTTTGCAGGCATGCACCGCTGCCGTCATTTGCATGGAAACCTCTGTTGCCCAATCAATCAAAAGCGGTATTTCCCTATTTATAGGGACTTTTATCGGCGCAGGTTTTGGCTGCTTGGTTTTGCTGTTAAGCTTTCAATTGAACAGCGATTGGGCACTGACTTTGTTAGATACTGTAAAAATTTTTCTTGGTATTATGTTGAGTATAGCCGCTTGCAATATTGTCAAACAAGCGTCCGCCAGCACAATGTCCTGCATTGTTTTCAACATTGTTGTATTATCCCCGCCTCCAGACGGGCAAAACCCGTACCTTGGCGCTGTCAGCCGGATAGTAGAAACCGCTTTGGGAATAATAGTTGCCGTAGCGGTAAACCATTTTTTCAACAATCGAAAAAAGGATAAACAATAAAGGAAATGCTTCGGTGAAGCATTTCCTTCAACCGGCTGCCGGATAACAACGAAACCCGGCTGAAACTGTTTCAAGCCTGCCGGAATATTAATTCAAGGCAGCTCACGTGGCTGTAAGCGGCTGGTACGCACAGGCAGCTTTTATTAATTCCAAATGGAACGTTATATGATTTGCTATACCCATCGGATACAAATAGCGGCGCACCCTGCAATCCTGTACGCGTGCTGTCCTTTTTCCCCGGGCTGTCAACAGCAATTCAGGCATCCCTGGCCTACAGCACCTGTTCGGAACCCCACATGATACCGGTCCGCATATTTTCAATATGAAAACAATGCAATATGAGCGGATAGAGATAAAAATTTTTATAATTTTTTATATTTACTACTTGTTTTGTTTTATGAATTATGTTACAATACTTCCAGCGCATACACATCATTTGGAGCATGATAATATCTGTAGCCGGAATGATGAATTGGCAGACATGCTGAACTCAAAATGTACTGCGTGTCCGAATGCCCCACTCGGCGAAAACCTTGATTTATCAAGGGCTTTGACAATCTTCTATACTGTTTCGATTTTTAATGTCCCTCCTAAATGTCCCCCCGATTTCCCGGAACGGTCAAGCGGGAGCAAGACTTAAAAATATAAATGCCGGAATGATGGAATTGGCAGACGTGCTGGACTCAAAATCCAGTCCTGGCAACAGGGTGCGGGTTCAAGTCCCGCTTCCGGCACTAGAAGGCGCAATCTTGAACACGCCGACGGTTCTATACTTCTTTAAAAAGGCAGTCGCCGTGGTAGTCAAGATTGTAAAATAATCGGGCAAAAAGAAAAAGCCCCGCTTCCGGGCACAAACCGGCGCGGGGCTTTTTCTTATGCAATGTAACACGGAGGGGGTGAGGGAAATGCGTAATATTTGCGTATCGGAGTCCGTAACCAACACGAACGCCGTCAGACTGGTTGACATTCAGTTTGATTTCGGGGAGCCGCCTTTTTCTTTTTGTAATACATTCGGATTTGTAAGTCTGGACGTAAAATTCGATGAGCCTCCGTAGACTCCAGTCCCGCCTCCAGTCCCGCCTTCTATTCCTGAATATGCAGACGTTCTTTCAGCGCCTCCTGCAATGTGCCGGAAAAGTTAATATTCGCGCGCTCCGCGCGTTCGTTCAGCCACATGGGAATTGAAAGCGTTTTTTTAATTGCTTTGTTTTCGTAATACCGACGATAAAAGTCAGTATCACACCGTACAAGCGACACGACATCGCTGTTATTTGTTTTAACCGCCTTACAGTCGGAAGGCGCCGGAATCGCTTTTCCGTCCTTTTCCATATCGTAAAGCATTAAGCATAAAACATCCTCCGCCATTTCCAGTGCGTCCGCCATATCTTCACCGCCGGTATAGCAATTTTTTATATCGGGAAACAGTACGGAATATTGCCCGTTGTCCTCTTTGGTAAAAATAGCGGGATAAACATACTTAGCCATAGCAAGCACTCCTTTCGACCACATGGAGGGGCTTATTTCAGCCCCGCCGAGTCTTTAATTGAGTTCAGCGTACCCTTTGGTACTTCTTGTGTGTTGTGCCGTCCGACCGGAAACTCATCGCCCGTTTTAGGGTTCTTCCATATTTCGTGGCGGCTGCCTTGGTGGTGGAAGAAACAACCGCTTTTCTTCAATAGCTTTTTTAATTCGCCGTATGTCATTCTTACCACCTCCTGAATATATTATACACGTATCGAATACGTATGCCAAGCATTTTTTTAGATTGACAGCAAAGATTCGGTGTCCGCGTCAAGCTGCTCTTTGGTGTCGGCGGTATGCACGATACCCTGTCTAAAACCTCTGCCCGCTTGGCATCATTAACCCGATTAACTGTGCCTACTAAGTATCCCGTAATGCGCCTAATACGTTCAAACGGAACGCTTTCAAAATTATATTCAACATCTGCAAACTCTCCGTTTAATGTTAACGTAAGTGATTTAAAATACTTATTCGGATGCTTAGCTCTCAGCCGATAGATATACTCATCTATTTCGTTGTGAGTTAACTCGTCTCTGATCGCCAAATTAAAATTTTTCTTGATTTTTTGCCTCAAATCGCATATAATAATATGTATTAATCATAAATATCTCTTTGATAGTCATATAAAAAGGAAGGGTGATATTATGGCAACAAAGAGCATACTAAAAGACATCAAGTTATCAGATGTTAAATTGGTAGAAAGACTTATAAAAGCACTAGAAAACGCGTGGAAAATTAAGCCTCGCGCAAAAACACCATCAAGAATGGTAGAGGAGCTAAAAGGCGAAAGACTGCAGCAGTTTTTTGAGGGTGATAAAAATAAAGGGATTTAAACTTATTGCTTTAGACGAATTAATAAGCATTTTAGGGGAAAATAGAGCAAAATCTATTCTCTCTGATTTTTCGTGTCCGATAAATAAGGATGTAGATAAATTCTTAAAGTCAAAAGCTATAGAATTCAGCAAACAAAGTTTGGCAAAAACCCATCTCCTGTTTACATCTTAATAAGGGGGAGCGTGCCTTAGTTGGTTATTTTACTTTAGCTCAAAAAGTCATCACAATATCAGTTGAATCCTTATCTAGAAACATAATAAAAAGGCTTGAAAAGTTTGCGACCAGAGACAAACAAAGCGAACATCTTATTATGCCGGCTCCTCTTATTGCTCAACTTGGAAAGAATTATAACCACGAACACAACAATCTTGTGGAAGGATATGAGTTGCTGAATTTCGCTACAGAAAAAATTGCTCAAATTCAAGAGGCCATTGGTGGGAAAATCGTCTTCTTGGAATGCAATGATACACCCAAACTGTTAGATTTTTATAAAGATAACGGGTTTGTCGCGTTCGGAAATCGTAAACTTGACAAGGATGAGAAGGATTTGAATTGTACATATTTGGTTCAAATGATTAAAATCGTAAAGAATAAATACTCGCTTAGATAAAATATTTAATTTAACCGCTTTTGCGGTTTTATTTTTTTCTACCCATATTATAATCTCCTATTATGGGATTTTGAGTTTTTGACCAGTATATATACTATCACTTGTTAATCCATTTTTACTTTTTATCTCTGGATATCGGCTACCATCTCCAAGATACTTGTGAGCAATTTCACCTTTTCTTTAAAGGATCAGCAAACAGCGGCCTACAGCGCGGAAATTTAGAAACAGCAATATCTTTCCATGGCGCTATTGAGCACTTTCTTTAGCTTTATACTGCACAGCATATAAAGCGGTTGAAGCTTTGTGTTTCAAGATGGTAATCGCTTTTTGTCGCTGTTTATCCAAGCGCCGGCCAAGTGCTGGCAATCAGCGGCGAGCTTTGCAATCTGTTCATATTGCTTTGGAAGAATGCAGCTTTGTATTATGGCTATCTCTGAAAAATACGCAAGCAATTTTAATGCGGGTAAGATTGATTGCGCCTGTCGGCGCAATCATAGATTAAACGATTTTAGATTACAGATTTAACCATAAAGCGGGACGGACGCCGCCAGACTCACTGAAGGTATCATTACCATCTATATAGAGGTCCCCGTCAGTGTCGACGAGCGCGGCGATGTCACTATTGTAGCCGGGCGACCGAAGCCACCACCACCAAGCCCCTTGTTCAGCGCTTTGCAATCCATTAATATAATCTTTCGCATAGGAGGCTTCCTTGTCGGCTTTTGCCTTCAAATCATTATACGCCGTTTCGCAACAATAAGCAATCCGGTCTTCTTTAGAGGAAAAGTATGTATTGGCCTCGTCAACGCTCAGCAAAAAGATTTTATTTTCGTCTTCGCCGTGTATTTTGGCGCGTTCCGCGTCAGAAAAGTTCTTTTCAAGAAAATCGCCGTTGAGGTACGCCTTGATATCGCTGGTCTCCCAATCGTTTAGTGGTTTATCCTCATGTTCCGTTGTATTAAACGCGCGCAGTGAAAGGATTTGATCGGATATGAGAAGAACCTTGTTCTCTCTGTTTTTATAGTCTAATATGCGCCATTTGATTTCCGGACTGCTCTCGAAGCGCAAATGGTTTCCTTTGGCGAGCGAATCCTCAACGGTGTATATTCCCGATTTGGTTGATTTCGTCAAACCGTTAAAATACTCGATATACTTCTCATGCTGAAATTCGTATTTTTTATCATCCCCATCACCTTTGGCTTGCAAGAAGAAACTAGGGAAATAACTCCCGAATTCTCGTATCTTTGGATCACTCGCGCTTATTTCAAATAAGTTATTATCAGTAAAGTAAGCCGCCAGAGCGATTAGGTTTTCAGTCATAGTTTTTTTGGACTCTTCTTTTGTTGCGGTTATTCCGTTGCATTTTTCGAGTTTGTCCAATTCTCTTTCTATCATTATATTTACCATTTGAGTGAGGTATGAAGTATCAGACAGTTCACTTAAAACTCTTTTTATATCTTTTTTCTTTTTTGCGTTCTTTTCTTTCAAAATATCCAATAAAATATACGCATATGCGCTGTATAGCGGAAGCGCAATGAATCTTCCCGTTCTGTCACCCTCCGCGTCTTTAATTTTATATAACATCCTGATTATCTTTTTTGTTTTCCTTTTTTGCCAAACCGTGAGGCCCTTAGATTTCTTGCCATCGAATTTATATTTGCTCACGCGGTTGTTAACCTTAAAGACGCGCTTTGCGTATTTTATAGCCGCGCTATCCCCCACATAATCCTTATTATACTCATAAATCTCTAACCTTGAAATTTTTCTGTCGCGAAATGGCTTGTTTGAAATATCCTTATTTAGCTCGGTGTTGTCCGTTGTTCTGTACGTAATAACGATTGCGTTGTTTTTGTCGTTAATGCTCAACATATCAATAATTTCAAACAGCTTTTTTTCCCTCCAAAGATAGACCTTTTCAATGGCGACATTGGCGGATTTTGGCGGACACAGCTCGTCAAATCCATCGAAAATCAACACGGTATCCGTATGACTGCTTATTTTGTCTTTCAACGCTTCAAAGCTGTCCACTTTCTGGTTGTAGTCTCTGCAAAGAACCAACTCCACATGGCGCTCAGGAGAGGGAGAGCCTCCGATTTTATTATGTAAAAGCCAGAGAAAGTGCTTTCTGCAAAAATATTTAAGCATTACCCTCGTGCGTAAATTCTTCGAGAATTTTGTTTTGCCGCAAGCGGGATTCGCAAAAATGAAGAAAAGCGGCGACCCTGTTGTATCATCTTTCAGAGGGTACTCCTTCTCTGCTATACAGTGCACGACTTTTCTATAGCTCAAGGTTTCTTTATTATCCACATCATCGATTTTATCGTATGCAAACAAAGATGGGCGGACAAATCTTTTCATTTCGCTTACGCTGGCATTTGGGTGCGCTCTTTTCAACATTTCTTTTCTGCGGATAATGTAAACAACAGCGGCAGCAACAAGAAATACTATAATGCCGATAAGCCACCCAAGCTTTTGCAGCAAATCATTCGCAGAAAGCCAATCAACCGCATTGCCTGTCGGTGGTACTGTGGGCGTGCTTGTAATCGTTTGTACATTCATTTTTCCATCCCTACTCAAAAAATATATTTTTTTATTGACATCTTTTTCATGTCCTTCTCTGATTTTCATCTTCTCATTTATTTAGGATCTGTGAAAAAATAAGCTGGACGATAAGCGCACAAGATTTTTTGTCCGCAACGAGGCGGAGGATGCATACAGGCTGATGCCTGGCAAGGACGACAACGAAGTTGAGGGCAAAAAATCTTGCGATTATGTTCATGTTATTTTTTCACTGATCCTTATTATGTTAGCTTTGTTTTCTTACTTTAAAGCGCCTAACCAGCTTATTTATTTTTGAAAGCAGACATTGTGGTTTTTTCAATTATTCATTATCAGGTATATATAAAAATCAATTATTTTATAAAAGCTTTCATTTGAAATATTCTCGTTTACACCGTGAATGGAAGCCCGTTCATTTTTTGTCATCGCAACAGGGGTAAAACGATAAACATTATCAGATATAACGTTATAACAGCGTGAATCACTTCTCGCCATCATTAAGTATGGAATCAACACGCTTCCTTCCCAAGTTTTTGATATCGCCTCCGATAAAACCTTCCATCCTGGTCCGCTTGTATCCGAAATTGCAGTAGGCTCAAGTCCGATTATTGCATTCACCTCAACCTCTATGCCGGATAACGCTTTTTTTATTATATTCAACGTTTCATTTACGCTGCTGCCGTTAATGATTCTGAAATTACCCACCGCGCGAACCTGCTCGGGTATCACATTGTCGGCGCTTCCTCCCAAAATTTGAGTTACCGCGCCGACGGTTCTGGTCAGCGCATCAATTTCCGGCAATTTTTTTACGATTGATTTTCTTAACAATTTTCCTAAAAACTGATATCGGTTAAGCAGCTTTATATGTTTTTTATCGGTGTATTTGGCGGCGGAACCTATCATTATTTTCAGTGGTTCGCATAAGCGCGGCTTAAAAATTTTAGAATTCAGCCGGCGTACAACTTCGGACATGGATACTATCGGATTGACCGCTCCGACAAGCGAGGAATGTCCGCCCGCTCCCCGTGCTATGAACTCCACATCCATATACCCTTTTTCCGCAATGCCGACAAGAGCACATTTGCGATTTATCCCCACCAGACCTCCGTCAACAACGGCGCCGCCCTCGTCAAGAATCAAAAAAGGTTTAACTTTTCTTTGTTTCAACAATTCCGCAATTTGCACCGCGCTGTTCCCCGTCGTTTCTTCGTCGCCGCCAAAGCATAAATATATACCCGCGCGCGGAGTGAACCCCTCGGAGAGCATCTCTTCAACGCTTTCCATGATTGCGCATAGCGTGCATTTTGTATCTAAAGCTCCGCGTCCCCATATTTTGCCTTCCGCTTCAGCGCCCGAAAAAGGCGGGTATTTCCATTGACCTTTGTCAGCGGGAACAACATCATAATGTGCCATAAGTATAATGCTCTCGTTTTCGGATTTGCCTTTAAGGTGATACATCATTCCTTTTTCGCCTACTGTCTCAAGCTTGCATATTCTATTTATATTCGGATACATTTCATTAAGCGCGTTACGGAATCGGGTAAATTCCGTTTCGTTTCCCGCTACAGTTTCGCATTGTAATAATTTACGGAAGTTTTCCGTTGCTTTTTCTTTATTGTACATATCAGGATTCCATATCGTTTTTTATAAATTTGGCAATTTTTTTAACTTTGCGGCTGAACAGTTTTATGCTGCCCCAGTCAGGAGCGTTCCCATATAACTTCTGCATTAAAAGCGCATCGGATTCAGAAAACCAATAAGGCATTACTCCGCCGAAAAAGAAGCCGTTTGACTTCAGCGCCTTAACCGCTGTTGAATTATAAGCACTGTTTAAAGGGATATTGATAAGCATTGATTTTATATCCCTGCTCGTCGCGTAATGTTCAAGCTTTTCAATCACGGATTCTACATCCGAGCCTATACTAAACAACGTGACACTTATTAAACGCGAAGTTTCCGCCTCGTCATCGCTTACGCGATATTCGGTGATACTGCCGTTCTCTGGTACCGCCTCAGAGATTTCGTAACGACGCGCTTTCAGCCCCTCAAAGCAAAATTTGATCTGTTCGGCGTATTCCTCAGGCAAGTAAACGGCAAAATTTTCATCCGCACGCTCAATGCAGGAAATAACACAGCTCATCCGCCCGATACGCCGCCTTTCTTCTTCCTGCGCAAACGCGTCTTCGGACATTATATTAAGCTTCAACGCGGTATCGCAGAATCCGCTGTTCACGCATGAACGCTGCGACAATTTATGGTTGGTAACGCTTTCGGACAGAATCGCGTCGAAGTCAAGGCTTTGGATTGCCGTATTATAAATATATTCAATCAACTGGTTTACAATATTAGTACCCCTGTGCGCAGGATCAACCATAAGCTGTCCTATTTCAAACAAGTAGGGGTTGACCGGCATCTTGACAAATGAAATCAGTCCTGCCGCTTTTTGCTCATCATCGATGGCGATATAAGGGTAAACATACCTTTTACGTATTTTTTCCCAAAGCTTTTCCGGATGATAAAGATATTGCGACGGGTAACTGTCGCCGTAAACCTTTCTGACGAGTTCGGGCGTTTTTTCGATGTTGGATTTGTTTATCGGGGAGATCATGCACGGCTTCATTTCGCAAACCATATTTTCGCAGTAAACAAACACAACAATATCGCCCATATTACTTCCATAGGGCAGTAAATACTTCGCCTCAAAGCCGCAGTCCTGTACCAGATCCGAAACCGCCATTTCTTCGTGAACGCCTGAATCCAGCCTAAAATAGATGGTTTCGATTCCTATTTTTTTTAACGCAATGACGTGGCGTATTATATTTGATTTCAGATCATCGCCGAACCACATTACGGATAAAACGGCTTCCGAAGCATCGACGTCAACCTTTGCGGTCAAAACGGAATGCGGTTCAATAAAGCTGTAGTTAAAATTTATCCGGCGTATTTCACGGTTGATTTCAAGGTCCGCGTACACCTTTTTTATCATCGGCAATAAATCAGGCTTAATATAAGCAGTATGCTTTCTCTGCTTTAGGAGGGCTTTGTAACAATACTTTTCATCGCTCACATCAAAATAATCCGATATCATTTCACAGTGGCGAATCTGTGAAACTATAAAGTCCGTGCCCGATTCTAAAACCCGCTTTTTTAATTCTTCGAAAAGCAATTCCTTCGCGCCGGCATAATCCGCGCTTTCGGGTGGCAGAAAAACCGTAAACACCATGAGAACCGTAATTCCATAGGTTTTCTGCCAAACCGCGCCGCCTGCGCAATTGCCGTTTTCATCCTGTAAAAACAGTGATTCAAGTTCGCCCGCGTCAAGATTATCAATGAACAATTGCGGTGAAATCAGAAATTCATCAGCGGTTCTGCCAAATTGTCTATAAAGTCTGATTGCAAAATCCGTTGCGGGCACGTTATCGGAGCATATTTTAAATGCGCCTTTCAAAGGTATCAATTCACCTTCCGTTTCGGGAACAGGATAGCTTTTTTCCTTTATTACCGTTATACGCATTTTCCCCGAAATCTTATCTACCGATAATTCTATCCTGTTGACAAGATGAACTAGCTCCATAAAACCTATATTCGCGGTTTCAGTTTTATGTTCCGCGTTTAAAATTTTAATTGATTTATTTAATGTATGAAGCGGCAGGGCGGCTTCTGAAAACTCAAACACCAGCATGTAATAATACTTGTGGTACGTGCAGGCAAGCCTTGTTTCCTCTCCGGCGGCAGCCTTTTCGGCAAGTATGTTCATGATATCGCTCGCCGCTACTTTAAGACTGATCAAGGTTCGATTACAAATATCGGTACTGCGGGTACGCTCTTCAATATAATCCGCAGCTTTTTCATTATTTCCGGGCGCAAGTGTAAGTGAGACGCTGTTCCCGTCCGTCAGGACAAACGGATCAGATAAAGCTGCATACTCTTTTAAAATACGCATGGCTTACCCCTTCTGCTTCTCTTCGATATAATTTACGATATTATTGACCGTGACAAGCTTTCTGAAATCGCGTTCAGGCACCTCGTAATCAAACGCTTCCTCAAAATCGCATATCATATCAATGAAATCTATCGACTGCATTCCCAAATCTGTTAATAAATTCGTATCTAGAGTCAACTCCTCCTTGGGAACATTGGTATAATTGCTGATGATTTTAATTACTTTTTCAAACATGCTGATACTCCTTTAATTAAGTGATTGTTCAGGGATAATCCCTTATTTTTCCAAAGTGTTGTTTAAGTTCCTTTTGACCTTTTGGGAGGTTGTTTTCTCAAAAGGCGATTTTCTGATCTTCATAGTAAGTATTTGTTTGTAAATCGGAAGCTGCTCATTAACCCTTTTTATCGCCGCGCCGATGATTTTATTAATTTCATCATCGCTTTTTTCACCTAACATTCCGTAATTGGGGTAAATAACAGCCGTGACAGCTGATTTATCCCCTCCGTCGCCTCCGTAAACCATCGCGTCGGTAATCTGCGGTATGCCGTATAAAAATTGCTCTATTTCCTCGGGGTAAACGTTTTCTCCGCCGCTCGCGATTATAACATTCTTTTTCCTGCCGCTGATATATAAAAATCCATCTTCGTCAAGATAACCCAAGTCCCCTGTCTTTAACCAGCCATCCTCCAATACTTCAGCGGTGACTTCGGGATTTTTGTAATACCCCAGCATAACATTATCGCCCTTTATCATGATTTCATTTTCGACGATTTTAACCTCGCAGCCCGGGATGATCTGACCTACGCTGCCAATGTTCTTCTCGTTCAGCAAATTGTAATCGGTTGTTGCTACAACCGGCGACGCTTCCGAAAGCCCGTAGCCTTGGCATAACCTTATTCCGTATCTTTTAAACAGCGTTATAAACTCAGGCTTCAACGGCGCGCTTCCGCTGAAAATACGGGCAAGTCTTCCGCCGAAAGCCCTTTTTGCCGCAAATTTGGCGATTAGTTTCCCTGCTTTCGTCTCGGCATCCGTAACGCGTTTGTACATAGCCTCAATGACTGCCGGAACAGCAAACATCGCTGTAGGCTTATAAACCACCATGTTTTTAGCGAAATATTTCAAGCTGTCGTTTATACATATAGTCGCCCCGAACGCAAGCGAAGCCAATATCCCTACGGTGCATTCAAATGCGTGGTGATACGGTAAAATCGAAAGCATGGTCTCATGCTCCCCGTATTTTTCATAAACCGTAGCCGCATAAATATTGCTTGTAATGTTTTTATGTGTAAGCATTACGCCCTTTGAAAATCCCATTGTTCCTGATGTGAATAATATACAGACAACATCATCCGCGCTTACTTCAGCATCTATGAACGAAGTATCTCCATTTTCAATGAGGCTCCTGCCGTCGTTCACAGCTTTTTCATAAGACAGGAATTTGCCGTCATCGCCATCTTTTTTATCAAAACAAATACAATATTCAAGCTTGGAAAGCTCGGTTTTTTTTATAATATCCTCATATGTTCCGGAATACAAAACGGCGCAGGCATCGCCATATTCGAGCAGATAACGTATAGATTCTTCCGGTAAGTCTCTGTCAATAGGAACAATGGTTCCGGTTCCGCCGGCAACGGCAAGATAGCTAACGATCCATTCGTATCTGTTCTCGCTTAAAACTGCTATATGCTTGCCCTTCAGTCCTTTGGAGATCAGCGCCGTGCCGAGTGCCTGGATTACGTCAGTGAATTCATTATAGGAAACATCTCTTAAGTTGTCTTTGCCCGACTTGAATCTGAATGCGGTTCTCTCCCCATAATTTTTGATTTCTTTCGTCAATTCTTTTAAATTTGCAGCCATAATTTCCTCCAATTAATCACTTATTAGATTTAATCCCCGCCCTTTGACTGTTATTTTTCCTTTTGGAATTAAGTTATAGTATACCATGAATTTGAAAAAATTCAATCCATTTTAATAAAAAAAGCCTACATGAGCTGGCCTTGCCAGCAGCTTCCTGTGGGCAGCACTTGTTTAAGATTCGTTACTTATCGAACATGTTTTTGCTTAAAACCAAATTTTGCAAATCCATAATGAAACTCGAAAAATGGCGATAGGTAGGGCTAATGGGATCGAACTCGTAAACATGCCCTTGCGGATTTTTCTGGTTTTCGAGGCAGACGACGACGGTTGGCCATCGCCAACCTAGGAGGATAACGAAGAAAAGCGGAAAAAGATGCTGGGCATGGCGGGTTGTGTTCGACCCCCTTAGCCCTAACCCTTTGGTGTTATCTCCGGTTTTCTCCTGCCCAGAACCCTGACATGAGCCTTTCAGTTCATCCGGCTTGCTATACCTGTAGTTAAAAAAATCGCGGAATTTAGGTTTTTACAATATATTTCATAGGAAAATTACTTGACAAATCAATTTGCATATGCGATAATAAATATAAAATAAATTTAAGGCAATGATGGCAATAATTTTATAAAAAAACGTTTTTAGTAATATTTTAAGAGTCATTAGCTCAGAAGGGGAGGATTAGTATAATTGATTAAAACATTGGAAAATTTTAATATAGAATTCCAAAAGCAATATGAGCTTACAACACCGAAACCTAAAACGTTACCAAGCTGTCAGGCGGTTTTGAAAACATTGCTGCAAAAACCGGATTTGGAACCTGGTTTGTTTTCTTCAGATCCTCCACCGCGCGGTCTGATAGTCTGCCTGCTATTTATTCTTTTGATATTGATTCTTAGCGCATTACTTCCGAGTCTTTTAGGATATTCCTGGTTTAACGTTATATCCGACAGCATGGACCGGGAAATCCCAAAAGGGTCCTTCATCATTGTTAAACGCACCGATTCGGAATTGATCTGTATCGGCGATAACGTGACATACAAGTGCAAGGATGGAAGCACGGTTACCCATAAGGTTATCAATATCATTGAAAACTGTGGAGGAAGTTCGTCCAGAGGCTTTGAAACCAGAGGCACCGAAAACAGTAATTCTGACACATATATTGTACTTGAAGAAAACGTCGTCGGTGTTGTACAAACACACATAAACGGCTTAGGATCGTTTTTTGCTTTATTAAAACAACTGTTTTTTCTGTTCATAGCGGCAGCTGCTTTTACTGTATTTATCGTTACACGGCGAACGGTCCGGAAGAAGAAGTTACAGCAGTTGATACAATTCTGAGCGGCTTGGCTTATTAGTAAAGGAGAAATGAATATGATTAAAAAAATCTTGTCAATCAGCATTGCGGTGATTGTTTTTATAGTTTTTGGCACCTTCCTGCTGAGACTGAATCAGACAAAAGGCGGTGCCTTGGCTTATACCGCGCCAAACCCGGACGTTCCGGGTACAGACATCCATTATGTCGACGACTGGACTACCTTTAACGCCGCATGGACGAACAATACAACTTGCTCAAAAATTGTCCTGCTGAACAACATTAACGGACCGGGTGCGACCGAAGCGGCCGGTGCGGGAGTAAGCACATTTCCCGCGGCGCGCACCATGAGTATTGAAATCGACGGAAGAGATCCGGCCAACGGAACAGTTTACAGGCTTCATATGGGAGACGCGCAGCTGCGTACCAGCGGCACCACTCCCTCCTATGCGAGCGGAGGCGGGCTGCTTCATGTCCACGACATTGAGCTAAGGCAAAATATTACTACTGCTAATTCCCCTCTGGAAACGAATTACTATTTATTCAGAGTCGGCACTTCCGTCGCTCAAACTGACTCCAACGGGAACTGGGTTTTCCGTTTCGGCAATATCACGGTAAACAGGCGTAACATTGCAAATGTCAACCGTGGAGGCGCCCATCACCTGGCGTATACTTATGGCAGCGGACTTGAGTTTTACGGTTACAATGTTCTTGAACTTTCTGAGGAAACAGCGCATCCCTCTTCAGTTGAGGTCGAGGACAATACGGTTTTGCTCTGCCGGAAAATGAGTACAAGCGACACGTCAATGTTTTATTTTTACTATGGTTTTGATCTTGGATCAAACACAATAGCCAAGCAAAGAGGCAGCGGATTCAGGATTGGCAATAACTGTACTGTCGTTACCTACAATGACAAGGGAGGAACTACCTATCCAAGCATTTATTATCGTTATAGTTTTCTTGAAGTCGGTGAAAATTCAGTATTCGCGGCAACCATGACAGGAAACGCTTTTCGTGCGCAGTTTAGCCAAACAACACATTTTACAGTCGGAGCAGGGTCTATTATCAATCTAACGTCACTAAACAACGGACAGCCGGCTTTTGAATTAGACGGTATCAGCGGCTTTACGTTTGAATCCCAGCCTGGCTCGGAAATATATATAGTAGGAGATAACGCGTCTGCTGTCGCCGCAAGCAGGGACGTAGTCAATATGCGCGGCGGGACCTCCGGCAGCCCTAACCAGTTTATCGTAAATTCACCTAAATATTTCGATATACGTAACAAAAGACAGGAAAATACGAATGTATTTCACGTAGGCGGCGCCAACGATATTGTCAGGTTTAACGACACGGATATTGATATGTGGTATACTCGTACTTACGCCACCAACCCTAACTACGCCCCGCACAATTCCCAGGCTAACCTATATGTTATGGACGCGGGATATTATCAGATTACTGGTATTTCTACTACCGCTACCCAGATTACAACGAGTGAACCTGATTTATCTTCTATGTGGAGAAGCAGATATACCCGTATTTCCGGAGGTAAAGACCGATGCCCTGAGATCTTATTTGATATGGATGATGATGCTTTGGTCAAAAATCCCGAGGATGCGGATAAATTTGTTCGCGTACGCGCTGTTCTCGCGTGGACTCCAAACGATGACGGTGTAGACGAAGACGGCAACGTGATGATGATTCCGATTTACGCGCCGCCAAATCAGGTAAAGGTTTGGATATCCAGCGATGATGGCAGTGTTGAAACGTCTGAGTATTCCTCTTTGCCTGGTTCGGTACTCTTTAATGACCCTGAGGATGGCGCTGATAAATGGTTCCTTGCAATCGACGCTAACGGATACCTTTTGATTCCTCCGGGATATCCCGGTGTAAAATTGGACGGATTTTTAGAAGCCGACATACTGCTCTCCGCCAAGGCGCTCCGTCATAACTCGAATTTCAGCAAAACCCGTCTCGGTGAAGAATTTTCTGCCCGTATCAAGGATGTTACGCCGCCTAAACCGGCGCAAATTACAGGAGTTTTATTGCAAGGACAGTCAGTCATTAGCGGATACAACGGCGAATTTGGCGCGACAGTTTCGGTTTCAATTAATGGCGCGCCCGAACTAAGCTCCACAGCCTGCGTTGAAGCAGACGGCACTTGGTCACTGGCGCTACCTGGCATGATGACCTTGAACGCCGGCGAACAGGTACGTATTTTCATGACGGATGAATATGGAAACAAAAATCCGATAAGCTCTGCGCCTTATCATGACGCGGTATTCCCGCCGGCTTCGGTGTTTATAGTGCAGGAGCTGCCTGCTTTGCTCCATTTACGTCAGATTGTGCGAAATGGGGAAGATGAACGTTTTGTTCCTGATGTTGGTTATGTTACCGTTTTGAAATGTAGCGGCAGTAATTTAATGGAAAGCGTAAACGCTGTCGTAAGTTCAGGACACAGTGAATCCGCAACAGATTATACATCCTTTACTTATTCGCCAATGGCACTTGATATATTACGGTTAAAGACCGTTGTTCCGCAATATTACAGGTACGCAGGCTGCGATATATATCTTGCGGAGGAAGATTCTTTTCCCGCATATTCATTCAATGGAACTCAGGTACCCGAAATGCCTGTTAGCGCCGTGAATGAGTATTGGATTAATATATATATTGAGCCGGTAACCAATACAACTACATATTACAAAGAAGATACCGCGACCAATGAGTTCGGCACAGTCCGGCGGCCTATAACCCCCGCCATGTCGCTAACCGCCGATTCAGATATTGGACAAATCGGTAACAATAATACCGTTCGGGTCACTTCAAAAAATACCCCATATACTATTACAGTCACCTCAGACGTTTGGGGCGATGGAATTCACAGTGACAATGTCAACTGGAGTATAACCGCAAGCGGGCTTACTGGCGCAGGCTGGAACGTGCCCGCCTCACAGCTGAACAGTTCCGTCTATACATTTACTATACCTACAGGAAGCAACGTATCAGGCATGATAAAAGTCACCGCACAATCGGTAGATAATCCTAGTTTAACAATGGTATTTACAGTTAAGGTAATCAATTTGATTATTATAAATACGGATTCCGATATGGAGATGACGCAGAATTACATTTTGCGCGTAAGGTCTTTCTTATCGCCTATCGAACTAAATTTCACTGCCAGCAAGTCTGTAAATTGGAGCGTCACCTCACCGGTTCGCTTACGCTCGGGGCTTCAAAACACGGTCGGTGAAACGAATAAGCTAACCATACCCGCGAATTTCACAGGTACCATTTATGTCAGCGCAGATATACGTAATTACAGGATAATTGTATACAGATAATAATTATGATATAAAACTCCTGAAAAATCAATTATCAAAAAACTATTCAGTATATTTTCAAAAAGTTCAATAAAAATATTTTTTAGAGTAACCTTGAAAAATAAGAAAAATATATGTATAATATATCTTAAGTAATATAACGCTTAAGAATGGGAGAACAGGTAAATGCAGGTAAAAGGTTATCAAAAGAAAAACAAACAAGAACTCCTGAAAGCTATTGACGATTGCTGTTCTATTCACCAGATTTTTGCATTGGTTCAGCATGAGCAAATCAACATGCGTATGCAAACCTTACCCGGTGCTTCCAATATTCCCCCAAAAAATGTTGAACTGTTAGCTTTCGCTCCAAATCAAACGTATCTGGACAAGCTAAAAGATGTAGTCAAATATACTGTAGAGCTTTCTTATCAATAATACTCAAAAATATAATTCCCTAAAATCCTTATATCAATTTAATGATGGATTTTAGGGAATTATTAATGTGCATACATAAATCAACTGGCCGTATTATGCATCTTGCCTTCATGATCCGTAGTATATTTGCCTTTTAATAAAAGCTCTGATATAGGTACAAAGGTATAACCTTCCTGTAAAACCGCTTCAATAATCATCGGAAGCGCTTCTGGGGTATTCTTGGCGCCGTTGTGCATCAAAATAATAGAGCCGGGCTTTATCTTTTTCATGATCGTCTTAACCATAGTTTCAGGGGAGGGATCTTTCCAATCTAAACTATCCACATCCCACTGGATACAATACATTCCATTCTTCTGCACGTTTTCTACAACGGCATTGTTATAATCTCCATAAGGCGGTCTAAATAAAGTGGTGTCTTTCGCTGTAATTTCTTTTATTTTGTTATTGCACAGCAAAACTTCTTCTGAGATTTTTTCATTAGACAGCTGCGTCATGTGGGGATGTGTATTGCTGTGGTTCCCTACATCATGACCTCGTTTATCGATTTCTTTAACAGAATCCGGATATTTGTCTACCCAATCCCCCACAAGAAAAAAGGTACTCTTTACTTTATACTTGTCTAAAATGTCTAATAAATCATTCGTCTGTTCATTTCCCCAAGCCGCATCAAAAGAAATCGATACTACTTTTTCTTCTTTTTCCACACAATAAATTGGAATAATGCGTTCCGTATTCGCTACTGTAATCGCTGCAATTGTAGAATCCAACGCTATTATTAAAGCAATTGCACCTACCAGTACACAAAATAAAATTGCCAAAAGACTTCTTTTTGTTAAAACAAAAAATCTCATATAAATCTCACCCTTACGATTTATATGAATGCGCGCATTCAATAATAACTAATTGCTTAAAATTAAATTTCAAAGACGTATTTTGTTATAAAAATCTCCATTTGACACCTTGCGGCGTATCTTCAAGAACAATATTTTTTTCTTTCAATATCTCCCGTATTTTATCCGCTTCCGCCCAGTCCTTATTTTTTCTGGCTTCTGCTCTTTTCTCAATCAGCTTTTCAATTTCTTCATCTAACACTGCGTTTTTCTTGATTGTGATGACCCCCAGCACATCATTTAACTCAGTAAAAAGATCCAGCGCAAAGCTGCACAATTGTTTCGAAGTGTCAGCTGTAATATTGGTATTAATATCTCTCACCAGCCCAAATAACGCGGCAACAGCATCAGCTGTATTCAGGTCATCTTCCATTGCACTAATAAAATCTGTTTTATTAATTAACAGTTTATTTTTTAGTTCTTCCTCAAAGCTTCCTTCTGCCGCGTGTTTAAGCATAAAAGTTAAATGCTCATAGCAATTATGCAGCCGCTCCAACGCAGCTTTAGACTGCTCAATTAATTCTTCCGAATAATTAATCGGACTGCGGTAATGGGCAGAAACCAACAAATAACGAATGGGTTCATATCCATAAGCTTTCGCAACATCTCTCACTGTAAAAAAGTTATTTACACTTTTAGACATCTTTTCGCCATCCACATTAATATACCCATTGTGCATCCAGTAACGGGCAAAAGGTTTACCGTTACAACATTCACTTTGCGCTGTTTCGTTTTCATGATGAGGAAAAATTAAATCCTGCCCCCCGCAATGAATATCTATCGTATCACCTAAATATTTTCTGGCCATAGCGGAACATTCTATATGCCATCCCGGACGGCCTATTCCCCAAGGACTTTCCCAAAAAGGTTCCCCTTCTTTTGCCGCCTTCCACAACGCGAAATCCATTGCGTTTTCTTTATGCTCTCCGGGAGAAATCCTGGCACCTGATTCCAGCTCCTCCAATGGCTGATGACTCAGCTTGCCATAACCCTCAAAACTGTTTGTTCTAAAATAAACATCGCCGTTTTCTGTATCATAGGCATGACCTTTTTTTATTAGTACGGTAATTATTTTTATAATCTCATCCATATTTTCCGTTGCATACGGATGCACACTTGCGTCCTTTACAGAAAGCATTTTTGCATCCGTTTTATATTCCGCGATATATCTATCTGCAATCGTTTTATAATCTGTGTTTTCAACATTCGCCCTGTTAATAATTTTATCATCAATATCGGTAAAATTTTGAACAAAAACTACTTTTAAACCGCGGTATTCTAAATATCTGCGCAATACATCAAAAATGCATATAGGGCGGGCGTTGCCAATATGAACAAAGTTATATACGGTAGGACCGCAGGCGTAAATATTAACTTCGCCTTCTCTAAGGGGTAAAAATTCGTCTTTTGTCCGAGTTAAGGTGTTATAAATTTTCATATTTTTTATCTCTCTTTGCAATAAACTTCTAAGTTTTCAAAATATTAATATTGCTTTTTAAATAAATTGCACCTGAAATCAAAGCCACAACTGTAGAAATCCAAATCCCACAAATACCAATCACCTTAAAAACACTTTCCCATAAAATATATGTATTTATGTTTACTTTAATAATATCCATTTGCATTAACTCTAATATATATTTTAATAAGAAAATTAATGAGACCGCTACTATTTGAGATACTGTTTTTAATTTCCCAAAAATATTTGCCGCCAAAACAACTCCGCTGCTAGCACTGACAAGCCTGATAGATGTAACAAAAAATTCTCTGAATAATAAAATAATAACAGGAATACAACTGACAATCTTCAATTCCACAAAACAAAGTAATACAGAAACAATAAGAATCTTGTCAGCAAGCGGATCCGCGAATTTGCCAAAGTTAGTAATAAGATTTCTTTCCCTTGCTATTTTTCCGTCAAAATAATCTGTAATAGAAGCCAAGCCAAAAAAAATACCGGCGCAAAGGTAATGATGATGAAACTCAATTAGCAAACACACTAACACAACAGGTACAAATAAAATTCTAACTACAGTTAGTCTATTGGGCAAATTCATACTAATCTACTCCATCCTTTCTAGTATTCTACCATATATATTGCCATTTTTACAATTGGTTACTTCCACTTTCACAAAAGCTCCAACTGCCGGGTACTCCCCTTCCGCTTTAAAAAACACAACCCCGTCTACCTCAGGCGCGTCCCAATAACTCCTGCCATAAAACCAGCCTCTGCTATTTCCCACCCCTTCTGCCAAAACCTCAACAGTCCGCGAAATAAGAGACCGGCTATGCTGTTCCATTATTATCTGCTGCTGTTCCATAATAATAGCCGCGCGTCTGTTCTTCACATAGTCATCAATTTGACCATCCAGCTCCGCCGCAGCTGTGCCCTCCTCCTGCGAATACGCAAAACAGCCTAAACGCTCAAATTTCATTAATTCCACAAACTCGGAAAGCTCTTCAAATTCCTCTTCCGTTTCAGACGGAAAGCCTGTAATCAGCGTTGTTCTGAGTACAACACCCGGAATAGCTCCGCGTATTTTTTCCACAAGTCTTTTCAATGACATCGTACTGCCGCGCCGGTTCATCAATTTTAAAATCCTCTCGTTACAGTGCTGAAGGGGCAAATCAAGGTATTTTACAATTTTCTCTTCCTTTGCGATAATATTTAAAAGCTCATCCGTAATTCTGTCCGGATAGCAGTAAAGTACTCTTATCCATCTTATACCTTCTATTTTACAAAGCTCCGTTAAAAGAGTACCCAACATTAATCCGCCGTAAATATCTTCACCATACCTTGTGGTATCCTGTGCAATGACCAGTAATTCCTTTACGCCCGCAGCCGCCAGCTTTTCCGCTTCCTGTAAAATATTTTCAAGCCTGCGGCTTCTGAATTCCCCCCTTATCATAGGAATAGCGCAATAAGTACAGCAATTATCACAGCCATCGGCTATCTTCAGATATGCGTAATGGGGCGGTGTTGTTTGTATCCGTCCTCCGTCTAATGGCATCATCCGGGTGCTGGGAAACATCCCTGATTTTTCTCCTTGCAGCGATTTCAACACTGCCTCCGCAATATTACTGTTTGCGCCGATCCCCAATACCGCGTCTACTTCATAAAGCTGAGTCATTACTTCTTTCTGATATCTTTGGGCTAAACAGCCGGTTACAATAATAGATTTAATTTTGCCTTCTTTTTTTAGCTGTGCCACCTTCAAAATCTCATTAATGCTTTCCTGCTTTGCTGTTTCAATAAACCCGCAGGTATTTACAATTACCGCGTCAGCCTTGGCGGTGTTTTTCACAATATCAAACCCGGCCTGCTTCAATCTATATAGCATCATCTCAGCATCCACTTGATTTTTGGCACACCCTAAAGAAATTACGCCTATTTTATATTTCATCTTCTTGATCTTCCTCTATTTCTTCTATTTCCTCCATCGCTTTTTTAATGTCTTCCCATGTGTGCCCCAATCTAAGCAGTGCCGATATTGTTTTTTTTACCCCTTTTTCATCATCTAAATATTTTATATATTTTTTTTTGATTATCGATTTAATTTGATTTAAACTGTCAATATCTAAATTTTCAATAATCTCTTCCGCCAGCTCACGGTCAATACCTTTTTCCAGCAGTTTATACAAAATACTTTTATCTGATAAATATTTGGCTGCTGAAAGCTTTTCGGCATAGCGCTGGGCAAATTTTTCGTCATTTATTAACCCCAGCTCTTCCATACGTTCCGCCGCGTCAGCGGCGCACATTTCATCAGATATATCTGATAATTTCTTTATAAGCTCTTTTTTAGAATAGTCACGTCTTGAAAGCAGCCACAAAGCCTTCTCTTTTGTTTTTTTGTAAGCTTCCGTATTCATTAATCCTCCACCAGAATATCCACACTGGCTGAGATGTCTTTTTTCGGTTTGATTTCAATAGCTTCTGCTCCTGCTAATTTAACCACCGTTGTTTTGGCTTTTGACGCTTTTGACGCTCTTGTATTAAGCTTATCTAAATTATTCATCAGCTCTTTTTCAATTTCCAGCGCTGTTTCCGGATGGCTTTTAAAATATTCTTTGACATTATCTCTTCCCTGCCCCAAACGTATTTCTTTATAGCTAAACCACGCTCCTGATTTTTGAACAACTTCTGTCGTAACGGCTAAATCAAGCAGTTCACCCACCCTGGAAATACCTTCGCCATACATAATATCAAATTCCGCCTCTTTAAACGGCGGGGCGATTTTATTCTTGATAACCTTAGCTTTTGTTCTGGCCCCTACGGGCTCACCGCCCGTTTTCAACGTCTCCTGCTTACGCACATCTATCCGGACAGAGCTGTAAAACTTTAACGCCCGCCCGCCCGGGGTAACCTCAGGATTTCCGTAAGCTATCCCTACTTTTTCACGCAGCTGATTAATAAAAATCGCAATGCAATTGGACTTAGAAATAATTCCTGTCAGCTTTCTAAGCGCTTGTGACATAAGCCTCGCCTGCAAGCCAACATGAGAATCACCCATATCGCCCTCAATCTCCGCTTTTGGAACTAACGCTGCCACAGAATCAACAACAATAACATCAATTGCACCGCTGCGTATCAGCGCTTCTGTGATTTCCAGCGCATCCTCTCCGGTGTCCGGCTGCGACACCAATAACGAGTCCACATCTACACCTATGGCTGACGCATAAACCGGATCAAGAGCGTGCTCCACATCAATAAAAGCCGCGTTGCCGTTATCCTTCTGTCCTTGAGCAATACAATGCAGTGCCAAGGTTGTTTTTCCTGAAGATTCGGGTCCGTATATTTCAATGATTCTCCCTCTTGGCAATCCCCCGATTCCCAATGCAATATCTAATGACAAAGAACCTGTGGAAATATGCCCTACGTTTAATGTGCTATTCTGTCCCAGGCGCATGACCGCACCTTTTCCGAACTGCTTTTCAATTTGATTTAAAGCTGTTTCCAGCGCTTTATTTCTATCAACTGCCAAAACCTCAACACTCCTAATTAAATAAAATGTCCATAACAATCCGCTATGTACAATAACCGCACAATCTTTGGAGCATCATGCTCACTCATTAATTATAGGGTAAAGTAACATAAAATTCAAGATAAAATTTAACACTGAAAAAATTCACCTGATTGAATAAAAAAATATCGATAAAGTATTCTAATCCCTTCCAATGTATGCTATAATTATGATAATTTTATCATCTCGAAATATAACCTATCGGAAGGTGTGACTTAGGGCTAAATATTTCCATTTATCTGTGTATAGTATGCGGAGTAAGTGAAATATCATGTCCCGTTATGGAATTATGGAATCAATACCTAATGCAAAAGACGGCCTTATAATAGGAAAAAATGCTGTTAACGAAGCTATTCAAAGCGGCCGGCCCATTGAAACTCTCCTTATTTCAAAAGGTTACAAAAATGGACTTGTCTTATCAATACTTTCTAAGGCCAAAGAAAAACACATTGTAATAAAAGAAACTGACTCAAAAAAACTTCATTCGTTATGCGGCGGCGCAAATCATCAAGGTATTGCTGCCGTAGCAGCGGCAACTTCTTACGCGGACACCGAAGATATTTTTCTTCGTGCCAAAGAGAGAAATGAGCCTCCGTTTATTATAATTTTAAATGAAATAGAAGATCCGCACAATCTTGGCGCTATTATACGAACAGCGGAGTGTGCCGGAGCTCACGGCATTATTATACCGAGGCGAAGAAGTGCCGGGCTGACATTAACTACCGCTAAAGTCGCATCCGGTGCCGTTGAATATATCCCCGTAGCAAAGGTCCCAAATATATCTAGTGAAATAGAACGCTTGCAAAAGCGGGGACTTTGGATTTTCGGTGCCGATATGAACGGTATTCCTTACACCGAATGTGATTTTAAAGGGGCTGCCGCTTTAGTGATAGGCAATGAAGGAAAAGGTCTCGGGAAACTTATCCGCCAAAAATGTGACACAATTGTTTCTATTCCGCTGAAGGGCAAAATCACTTCTTTAAACGCTTCCGTCGCGGCCGGGATCTTAATATACGCAATCACAAGCTACAGATAATTTTAACAATAGGTGATACAATGGAAAAAGATTTTTTTGCAAAAATCGAAAAAATAGATAAAATAGATAAAATAAAACAAAGTATTATATCAAATAATTATACTGCAAATACAAACACAGAACAAGAAGAGATAATTGACGACATTCTGGAAGAAGCTAAATTACATGTCGACAATATTCAAATGGCTAAAACAGCTGAAACATTCAAAGAAAAAAACACATATGATGAGGTTTTTAACGCATCAAAAAGGAACCTGCGGTTTACAAATCATAAACAATCCCAAGAGACGGAAATTGAGATACCCGAAACGGCAAATCTGCCGGCTGATGAAACAGCTTCTGTTGATTTTCAGCTGGAACCCGAACCAAAAAATAAGAGTATCCCAAATCCCCGGCTTGCGATTCCAAAGCCACATGTAGTTTCGGAACCTGCTTTTGACATTAGCAAGGAGAGCAAGGCTGAAGAAATCCGCTCAATTTTTGCTCAAAAAGCCACTGTCAAGGATATTAATTCCATTGATGTAAGCCTTTCGGATGACGAGCCTGAGGAATCTTATAATCCTGGCGAGCTTGAGGAGTCTTATAGTGCTGATGAATCTGAGGAATCTTATAATCCTGATGAGCCTGAGGAAGATTATGAATCTGATGAACCTGACAAATCTGATGAAATCACTGAAGATAGTACATCAAAATCTTTAAACGATTTCAAAGCCAATAACATAAACACTGAAGAGGAAAATACGAGTAACTTTGAAAAGTTATTTGGGCGTCCAAAGCTTGTCTCCGCTAAAGCTTCCCCTGCCTTAAACAAAATACCTATATATAAACATGAGAGCAAAATTGAAAAGATAATTGTAAAAGCCGGAAAATTTTCTCAAATGGTTGAATATGAATATGAAGAATATATGAAATCGAAAAATCCCGCTATTGTTCAAACTATCGATCATTCAGCCTCCGCCCCACCGAGTACAAAATCAACCGAAGAGGAAGAATTAACGTCTGCTGAAATTATCACAGATGGCGCTTTTCATAATTCTGAAATTCCTGATGCATTTGTTGAAGACTTCGAAGACATTGAAGACTCTAAATCCGTTTTGTTTGATCTGAATTCCAACATCAGAAAGCTTTTTATCAGAAGTATAGCTACCGGGATGATTTCTTTATTTTTTATACCATTCACTATCCTGCAAATGGTTATGCCTATGGGTATTTTCGGTGTGGCGGAGTCCGCTCCCGTGTTATATAGCGTCATAAATTTTCTCGCTGTGGCAATAACCATTTTATCAAGCTATATTACCATTATCAGCGGGCTGATCCCCTTAAGCAAATTGAAGGGAAACTCCGATACGGCTTTAGCTGTAGCCTCTCTTATCACATTAGCTCAGTCCATTACAGCTATTTTCGTTCCTGAACCCTTTTATTCAAAAAATTTAAGCCTTTTTTCAGTTATTGTGATCATCGCTTTCTTTTTAAATTCGTCCGGCAAGCTCTTGATTATTCACCGCGTAAAAAATAATTTTAAATTTATCATGGATAAAGGTCCGAAATTCTCCGCAAAAATTTATAGTCATGAAGAAAATGCTGTAAAGCTTATGGGCAACGCGTCAGTTGGGCGTCCTATTATGGCATATCAGCATAGAACATTTTTTTTATCAAATTTTTTAAAGATTTCCTATACCCCCGACTTAAGCGAAAACGTATCCGCAATGGCCGCTCCCGTTACCACTATATGCTCAATAATCATAGTCGCTCTCTATGCAATTTTCTATAACGATTTCCCCCATATTATTACTGCCTTTTCTTTATTTACAGTTATAAGTATTCCAATATCAAATTTAATTTCTACCAATATTCCAATGAGAAAACTAAATAAAAAACTCTTATCCAACAATACTATGTTATCCGGCTATCCGGCTATTGAGCAATTCTGCAATTGCAACGCGGTTATGCTGGACGCTCATGACTTATATCCCAAGGACAGTATTGTGCTGGACGGTATAAAAACCTTCGTTTCAGCACAGGTGGATCAATCAATGCTAGAGGCCGCCGCAATTTTAAAAAAAGCTGACAGTCCCCTTCTCGCCATCTTCAGCAGTGTTCTGGAAGACAAAAAGCAGATTCTCCCTTACGTGGAAAGCGTAACTTATGAAGACAAACTCGGTTTGGTAGGCTGGGTTGCCGGCAACCGTATTTTAATAGGGTCAAGAACTCTTATGAAAAAATATGGTGTGTCCATTCCCGCTGAAAGCTATGAAGAAAAATATAAGAATAACAAAAAGCAAGTAGCTTATTTAGCTAAAAATGGTCAATTGATTGCACTATTCGTCACTTTATATAATGTGAATCCCGCTATTTATAAAGAAGTTAACCAGGCATACAATAACGGTCTCAGCCTTATTATCAGTACATCCGATCACAATGTTACCGCTGAAAAAATCTCAGAAGATTTTAATATCTTTTACCGTTCCGTACGTGTTCTTAACGCACCTCTTGGCCAGTTATGCCGGGAATCTTTTAATCAGCGTGAAGAAATGTCAAGGGCTTATTTATCTACCCGCGGAAATATCATTTCATTTTTAGGCGGCATTTCTTCTTGCATTTCAATAAAAAGCAACATGTTTTTATCTGTTGTGATTCAAATGATTTTCCTTGGTATCGGCTTTTTGATTTCTACCTCTGTTTCACTTTATATGGGTGTAGAAAGCATAAATTCTCTTTATCTTTTGCTTTATATAATGTTCAGTATTTTACTTTCAATTATTATTCCAATAATACGGAAAATTTAGGAGATTATGATTTTATGAAAATAGCACCTTCTATGCTGTCCTGTGATTTTTCCAAAGTCGGCAGTGAGGTACAGCGTATGGAATCCGCAAAAGCAGATTACCTGCATTTTGATGTAATGGACGGTGTTTTTGTACCCAATATTACATTCGGGGCGCCTGTCATAAAAGCGGTGCGTCCATATACGGCTTTGCCTTTCGATGTGCATTTAATGATTATTGACCCTATCCGTTATATTGATAATTTTGCTGACGCCGGCGCCGACATCATTACTTTTCATGTAGAAGCAAGGTCTCCCATAAACGAAACTATCTCAAAAATAAAGCAGCATAATGTAACTCCCGGTTTAGTCATAAGTCCGGAAACTGAAGCTGAAGCTGTGTTCCCGTTTATAGAAGATATAGGCCTTATTCTAGTAATGTCTGTTAATCCCGGATTCGGAGGTCAAAAATTCATGTCTTCTGTTTTACAAAAAATAAAAAAAATTAAACAAGAACTTGTAAAACGCAATGCGTCTAACATTTTGCTGGAAATTGATGGTGGTATAAACACTCAGAACATCAAAACCGCGGCCGAATCAGGCGCCGATATTTGTGTCGCGGGCACTTCTGTATTTAAAGCCTCTGACAGTTCACAGGCAATTAAGCTTTTAAAGCAAATGGCAGCCGCTGACCACTAAGGCACAGTTAAGGGCACCTTCGAAAACTTATTACCAATAATTTCTTTAACTGCTTTGATTTTCCTCTTTACATATAAATGATTACATTGTATACTTAATTATTCAATATATTTATATGTTTTGATTATAAAATATTCTTCAGGAGATAAATATACACTTATGAGATTTATACCCTTTTCGCCTCCGGATATCACCCAGGCCGAAATTGACGCTGTTGTAGATGTTCTGAAATCCGGCTGGATAACAACCGGACCTAAAACAAAACTTTTTGAGAAAAAAATTGCCGCGTACAGCCATGCGGCACAAGCTGTTTGCCTTTCGTCTCAAACCGCGTGCGCTGAAATGACGCTGCGTATTTTAGGCATAGGCCCCGGTGATGAAGTTATTGTTCCCGCTTATACCTATACCGCGTCCGCTTCTATCATTTACCATGTCGGTGCTACCCCTGTGATCATTGATTGTGCTCCCGGTTCTTACGAAATGGACTATAACAAAATGGAAGACGCAATCACAACTAAAACAAAAGTTATTATTCCTGTAGACTTAGCCGGAATAATTGCTGATTATGATAAAATTTTCCAAGCAGTATATAACAAAAAACATTTATTTAAACCTTCAAACCAGCTGCAAGAAAGTTTCGGACGCATCGTCGTGATGTCTGACGGAGCACATGCTTTTGGAGCACACCATAAAAATAAAGTTTGCGGTGAAATTGCCGATTTTACTAATTTTAGCTTTCACGCAGTCAAAAATTTAACAAGTGGAGAAGGAGGCGCGGCTGTCTGGAAAGATCATTCCGGACTGGACAGCCAAAAGCTATACCAACAATTCATGCTTTTTTCACTTCATGGTCAAACCAAAGATACTTACTCTAAAAATTTAGGAACCTCTTGGGAATATGATGTTGTAGACACTCAATACAAGTGCAATATGCCGGACATTTTAGCGGCTATTGGACTTGCTCAGCTTGACCGGTATGACAAGATGCTTGACCGGCGCCACGAATTAATCCAAATATACAATAAAGCATTTGCCAATCTGCCTGTGGGACTTTTAAATCATTCTGATGAATATCACAGAAGCAGCGGACATCTTTATTTTGTGCGTCTTCTTGAAAAAAAATCAGATTACCGAAACGAATTTATCAAACGAATGGCCCAGAACGGAGTCATTTGCAACGTTCATTTTAAACCTCTTCCTATGCTGACAGCTTACCGCAACAGAGGCTTTTGCATTGACAATTTCCCATTTGCCTATAGTATGCATGAAAATCAAATTACATTACCCCTTTACACCACCTTGTCAAACGATGACGCGGATTATATTACATCTGTATTTAAAAGGTGCATGACACAGAATTACTAAAGCACCTGAGGTGCACGCAATTCTCTTACCGAAAAACTGTAAAGGCGTGTTTCAACTGCCGTTGATGTGATGTAAAACAACATGTGTGAAATCATTCATTGTAGGTGCGCATATTATGCGCCCGCGGGCGGATGCTATCCGCCCCTACGTAATCCATGTCAACAAAAACATACCTTTTTTGAAACACGCCACTGT
>JGI20171J29575_12612731_pt1 | contig 29318 bp, 24 predicted proteins | sample TergutNc150P4_FD_29575 | JGI IMG/M metagenome (IMG submission 29575)
AGGGCGGCTGCGGGATTGAGGCGCCCGCCTGCTGCAAGCTCACGCTCTCGGGACTCGCTTCCGCAAGCGGCGGGCCGTCCCCCTACGATGGCGGCTGCGGTATGGATTCACACGTGTGCGGGCAATGCGGCCTGCGCGCGCAGGTACTGCTTTGCGACCACGCCACGCTGTCCGGCGGCGTGGGCGAAGCGGGCGGCGCCGCCCTTCAGGCCACCCGCGCCGGGACGGAAGCGCGGCGGGAGGCGCCTGACGTCGTGCTATCTGGCGAGTGCATGCTCCTTGGCGCCGCAGGCGACACAGCTGGCGCGGCACTGCGGGCGGACGCGTGCGCGATTGCGTTTGATGGAAGCCCGACGCTGGTCAGCGGATTCTATCGTCTAAAAGAAGCGCCTGTGATGAAGCTGACAAACTGCGTTTTCACCGGCGGCATTGACAAGGTCCAGCGGCATGAGGGGGAAAAAAGCGAGGTATATCCCGCCCGCGACGTTCCCCAGATTATCCTTAGCGCGCTGGGCCAGCAGAGCGGGCGGTACACGCCAAAGACCATTGAGGATGGGTTGAACACCCGCGAACTGTCCGGCAGGCTGGACGGCCACGCCGTGGAAAAGGGAAGTGTTTCTCAGGCCAGCCTGGACGGCAAGGGCCTCCTCATTACCATGTGGAACAGGACGCTGGAGACAAAGCTCCGGTTTCGCGAGTACCTGATGCCGGATGGAACGGGCGGCCTGCGCCTTGTCTGTATCGCCGTCACCTCGCTGGAATGGCCCACCGTGCGCAGTTCCGTCGCGGCGCTGCGCAAGCTTCAAAAAGAAGGCTTTACCCAGCTCGCGTATTCCAATGCAGAGCCTGTGTATAACGAGCGCGTCATTGATATTCCGGCGCTGCTTGAAGCCATCGACGCCTATCAGCGGCCGGTGCGGTCCGTATTCCTCGGCACGGCGGACGACGCCGTCATTTTCCTGCTCGAGGATGAGGCGCTTGTATATCAAGAGGGCCTGATGGAGCAAATCGTCCGACCGCTGGAGGCGGCGGATGCGGAAAACGGGATGTAACGCCAGGGGCCTGCGCCTCCCGCCCCCTTTTATAGCATTTTGAGATGGATTGGGCAGGAAGCTTGCGGATCTTTTTCCGTGGTTCCGCGTCGCTCTCCAGCCGGCGCGGCCGGCAAGCTGCCCGCAATGCATATTCGGCCATACCGCCACAGGCGCCTTGTTCCGCGAAAGAGACTGCCAATTGCGCGCAATCGGCAGTCCTTACAATTTTTCTGCCAAACAGAGCGCAAAAGGTGTTAGGCCTTTCTCGCAATCGCCTCAATCTCAAAGAGCGCGCCCATGGGCAGCGCGGCCACCGCGACGCACGAACGCGCGGGCTTTGTTTCGCCAAACGCTTCGGCGTATAGAGCGTTCACTGTGGGAAAATCGCCCATATTCGCAAGGAATACCGTTGTTTTTACAACGTCTTCCATGCCCATGCCCGCGGCTTCCAACACGGTTTTCAGGTTGGCAAGCGCCTGCCTGGCCTGTGCCTGGACCCCTTCCATAAGGGCTCCCGTATCAGGATCCAAGCCCAATTGGCCACAGGTGAACAATAGTTTGCCCGCTTTCACCGCGTGCGAATAGGGGCCGACCGCCGCCGGCGCGCCAGGGGCAAAGATAGACTCATTTTTCATGCGTGTTCCTCCATATATTTCAAGCGTTGGCAGTATTATACATCTTATTCGCCGCGCGTCAACGCCTTCGGACACGCTAAGCAATGGACCTCCCCGGGAATTGACTTTATATCACCTTTTCTGTATCATCTGGAAAGATAATGCAAAGGATATAGCCACGCCCTTACAAAATGAAAGGAACGCGCGCCATGCTTGAACTCAACAAGATCTTTAAGAGCTACACCACAGGCGATTTTCGGCAGGAGGCGCTCGACGGCGTCAGCCTCCGCTTTCGAAAAAAGGAGTTTGTCGCCATCCTGGGACCCAGCGGCTCCGGCAAAACCACCTGTCTGAACGTCATCGGCGGCTTGGACCGCTATGACAAAGGCGACCTTACCATTAACGGAAAGACCACCAAGCGGTTCCGGGACGCGGATTGGGACGCCTACCGCAACAACAGCGTGGGCTTTGTATTTCAGAACTATTACCTCATCCCGCACCTGTCCGTGCTCGAAAACGTCGAAATGGGCATGACGCTCAGCGGTGTTTCCAAAGTAAAGCGCCGCCGCCGCGCGGCCCAGGCGCTCGCGCGCGTTGGCCTTGCCGACCATAAGCACAAGCGGCCCAGCCAGCTCTCCGGAGGCCAGGCACAGCGGGTCGCGATCGCGCGCGCGCTGGTGAACAACCCCGATATCATTCTGGCCGACGAGCCGACAGGCGCGCTCGACTCCGTGTCCAGCCGGCAAATTATGGAGCTTATCCGCGAGATCGCGGGGGACAAGCTGGTCATCATGGTCACGCACAACGCCGCCATCGCGGACGCGTACGCGGACCGCATCATCAAGTTTGAGGACGGGCGGGTCGCCTCGGACAGCAATCCCCCGGACGACGCGGACATGGCGCCCTCGGACTACGCGCTCAAACGGACGCGCATGAAGTACCGTACGGCCCTCAACCTGTCCGGCCGCAACATCCTCACGAAAAAATGGCGAACGGCGCTCACTGCCTTTGCTTCTAGCATCGGCATCATCGGCATCGCGCTGATCCTTTCTCTCTCCAACGGTTTTGACATACAGATCAGGCGGTTTGAGAGCGACACCATGTCCGGCTTCCCCATCATCATCTCGCAGAGCTCGTTTGACGTGGATGCAGAAACCATGCAGGCGCAGATGAGCGAAAGGGAGGCGGGCCGCGAGCAGCGGGTGCGCTATCCGGATACGCAGGCGGTGCTGCCCTACAACCCTTCGACGAACCGCTTCCGGCATGAAAATGTATTCTCCGATGCATACATAGCGTATATAGAAGCCGCCGACCCGTCGCTTTTGTCCGGTATCAGCTACACGCGCCTTGTCAACATGAACCTGCTAACACGCGACCAGGCGGATAAACTCATTATGGTCAGCACGGCGGCGTCGGGCTTTTCCGCCTACCCCAAGTCGCTCACAGACAGTGAGACGGGGTATCTTGAGAAAAATTATGACCTGCTCGCGGGCGCGTTTCCCAAGGATTACGCGGACCTCGTCCTCGTGGTGGATACGTACAACCGCTTAAGCACGGCCACCCTCAAGGCCCTTGGCATGGATTCGGACGTGAAGCAGATCGCGTTTGAGGATATCATTGGCAGGGAGTATAAACTCATCCCCAACGACACCTTTTACAGGCGGGTAGGCCAGATGTTTCTGCCAAACATATTCGGCGGGTATAGCGCGATGTATAACAGTGAAAACGCCGTCACCCTCCGCGTCGCGGGCATCCTGCGCGCCAAGGAGGAATACCAGCTGAACGTACTCTCTTACGGCCTGGTGTATTCGGACGCGCTGGCGGAATATGTGATCCAAAGCGCGAAGGATTCCGCCATTGTCAACGCCCAGCTGGCCGCGGACGTCAACGTCATGACGGGCCAGCCCTTTACGGCGGACAGCGGCACAGGCGCGGGTGGCAGTATGGGCGGTATAGCCGCTATGGGCGATACCTTTGGCGGCGGCATGCGGCACATGTCTTCCATGCTCACCGGCGACGTGCAGCTCACGCGCGACATGATACTCAAGGTGCTCGGCGGGGACGGCATGCCCTTTATGATCACCATCTATCCTACCGACTTTGCCTCCAAGGACGACTTGACAGCGTACCTAAACGCTTGGAACGAGGACAAGCCGCGCGAGGAAACCGTGCTCTATACGGACTTGGCGGAGACGGTTACAAATCTCTCGGGCAATATCATGCGCGCCATCACCATTGTACTGGTATCGTTCGCGGGCATTTCGCTCGTGGTGTCGCTGATCATGATCGGCATCATCACGTGGATTTCGGTGCTGGAGCGCACGAAGGAGATCGGCATCCTCAGGGCCCTGGGCGCGCGCAAAGGGGATATCACACGCGTATTCACCGCCGAGACGTTCATCATCGGCACGTGCTCCGGCCTGCTCGGCATCGGCATCGCGTATTTGCTGACCCTGCCTGTCAACAGCCTGCTCCATCGGATGACAGATATTGCCAGTATCGCGCGGCTCAACCCGCGCCACGCGATCGTTTTGCTGGTGCTCAGCGTCTTGCTCACGCTGCTGGGCGGCGCCATCCCGGCGCGAAAGGCCGCAAAGAAGGAACCCGTGGACGCGTTGAGGACGGAGTAATGCATATAGCCGACAGACCCGGGAAACCGGGTCTGTCGGCTATAACGGCAAAGGAGTTCCCGTACAAGCAGCCCCTGTTTTCATCATAAAGAGGGATCATGTATGCCTATCAAGCTCGGGAAATACACTCACTTCAAGGGGAACGAATACGAGGTAACCGGAATAGCCACTCACAGTGAAACGCTGGAAGCGATGGTTATATACCGAGCGTTGTACGGCGACGGCGGAGTGTGGGTGTGCCCGGCTGTCATGTGGGATGAAAGTGTAGAGCACAACGGACGGAAAGTCAAAAGATTTACGCGTGAAGACGATAGGGTTGAGGCATTGCCCGCGAAACCGCTTGCCGGCGTCCACAATCACAGCCAGCCCGGCGAAAAAGTCGCGTTGTTTTTATCACTGTTTGCCGGCCGGGATGACGTATTCGCCAAACGATGGGAAAATGCCCCAAAAGGCAGCGCCGGATATATCCCTGTCTGCTATAACGAATGGACGCCGGCTTGTCCAAAAACAGGCGGTGGAAAGATGAAATGCGGGGATTGTCCAAACCATAATTTTGTTACGTTTGACGCTGCCGCGGTAGAAAAACATTTGAAAGGTCAATGGACAGCCGGGGTATATCCAATGTTCTCCGACGAAACCTGCCGTTTCCTTGCTTTTGATTTTGACGGTAAAGAATACAGCCCGGATGTGTTGCGCCGGGATGTGTCGGCAATCCGTGAGGTTTTCAACGAAAAGCAAATCAATATGGCCGTCGAGCGTTCCCGTTCCGGCAAGGGGATTCACTTCTGGATATTCTTTTCCGAGAACATTCCCGCAAGCACAGCGCGGAAATTGGGAAGCGGCATGATCACATATACTATGAATAAGCGTCACGAACTGACTTTTAAGACGTACGACCGCTTGATCCCGGCTCAGGATACTCTACCCAAAGGCGGGTTTGGAAACCTCATTGCGCTGCCGCTTCAAAGAGCGCCGCGTGCACAAGGTAACAGCGTATTTATTAACGAAAATTTTGACGCTTATTCGGATCAATGGAGCTATTTATATAATATAAAAAAATATACGTTGGACGAGGTTGAGCGGTTTATCCGCGAGCTGTCCCCAATCGGCGAGTTAGGCTTACTGCGCAAGGATGAGGATGATGAAAAGCCGTGGGAAAGGCGGAAACCAACGTCAAGAATAACGCGGTTGGATTTCCCGGAGACAGTAAACATCGTTCGTTCCAATATGCTATATATCAAAAAGGACGGCGTTTCAAGCCTTGCGTTGAACACTTTGAAACGCTTGGCTGCGTTCCGCAATCCTGAGTTCTATAAGGCGCAGGCTATGCGGCTGCCTACTTATGAAAAAGCGCGGATCATTTCATGTTCGGAAGAGACAGAGCAATACTTATGCTTACCGCGTGGTTTGGAAGAGGAAGTCAGTCAAATACTTAACGACTGTGATATAGAAGTCAGATGGAATGACGCGGTAAACACAGGGCGTAGAATTGATGTCGCCTTTAATGGCTCGTTACGCAGCGAGCAACAGCAGGCGGCCAATTCGATTCTCGCATATGACAACGGGGTATTGGCCGCCACTACAGCTTTCGGTAAAACCGTTATCGGCGCTTACCTGATAGCCGAACGTAAAGTGAATACGCTTATCCTTGTTCACAGAACCAACCTTTTATCTCAATGGGTAAAACAGGTAAGCGAATTTTTAACCATAAATGAAGAACCAATTGCGGAATTTACACCCAAAGGACGCAAACGGAAGAAAAATATCATCGGTCAGATCGGCGGCGGCAAGGATAATCTCAGCGGCGTTATTGATGTCGCCGTTATGCAATCCCTGATATCTGGTGACAAGGTTAAGGCATTGGTTAGGAATTATGGTATGCTTATTGTTGATGAATGCCACCATGTATCCGCATTTAGCTTTGAGAAGATACTCAAAAACGCGAACGCGAAATATGTGTATGGCCTAACTGCCACACCTACGCGGCAGGATGGGCACCACCCTATTATCTATATGCAATGCGGTAAAATCAGATACAGGGTAGATGCGAAAAGCCAAGCTGAAGCGCGGCCTTTTGAGCATTATATTATCCCTCGATTTACGCGCTTTCAAAAACCTGTCCATCAGGATGAAGCGAAATGGCAAATATCTGATATGTATCGTGACATTCAAAACAGTGAAATCCGCAACAGTTTAATTGTGCGGGATGTTATCTCCGCTGTCGAACAAGGGAGGAATCCCCTCATACTCACCGAGCGCACCGATCACGTAAAAGACCTAACCGCCAGGCTAAAACCGCACATAAAAAATGTAATTCCGATGACCGGTGGCGCGGGACGCAAGAAGAGCCGGGAGAGATTGCAAGCGGTCTTGGATATTCCGGCGGATGAACCATTTGTGCTTATTGCCACAGGAAAATATTTGGGCGAAGGGTTTGATCTGCCGCGGCTGGATACCTTGTTCCTCACCATGCCTGTCTCATGGAAAGGCACCGTTCAGCAATATGCCGGGCGGTTGCATAGGTTATTGGACAGCAAAAAAGAGGTTCAAATATATGATTATGTGGATATTCGTGTGCCTATGCTTGAAAGGATGTATCAAAAGCGGCTAAAAGGCTACTCCGCCATTGGTTACAAAGCAAAAGGGACGCCGCAACCGACCCTGGATACACATTCGATTTTTGACAACAATGATTTCTTTTCCGCCTATTCTATGGATATTTCGGCGGCTCGGGACGAGGTTCTGATAGTCAGCCCGTTTTTATCTAAGCGAAGAGTATTATCCGCATTAACCTATATGGCTGCCACCAACGCGCGGATCACAGTCGTTGCAAAACCATCGGATAACTATAACGAGAAAGACCGGACAAAAATTGATGAGTGTATTGAGATTTTAAAACAACATAATATCACAGTGAAGACAAAAGATCGCATACATCAAAAATTCGCTGTTGTTGATCAACGGATTGTATGGTACGGCAGCATCAATCTGCTCAGTTACGGCACTTCCGAGGAAAGTATTATGCGGATTGAGAGTTTGGATATAGCAAGGGAATTGTCGGGTATACTATAACGTGAGTTCGACGATTAAGAGCAGGGAAGAGCGAGGGGGGAGTGAAAGTCATGAAGATGCAGGGAAGGTTTTTTAGGAAGAAAGGAGTAGGCGATCAATCACTTTGCCGTCCGGCAATACAAAAAATATAATAGCCTTGATAAAAGGCTTACCGCCAGATTCGGAGCCAACGAAGGCGATTTTCTTTTTCAATAACCGTGTGATATGTCCTGTTCATCATCTCAAGCCTTCCAGTTCCACCAGTTTTGCTTGCCCTTCGGAAGTTGCCCGTCGTGGTCGGCGTAATGCACCGCCAACCGATAACAGTACAGAGCGCACCGATCTACCTGAACGCCTTGAAACAGGCAGTCTTTCGTATAAACTGCTTCCGGGTCTTGCCCTTTCAGAGATTCGATGTCGGGATATCCGGCGTTCATCAAATGCCGCGCCATATTTTTGCCAACGCCGGGGATTTTGGTCAGGTCGGTCATGGGTTTTGTCCCTCCAATAAAGAAGCGCCATCCTTCGGCTCATAGTGTATATACTGCGTCATTCCGGCGCCAACTTGATCATTTGGTCTGGCTTCAAAACCGAACTGAGCGTAAAACGGCTCCCTGTCCTTCGCTGCCATTAAGTTTACGAAAACAAACTGCCCCTCTTTAATCCCGCTCTTAATAAATTCCATAGCCCTTTGCATCATGGTCTTTCCAATGCCTTTCCCTTGGTATCTAGGCAGCACGATAACGTCTACGATGATTGCGATATACCCGCCGTCACTGACAACTCTGGTTACGCCTACGGTTTTTCCGCCCAAATGGGCGGCAATCACAAAAGCGGAGTTGTTGATGCCGGTCTGCGCCTGTGTTTTTTCAAGCTCAAGCCAGCCGACCGATTTTCTCAAATAATTATAATCCTTCACGGAAATTTCATTCGTGTATGTTACATTCATATTTTTTCAACCCTCCATACTCGCCGGCATCGGTCGGGGCTTTTTCTTGCCCGTGAAGTCTGCTGATACAATTTTAAACACGCAGACCGTTTCGGCTTGTTCGGCGTTAAACGAAACGTCCTTGCCGGTCTGGTGCCGGAACATGACGGACAGCGCGTCGCGTTTTTCACCGACGTCCTCAATAAACACGGTCTCGCCAAAGCCAATTACGCTTGAAAAATAATAGCCGGAATTGCAGGGCGTTTCGGAATGAACCGCTTCGCCTTCAGCGGACATCTCAAAACACACCTTGCCGCCGCGCTTCAATATATCTATCTTTCTTCCTTCGTGCGCGCTGTGAAAATACAGCGCAAGCACATCGCCGTCAAGAATTTTATATCCGTAGCTGAGCGGCACGACATACGGCACATCCCCGTCAACCATAGCGACATGGCAGGTTTTGCATTGGCGCATGATTTCTTCAATGCCGGTTATATCCGTCACCTCTCGGTCTTTTCTGCGCATTGTGTATTTATGATTTATCATGTTTTTCTCCAAATAAACAAAGACCAGCCCCGGCGCGGCTTCTTCCGTTTTGAACCGGGTGTATCCGCATTTTTCATACAGCTTCAAATTTTTCTCGCTTTTATCGCCGGTCATAAGCCAATACCTTTTTCCACGAAACCTATCCTCAATCGCGTGCAATAAGCGCTTCCCGAGGCCTTTATTCTGGTAATCGGGGAGTACCATCAGCTTGCCGATGTAAAGACCGTCGTCATTTTCAACCGCCCTCACGGAACCGATGATCATTCCGTTGTCAAGAACCGCTTTTAACACCGTGCTTTCCCTAAATTCTGCCGTAATTTGCTCCAATGTCTGTGTCAACGGCGGAATAGTGCAGAGACTATATATGGCCGCTTCGCTCTGATAGGCGGCATATTGCAAACACAGTATTTCCTCGGCGTCGGATTTATCCGCCGTTATGATTTTATATTTATCGGACATGACAGTTTCATCCTTTCCACGGCTTTTTGCCGCCCAGCCAGCCGTTTTTCTCCCAGTACAGATAATCCGTCGTTTGTGGCCGCCCAGCCCTGGTTTCACTCTTGTTTATCATTTTCTGCGCCATTTTCATGTGAGAATACCCCTGCGGATATCCCGCTCCAAGCCGCCGCGAAAAAGTACGCCGTGCGGCATAACCGTTATCCACCGCTTTCATTTGCCACATACTCTTCCATTCATAGACTACTCACTTTTCCTTTCCACCAAATCCTCCCGCACCCTATACAGCGTCGCTCCGTTGCTTTCCATCGCCGCCAGCCACCCGGCGATCTCGTCGATCTCCCTTTCCTGGTACGGGCGGACCACGCCATACTTCTTGCCATCCACCATCCGGTAGGCAAAGTTGGAATCAGCCCAACAGAGCGTATCGAGTCTGGGATCATAGGGGCGCGTAAAGAGAAGGGTATGCGAACCATGCCCGCCGCCGGTATAGGTGCCCACCATCTGCAGCACATCCCCGGCGCGCACCCGGGTCAGAAAGGCTTTGGCCGCGTCCAGGTTGCGCTTTGGAGAAAGCGTCCGGTTATAATCGTAGCGCGCGACCTCAACAAACGCGTTGCCCGTCTCCGCCCCCGGCATCTCCCAGCCAACGCCCCAAGAGCGGCCCGACGTTTCCACGGGCGCGTGATCCGGCGGCATATACAGCACCCTATCGGGATAATCCTTAAGCCTATACCCAGCGGAAGCCGCCGCGAATGAGCTGATCTGAAAGCGCCTGCACTGCCCGGGATCCGTGCGGGAGGCGCTGGGGTTCGCCTCGTTATCGTGCGTGACTTCTACCAAAATCATGCGCGCGGTGACCGCGTCGCTTGGCAAAGGCGTATAGGCCATCACGGCGGAGAGCAGCAAACACAGCGCCGTAATCATTTTTCCGCCGCTTCCGCAGGGATGTATTCGCCGTAGATAAATTCATGCAGCGCCTTGGTGTTGGTTTTTTGGTTGTATTGAAGCACGTCCATATCCAACCCGTTTCGGCCCGGTACGCTTATGTATTGGAAACTCCCGGCGATCGGGAGGCTCAGTTCCTGCACGCTGATGGAATCCTTGGCCCACATCAGCGCCACGCCGATGCGCATGCCCTCCGTGGGGATGGGGAAGTTTGTATCCGTGTGGGGTACCATGGTGTTGGCCAGGCTGACGATAGAGGCATAGGACAGGTTGGCCATGACCTTGCCCAGCACTTCGTTGATCAAGATGCGATGGCGGTTTCCGCGCTGCAAATCGTTGTCCAACTGGCGGATGCGCGCGTAGCTTAACGCCTGCAGACCGTCCAGATGGACCCTCGTCCCATTTTGTTCCGCGCTGAGCGTGCGGCGCGCGGAGCTTTTGGGGAATCCCTCATATTCCTCGCCAATCGCCACGTATTCATTGATATACGGATATTCGCCGTCCGCAAGCGAGATATCCACCCCGCCGATAGCGTCCACAATCGCCACCACATCGGCAAAGTTAACCACCACATAATATTGGATGTTCATCTCAAAGAGCATGTTGATGGTCTTCAGCGCCAGTTTCGCGCCCAGCTTTCCGCCGCCGCCGTAAGCGTAGGCGGTGTTGATGCGGCTGCTCTTGCTGCCGCCGGGAATTTGCACATACATGTCGCGCGCCAAAGAAACCAGCTTGATTTCCGCCGTCTTTTCATTGACGGACGCGATCATGATCAGGTCCGTGTTGCCGTTTTTCATATTGCTGCCGCGCCCGTCCGTGCCCAGCAGCAGGATGTTGATCCAATCCGGGGGCAGATTTTTGCGGATGAACAGGTCTTTCTCGTCAACGGCGATGATCTCTGATTTGGGAATGGCGTCCTCGGTCCTTTCCGCTATCAGGATGTCCTCCAGCAGCGCCTCCAGATCCGCGCCCGGCGGCGTGTTCTGTTCGGGATCGGACCCTTCCGCGCTCGCGGAGGCGAACAGCCAGGAAACCAGACCCTCCTGCCTGGGAGGGTGCGTGATAAAGGTCATTGCCGGCGTATCGCCCGTATCGGCCTGCTCCTCCTCGGGAGCGGAGCTTTCCCGCTGGGGCGGCTCCGTGGCGGGGAGTGACATATCGTCCGGCGCGGCCTGCGCTTTCCCAGGATCAATCGCCGGGCTCTCCGGCCTGGGCGGGCGCGTGGCAAAGGAAAGCGGCGGCGTATCCTCCAGCATGGCCAGCCCCTCGGCGGGATCAAAAACGCCTAGCAGATAGAGCGTGGCGGCGCCCATACAAACCATGCCCAGGATGGCGACGAGCACCAGGTTCGCGATCAGACGATCCCGCGCGGAAGCGCGTATTTTTGCGGACATTGCGGCAGTTCCTTTCGTGCGTGAATGTGTTTATGAATATGCCTATAATACACCAATGCCCAGAAAATGACAAGCATAGGCAAAAACTGACAAAAGACAGGACGGGCGACAGCGCCCGCCCCATTCTTTGTTCATAGTAACGCGCGAGTGCCGATATTTCTTCCCTCCACCCGCATGAACCGCGGCTCATACGGACGCCTTCTTCCCAGTACAAAGGCCCGACATTCACGCTTTTAAAATTGACGCAAAATTGACATAAATTTCAGCAAGTCGCGCCTTTCCTAAATGGCGCCTCCGGTGTATAATAGCCTTGTTGCCTTTTTTCTAAAACCCGAAAGAGAGGCCCCGCATGCAGCAGCTATGGCAAAACACTTCCAGCCTGCTTTGGAGTGTGATCAGCAGCCCGACGGTGTCCGATATTCTCGATATCGTGATCGTCGCGGTTTTGCTGTATAAGCTGCTGACCTTAACGCGCGACACCCGCGCTTCCCAGGTGCTAAAGGGGCTCGGCGTCCTGTTTGTGGTCTATTGGCTGAGCGACTGGCTGCGGTTTAAGGCGTTGAACTGGATCTTGCAGCTGGTGGTTAACAACGGGTTCGTCGTCATAGTCGTGCTCTTTCAGAGCGAGCTGCGGCGCGCGCTGGAGCAGATTGGCCGCGCGGGTTCCGCGCGCATGCGGGCAGGGGAAAGCAACAAAGCGAAAACCGGAACCGTCAGCGAGCTGGTCGCCGCGATGGCCAACCTGTCCCGGCGCCGCGTCGGCGCGCTGGTGGTCATTGAGCAGCGCACGGGCCTAAGTGACGTGGCGGAGAGTGGCACGCGCATTGACGCCGAGATTTCAGCGCCGTTGATCGAAAATATTTTTGAGCCCAACACGCCGCTGCATGACGGCGCGGTGATCATCCGCGGCAACCGCATAGAGGCCGCGGGATGTATCCTCACCCTCAGCGAGGACACGGGCATCAGCCGTGAGCTTGGCACGCGCCACCGCGCCGCGCTGGGCATCTCCGAGACGACCGACAGCATCACGTTTATCGTCTCGGAGGAGACGGGCATTATCTCCATGGCGCGCGGCGGACGCCTCACGCGCCATTTGGACGGCCGTGCCATGCGCCAGCTGCTTGAGGAGATTTACGGTCATGATGACGGGGGGATTAACCTTCTGTCGTTCTTGTTAACAAAGCGCAAGCCGAGGGGAACAAAATAACCACGGAGGAAGTATGCAGTCTCAAGCGCCGACAACCAATACCAATTTCTGGTCGCAGCTCAAACGCGCGCTATACACCGTGCGCCGCCGCCCGTTTATGAAGCTGTCCGCGCTGCTGCTCGCCTTTTTTTTCTGGGCGGTGGTCATTGCGTCCGACCCTTCCCTCATCCGTGAGAAGACGTTCACCGCCGCGGTGGCCGTGCAGGGCGTGGAGACGCTCCGCAGCCGCGGCTATATCGTCATGCAGGACCTGACCAGCGAGCCCCTCACCGTCAAGATGCGCGTGGGGATCAAACAGGTCGATTATGAACGCGCCACCGCGGCGGCCTTCGCGCCAAGGCTGGACCTGGCCCAGCAGATCACCGGGGCCGGCAAGCAGTTGGTCAAGGTTTCCGCCGCCTATGAAAGCATCGGCTCCGTGCTTTCGTTTGAGCCCGAATATTTTGAGGTGGATGTGGAGCCGTATGTCACAAATCGCGTCCCGGTCGTCATTGAGCTCGCCGGCCAGTGCGCCAGCCCTATTTGGATTGGCACGCCTCTCGCCGAGCCTTCCGCGGTTTCCGTCAGCGGGCCTAAATCCATCGTGGATAAAATCCGGCGCGCCGTCGCGGAATTGCCGATGAACAGCCTCACCTTAGACCGCCCGGAAGATCACCTCACGGCGGTGATTGAGCTCAGGGACGCCGGCGACAACCGCGTCTCCTCCCCGCTGCTGCGCGTGACAAACGAATCTATCGTGCTGGACTCGGTGCGCATCGACGTAACGGTATACCCCATGAAGGAAATCCCCGTGAGCGTAGAAACGGCCGTGGTGGGCACGCCCGCGCACGGCTATGCGCTGGGCGATGTACGCGTCACGCCCGAGAGCGTTCGGATCGCCGCGAGCGCGGAGGTTCTCGGCGGCTTGGAGGTGTTGCATGTATCCGCGCCCGTGGATGTTACCGGGCAAAGCAAGGAGCAGATAGCCTCCTCCGCGCTTCGGAACGTCACGGGCTTCCCCTACAGCTCGGCGGATTCCGTGGTCATTGAGGCGGGTATTCAGCCCGCCACGCACGTGCATACCTACATTGATTTGCCCGTGACAGTGATGGACGTCGCGCCGGGCCTTTCGGCGCGGCTCAGCCAGAATGCCATGAGCGCCGTCCTTTCCGGCGCGTATCAGGACGTGGAATCGCTCTCGGCCGGCGATATCCACCTCTATGTAGAAGCCACGGGCCTTTCGGAGGGCGTGTATACCGTTGAAGTAAAATGCCGCGTGGATGGCACGGAAGCCTACGAGTTTGAGCCAGAGTTCCCGCGCCTGACGCTGACGCTTAAGTGACGGCGGAGGGAACGCCGTTCCCCGAAAAATCTGCGGATTTTCCGGGCGGGTATAGGCGCCCGGTGAACTTCGGTTCATGCGGGCGAAGGGGCGGGGATGACGCAAGGCGGAAAACCCTTCGGGATGTTCCGGCCGTTTGGTCGCGGGGCCGCCGGTGCCGGATTTGAGTAAGGGGCCGCGGCCCTTTGATAATCGCTTGGCTGTGGTCACGCGAGAATCCCCGGGGACACCCGCGTTTTCCTTACCCACAATTGGAGCGTTTTGACAGCCCGGTTCGTCTTATGAAAGGGCGAACGTATAAGCCGTGGTGCATATTCATTAGGGGATGATACGAGCATGCATCATCTTCATGTAAAGGGGTGACGCTTTGTCTGGCATTGGCAGCGTGATCTATACCATTCTTCTGGGCTGGATGCGAGGCCTCGTCGACTGGATCTGGTCGATGGTGTCAAGCGGCGGCCCTGGCTCCGTCACGCAGTGGTTCCTCACCAACTGGAAATTCTGGCTGCTCGTTCTCATTGTGGGCGGGCTTGTCGTGGACTGGCTGATGTGGGTGGTTCGCTGGCGGCCCTACCGGCTGCTCTTTGGCAGGCGGATCCGGCACGCGCCCACGGGCGCCGTGGCGATGGACGGCGAAAGCTGGGATCAAGGCGTTGGATATTATGAGCATGAAACCGCGCTGGATACCGATCCGGCCGAATGGACGGAGCTCACGCTCAGCACCCTGTCGGAGATCGACCCAAACTGGGCCGGCGGCGTGATCATGGAGGCGCGGGCCGATACCCCCTGCGCGCCCAAGCCGGAGCCGTACTACAGCGAGGCGTATGAAGAGCCGTGCGAAGCCCAATGGGAGGACGGCGCTTCCGGCGTGGGGTATTGGGACGAAACGCCTGACGAATTGGAGGCGGGCGGCGCGGCGGAATCGCCGTATTATGAGGATGCTGATATGGAGGCGGGTTATGACCTTCCCCCCGGGCAGGCTTCGGATTCCGCCTATGCGTACGAAGCGGAAGCGGAGCCATACGAGCCGTGGGCGGAGACGTACGACGAGACAATCTTCATGCCACCGGCGAAAGAACCCGCGCCCGCCTACGGGGAACCGGCGGAAGACGTATGCGTGCCATACGGCGATGAAGCGGAGCCGTATGGGGAGCCGGCAGAAGGCGGATACGAGGAGCCCTATGCCGGACCGGCGCGGGAAGCGGAGGGGGCCGTGCCGGAGGACACTTCCCCGCCGATCTACATGCGGCCCGGTTTCTGGCCCGGGTCCCTTTCCTTCAGGCGGAATGCGGAGGAGAGCGCGCCTGCCCGCGAGGATCATTCGGCGACGGAAGAACCTGACCCGGCGCCCAAGCGAAGGCGGCGCCGCGGGCTGCGGGAATATGGCGAGGACGAATTTCAGGATAACCCGGTTTCCGTTCACGAGTCTTCGGCGGCGGCGTACACGGCCCCTGAGCCTGATCCCTCCCTGGAAGACACGCGCCCCCGGCGCCTCGTTCGGCCCGCTGCCCAGCAGCCTGTTCGAGAGCGGATGAGGGGGGGCATCCTGCGTACGGTGACAGGCAAACCGGCCCAGCGCCGAGGCCTGATGCGGTTTACGGCGGCGGAGGAGGAGCCGATCGCGGGGCTTCCGCCCATGGACCTGACAGACCCGTTCCTTCCGGCGGCCAGGCCAGGCAACCCGGATTTCACGCCGGATGAGGGCGAAGAGTTCTTCACGGAAGGAGACTAAAAATGCGGTACATGTTGATCATCGGGGACGGTATGGCGGACCGTCCCATTTCTTTGCTGGAGGATAAGACGCCGCTGGAATATCTGGCGCTGCCCGGCATGGCAACGCTGGCCTCACAGCGGCTGGGCTTGGCGCGCACGGTGCCAAGGGATTGTCCGCCGGGAAGCGACACCGCCATTCTCTCGATCTTTGGATGCGATCCGCGCACCTGCTTTACAGGCCGCGCCGCGCTGGAAGCCGCGGGTGCGGGCGTGGCGCTAAAGCCCGGCGAAACGGCGTGGCGCGTGAATTTGGCAGCGGTTTCGGGCGATGATTTTGACACGGCCGTTATGCGCTCCCATAACGGTATGGGCATCGGCGGCGAGGAGGCGCTTGCCTGCGTGCGCGCGCTGTTGGCGAATCCGGCGTTTGCCGCCCTTGCCGGTTCGCTTCGTTTTACGATCCACGAAAGTCCTTCTTTCCGCCAGATGGGCGTTGGCCCCACGGGGGAAAACTGGGGCAAAGCCTTGCCCGGCCCGCACGACCATCTGGGCGAAGCCATTGGCGCGCTCCTGCCGCGAGGCGATATCCGCCGCCTTGTGGAAGCGTCCTTTTACGCGATGCGCGGCTTTAGGGCAAACTGCGTCTGGCCATGGGCGCCCGGCGAGGCGATGACGCTGGAAAGCTTTGAAGGCCGGTACGGCCACACGGGCCCCGTGATCAGCGCCGTGCCCCTTGTAAAGGGCATCGCCCGGCTATGCGGCCTGCCCGCGCCGGAGGTGGAGGGCGCGACGGGCGAATTGGATACCAACTATGAGGGCAAGGTGGACGCCGCGGTGGCGGGGTTCCGCGCCGGCGCGGATTTTGCGGCCATTCATGTGGAGGCGCCGGATGAGATGTCCCACGCGCTGGACCGGGAAAAGAAGCTGGAGGCCCTCCGGCGGCTGGACAGCCGCGTGATCCTTCCGCTGCTTAAAAAGCTGGACGGCCTGGGCGACGCGTACCGCGTCCTGTTTCTTTCCGATCATCCCACGCTCCTTGAAAGCGGCGCGCACGACGACGAGCCGGTTCCCTTCTGCCTCTATGACAGCCGGAAGCCTAAAGGGTCGCGTATTTTCTGCGAGCGGAACGCGGCCATGGGCGAGCGGGTGGAGGAGGGGACGCGGCTGATGGGAATGCTGTTTGGGCAATGAGGCGCTGTCTAACGTGAATAGTCTATGCGATAATGGAAACCCCACGGTCAACCGTCCGCGTATGAAACGTATGCTTCCAAAGCCGCCGGCAGGCATTCGCCGCGGCCGCGGCTTCCTTTGCCGACGCAAACAGCCCGATAACCGCCGAGCCGCTGCCGGTCATCTGCGCCCGAAGCGCCCCCAAATGCTCCAACGCCTGCGCGCATAAGGCAATCTCCGGCGCAAGCGGAACGGCCGCGGCCTGCAGCGCGTTGCCCATGGCGGCCGCGAGCATCCTCTTGTTTCCGGCGGTCAGCGCGCGCGTCGCGGCGTCCGAGTCGGGATTCGAAGGCTTTTTTTCCAGCTTATCATACGCCGCAAAAACGGCCGGCGTCGAAAGCCCGGCGGTTGGCTTGACGATCACGACCTCCAGCGGCGCCGGGGTATCCAGCCGGGTTAGCGCCTCGCCAACGCCGCGCGCCCGCGCCAGCCCGCCGGTCAGGCAAAAGGGCACGTCCGCGCCAATGACGAGCGCCAGCGCTTTGAGGTCGTGATCGCTCACTGAAAGGCCCCACAGCGCGCTAAGCCCCGTCAGCACCGCCGCGGCGTCGGCGCTGCCGCCTCCAAGGCCCGCGCTCACGGGGATGCGCTTGCGCAGCAGAATGCGCGCTCCGGCCGTAACGCCCATGGCTTTGCGTAAAACGTCCGCCGCGCGCAGCGCCAGGTTGCTCCGATCCTGCGGCACTGCAGCCTTCCCGGCAAGGGCCAGCGTCAGTCCGTCTCCATGCTCCATCTCAATGCTGTCGCCAAGCGCCACGGACTGCATCAGCGTATCCAGCTCATGGTAGCCGTCCTCACGCCGCCCCAGCACCGACAGCGTCCAGTTCAACTTTGCGTGCGCCGTAATTTGCATGCGGGCTCCTTTCGGCTGCCGGCAGGAGGATATCCCTCGGGCGGCGAATATACACTACCTTGGCAGGAAGGGGGTGATCCACGTGGACGCAGCCGCAAGAAGCGCGCGGATTAACGAGCTGGCGCGCAAAAAGCGCACGCAAGGCCTGAGCGACGAAGAGCTTAGGGAACAGCAGAAGCTCCGCGCGGAATACTTACGGGATTTCCGGCGCGGCATGGAAGAGATGCTGGAAAGCATCGTAATGGAGCAGCCGGACGGCAGCAGATGGCCGCTCGTGAAAAAGCCGCCGGAATGAACTCTATTGTATACCATCCTTCGCAAAGCTGCAAATGTGCCTTGCTTTTTGTGAACCTACTTGCTATAATGTCTGTGGAAAGCTACGAAAATATAATTTTCAGGGGGCGCCGATATGAACGAGGAAGAACGCGATATCGTAGAGTTTACCGACGAGGATGGCAACACGCTGCTGCTTGAGGTGTTGGACAGCTTCTTTTACAATGGGGAGGAATTCGCTGTGCTGGGCGATGTGGACGACGCGTGCGACTGCGAGGCATGCGAGGGCCATGACGGCGAAGACGACGAGCACAACCTGTACATCATGAAGATTGAGACCTCCACCGACGAGGAAGGCGAGGAGGTTGAGGAATTCATTCCCGTGGAAGACGAACTCATGGAGGCGCTCATCGAGATTGTACAGACGCGCTTCTTTGAGGAGGACGATGATGAAGACGATGACGATGAGGAAGCGGCGGACGAATGTAGCGACGCGGATTGATAGCCGCCGCTTGCTGTAGACGCTCAATGACAAAGGAGATTCGAGAAAAATTGGCCTTGCTGCCGGAGAGCCCCGGCTGCTATCTGATGAAGCGGCAGGGAGATATTCTCTATGTCGGCAAGGCCGTTCACTTGAGAAACCGCGTGCGCAGCTATTTTTACGGGCGCGACCACACGCCTAAGGTCGCGGCGATGGTGGAGAAGATCGATGACTTTGATATCATGCTCTGCGATACCAACCTGGAGGCACTGATCCTGGAGTGTAACCTGATCAAGCTGCATAAGCCGTATTATAACATTCTCCTCAAGGACGACAAGCACTACCCTTACATCCGAATAGACGAGCGCGAGATCTTTCCCCGCGCGGAGCTTACGCGCCGCACGGAGAAGGATGGCGCGCGCTATTTCGGCCCGTACATCGGCGCGAACGCCGTGCGCGAGGTGCTTGAGGTATTGCGCCAGACTTTTCCCCTTCGAACCTGCGCCGCGCCGCCTGATCCCGAAAAGCCGCGCCGCCCCTGTGTGCATCATGAGATCGGCCAGTGCCTCGCGCCCTGCGCGGGCCGGGTCACGCCGGATGCGTACCGCCTGATCGTGCGGGAGGTCATCGCGTTCCTGCAGGGAAAATCCGCGCCGGTCCTAAAGCGCCTGCGCGAGGAAATGGGTGAGGCGGCGGCCGGCCTGCAATATGAGCGCGCCGCGCTGCTGCGCGACCGTATCGGCGATATCGAGCGCCTGCTGGAGGCCCAGCGCGCCCTGTCCACGGGCGGGGGCGAGCGGGATATCATCGCCGTCGCGCAGGACGGCCTGGACGCCATGGCGCAGGTGCTGTACGTGCGCGGCGGACGGATGATCGGCGGGGACAGCTTTGCCCTGGAGCGCGCGGGCGACGAGGAAAAGGGTGAAGTTATCGCCAACTTTCTGATGCAATACTACGGGGACACCCATCCCCTGCCTCAAGAAGTGCTGACGCAGGCCCTGCCAAAGGATGCGGAGATGATCGAAAGCGCGCTGTCCGAGCGGCGCGGCGGCCGCGTCCGTTTGCACACCCCGGCGCGCGGCGAAAAGCGCGGCCTTGTGCTGCTGGCGGAGAAAAACGCCCGTGACGCGCTGGAAAAGCGGAACGCGCGCGCCCGAGAATCCTTCGAGCGCACGCGCGGCGCGGCCAGGGCGCTGGCGGACGCCCTTGGCATGCCTGAGGCACCCCGGCGCATCGAGGGGTATGACATCAGCAACACGCAGGGGGCCCTGTCCGTGGCCTCCATGGTCGTCTTTATCGACGGCATGCCCAGCCGCAAAGAGTACCGGCACTACCGCATCAAGACGGTGGTGGGCGCCAACGACTTTGCCTCCATGGAGGAGGTGCTGGGCCGCAGGTTCCGGCGCGGCATTGCGGAGCGGGACAAGCGCCTCGCCGAGGGGCTCGCGTTAGAAGACGGCGGATTTGCCGATCTGCCGGATCTGGTTCTCATCGACGGCGGGCCGGAGCAGCTCGCCTTCGCGAGGCGGGCTATGCACGCGGCCGGAGGCGACGTGCCTATGTTTGGCTTGGCTAAATGCTTGGAGGAAATCTGGCTGCCGGGCGCGCGGGAGCCGATTTTGCTGGATCGGCGCTCCCCGGCCCTGCATCTGATCCAGCGCGTCAGGGACGAGGCGCACCGCTTCGCGATCACGCGCCACCGGAGCCTGCGCGCCAAGCAGACCGTGCGCTCGCGGTTGGAAGAGATTGAAGGCATCGGGCCCAAGCGGCGGGCGGCGCTGCTGAAGCGCTTTAAGACCATGGAGGCGCTGCGGGCCGCGACGGTGGATGATATGGCGGATGTGCCGGGGATGAGCCGGGCGGCGGCGGAAGGAGTGTACGCGTGGATGCGGAAAGGCGGAGAGGGCGGAAAGGATCACGGCGATTCACCTTGAATACCGCCCCATGAAATGCTATCATTAGACGCAGGCAATCCAAACCCGCCTTAGCGTTTGACAAAACATAATGGGAGTGAACACACGATGCGGCACGGTATCGACTTGGTCGGCAAAATCGGTTCCATGGCGCTGATCCGGCCCGAAGATCACGATATTGACTACAATATCCTCTCGCGCATCTGCGCGGAACTGCGCCCGGGCATGATCTGGGTCACCTCCGGCGCGACCGAGATCGGCCGCCTGGACTACATCAAGCGCACCGGCACGGAGCTTCCGCCGGGTGAGGAGGCCAAGACGGACTACGCCAGCCAAGGCCAGGCCATCCTCATGGCCAGCTACCGCCAGTTCCTGCGGCCCGAGTTTGGCATGCGCCAGCTTTTGGTCGAGCACCAGCACTTTAACGACCCCGAAAAGCGCGAGCACATCCACCGCCTGCTTTTGCGCGCGGCAACGCAACAGACCGTTCCCATCGTCAACTACAACGACCCGGTCAGCGGCGAGGAAAACCGTAAAATGGAGCTGGCGGCCCTGCGCGAGACGAACCGGGGCGTGCATGAATGCGTGGACAACGACGAGACGGCCGCGGTTATCGCCGAGCTCATGCGCGCGCGCACCCTCCTCATCCTGACATCCACGGAGGGCATTTATCTGGATCCAAACGATCCCTCTACGCTCGTGCGGGAGGTGACTGCCATTTCGCCCGCCCAGCTGGAAAAAAAGATACGCGAACTGCAAACGCACTGCCACGGCGCCAGCCGCACGGGCGCCAACGGCGCGTTTGCCAAACTGGAATATGTGCTCGGCCCCGCGCTGAAGGGCACCACGGTGCGCATCGGCCACGCGCGGCATAAATTGTCCGACCTCTTGTCCGGCCGGGCGCCGCATACGCGGATCGGGCTTGAGTAGGCGAAACGGAATAAACATTTCCAGGGGACTTAGCGTATTTCGGCATTGCCGCGCGAAAATCTCGATTGCGCGCCATGGAGAAAAAAGAAGAGGGTTCTTTTGAAGATACTTCCCCCAGGCGGAAGCGGGGCAGGGCGCGGTGCCTATTCCCTCCTATTGCGGCATCCGAATCTTAAGCGCTGACAGCGCCGACCCAATCACCACGCCAGCCGCGCCTTGCAGCAGGTTCGGCCCCACCTCGACAAGGGCCTCGGCCCAACCGTAATAAAAGCCTTCAAAAATATAATACCCCAGCACCATCACGCACGCGCCCAGGGAAAACACAAACGCGTTGCGCAGAGCATGGTTTTTTTTCGCCAGCATCCCGGCGATTCCGCCCATCAACGCCTTGATCACAAAGGTTGGCACGACAAAAATAAACCAGCCGCCCAGCAAATCGGCCAGCGCCGAACCCACGCCCGCGGCCAGCGCGGTGTACGGCCCCAGCAGCGCTGCCGCAAAAAAGATAGCGCCGTCGCCGGCATGCACATAGCCCACCGTGCTCAAGGGGAACTTGACGGCGTATGTCAGCAAAAGGATCAGGGCCGCGAGCACGCCGCCCAGCGTCAGGCGGCGGATTTGCTTGTTTCGCATTCTCCGCCGCTTAGCCGTTTTCCGGCTGCTTCGTGCCTTCGATGACGCGGGCTTGGTTGGCTGCGCTATAGAACGGGTCTGTCTTCGTTGTAATTTCAAACGGTATGCCCCCCTGGCGCACCGCCTGCTTGACAAACATATTTACCGCCGTTGACATATTCAGCCCCAAATCATTAAACAAAACATCGGCGCGCGCCTTTAGCGCATCGTCCATTCTGATGCTCAGCTGTGCCATTGTATTGCCTCCCTTCTTCGCATACATTATATGATATTATGGCATATATTATCAATGCACAGTGTGCAATTTTGCAAAGTGACATGGTAAACGTTGAGCCGGCTCAACTGGCAGGAACGCACAGCCTGCCCCGTGCGCCCATGGGAAAGTTTTCGTCTATGGCTTCACCATGGGCGCTCTCGTGATGCCGGACAGGTTGGATGAAACGGAAGCTGTGGACATTCCTGCCCCCTCCCCCTTCCGCGCCAGCGCCAGCAACAAATCCACCACGCGCCCATAGGACCGCGCGCTCTGGTCCCCACGCCCCGCAACGCCCAAATACGCGTTATTCACCCACGCGGCGGTTTCCGCCGCCTTTGTCCCGCTGTACCGCGACCAAAATGCGGAGCGCTCCGCAATATCTCCCGCCACCTCCGGTGAAATCGCCTCCCAGCAGCGCAAATACCGTTCATACCCAGCGCCTTTGAGCGCATTCATCGCATACAGCAAAGCGCACACCGACCCGCTGTAGCGGGCAAACGCATCCTCCGATGCCTCACAAGCCAAATACGCCACCAAATTCGCGTCTTCCTCGCGGGCAAAGCCGCGCACATGGGCCGCCTCGTGACAGGCCGCGAACGGGAGCGATACCGCGGGAATCTCCCCGTTCACCAGCGCCTCCAACGTAAAAGGCGAGGCAATGCCCTCAATCATCAGGCGCGTGAGCAGCGGACTGGCCAGCGCGGCCTTCGGGCGGCCAAACCGCCCCTTGGGGATGGGCCACTGTGCCGCCGCCGCATCCATGGCTTCCCCCGCGGTTTTGCCCATGTCGGCCGTCAGCGTGGACGGCGGCGGTACATAGCGGGCGTTGGCCTGCTCAATCAGCTTGTCACATAAAACCGCAAGCTCCTCCGGCGTGGAGGCCCGCACGGGCAAGTCCAGCGTTTCCTCCAGCGGCAGGCGGAAATAATTCAGGCCCCATCCGCCAAAGAACAGCGCCAACACCAGACCGCAGGCCGTCAGTATCATAAAAAACCTTTTCTTCCAAAATAAGGTTATCATAAAAATAACAAAAATTATAAGCAGGATCTCAATCACCGGCACAGGGCACAGCGACATAAGGCGGCTGGCCGGCGCGGCGATCCACGGGTATACGCCCGCGGCATACAGGCGCTCCACCCACGCGGGCCGCAAAGAAGCCAGGTACCTCAGCAAGAGCGCCGCCGGCAGCGGCGTCAGCGCGAACATCCGTTTCATCCGCCATCCCCCATAGTGCTGTCCTTCTACGCATAGTATACAATCTTCGAGACGGCAATTTCAATGCCAGTTTGCGCCAGCATATGCGCTATGGTATACTCTGCTTATGCTAGAAACCATTCTTTCCCCGCTGGATGTTCGGAATCTGACGCCCGCGCAGGCCGAAGCGCTCGCCTTGGAGATACGCCAGGTCATCATTGACACCGTCGCACGGACCGGCGGGCATTTGGCGTCCAATCTGGGCACGGTGGAACTCACGCTCGCGCTCCACCGTGTGCTTGACTTGCCAAGGGATAAAATCATTTTTGACGTGGGCCACCAATGCTACACGCACAAGCTGCTCACCGGCAGGCAATCGCTTCAATCCACGCTGCGCTCCCAAGGCGGCGTCTCCGGCTTTCCAAAGCGTTCCGAAAGCGAATATGACGTTTTTGAGACGGGCCACGCTTCCACCGCGCTCTCCGCAGCGCTGGGCATGGCCAGGGCGCGTGATCTTCTTGGGGAACGCCATACCATCGTCGCGCTCGTCGGCGACGGAGCGCTCACCGGGGGCATGTGTTACGAGGCGCTCAACGACGCGGGCAGCCGCCCCACGCAGCTCATCTTGCTGCTCAATGATAACGAGATGTCCATCGCGCGCAACGTCGGCGCGTTATCCACCTATTTGACGCGCCTGCGCGGCAGCAAAAGATGGATTGGCGCAAAGCGCGCCGTCAAGCGGGGGCTTAACCGGCTCCCCCTGGTAGGCGCGCCGCTGGCCCGAACAGTCGAGCGGATGAAGCGCACGGTCAAGCTGATGCTTATCCCAGGCGAATTTTTTGAGGCGCTTGGCTTCGCGTATTTAGGGCCCATCGACGGGCACGATATCGCCATGCTCGAAAACACGCTGGCTGACGCGCGGGCCATGAACCAGCCCGTCGTGATACACGCGGTGACGCAGAAAGGACGCGGCTATGCCCTTGCGGAGCGCAAGCCCGAAGCCTTCCATGGAGCGCCTCCTTTTTTTGTGGAGAGCGGCCATAGGCGCGCGATCAAAAAGAATGGCGTCGTGTCCGCCGCAAGCGTCGCGGGGGAGACCCTCGCCGCCCTGGCGCAAGAGGATGCGCGCGTGGTGGCCATCACCGCGGCAATGCCGCATGGCACGGGCCTTTTGCGTTTCGCGTCAAAATTTCCCGATCGTTTTTTTGATGTGGGCATCGCGGAGGAGCATGCCGTGACCCTTGCGGCGGGCATGGCCTCGAGCGGCCTTCGGCCCGTGTTTGCCGTCTACGCGAGCTTTCTGCAGCGTGGTATGGATCAGCTTGCGCACGACGTTTGCCTGCAAAACCTGCCCGTGCTGTTCCTTATCGACCACGCGGGCTTTATCCCCGGCGACGGCGCCACCCACCAGGGTATCTATGACCTGCCCATGCTGCGCGCCATGCCGGGCCTTACGGTCTTCACCCCCTGCGACAGCCGCGAGCTTGCCGCGATGATCCGGGCCGCGCTGACGCTTCCCGGCCCCTGTGCGGTCCGTTATCCCAAAGACCTTCCCGAGAAGCTGGGCGAAACAGCGCCTTGCGGGCGTTGGCGGCGCATTGTCGGGGGGGACGGCCCCGCGCTTGTCGGCGCTGGGCACGCGGTGCTGGTGGCGTGCGAGACAGCCGGCCTGCTCCGCGCCCAAGGCGTGCGCTGCGCCGTATGGAGCGCGTCGTCCATCGTCCCTTTGGATACGGCGGCGTTGGAGGCCTTAGGCAAGCACGCGCTCATCGCCGTGCTGGAAGAAGGGGTCATTGCGGGCGGGCTTGGCGAGGCAATCGCGGGGCATTATGCCGCTCAAGGGAAAAAGCCTCAAATTCTGCGGCTTGGCGTGGAAGGGGACGCGCCCGGCGCGCATTCCATCGAAGGGCTGCTTAAAGCGTGCGGTATCGACCCGCCGCTGGCCGCTGAGCGGATTCTGGGAGGATATCATGCCAAGTAAGCAGCGGCTGGACGTCGCGTTGGTCCGGCGCGGGCTGGCGCGAAGCCGGGAACATGGCCAGGCCATGATCCTTTCCGGCACGGTCTTTCTCAACGGCCGGCGCGCGGACAAGGCGTCGTTCATGGTCGTGGATTCAGACGCCCTGGAGGTGCGCGGCGCGCCGCACCCGTACGTAAGCCGGGGCGGCCTGAAGCTGCAAAAGGCCCTTGAGGTCTTTCGGGTGGACACGAGGGATGCGGTGGCCATGGATATCGGCGCTTCCACGGGCGGTTTTACCGACGTGCTGCTGCGTGCGGGTGCAAGGAAGGTATACGCCATAGACGTGGGCTATGGCCAGCTCGATTGGAAGCTCCGAACCGACCCCCGCGTGGTGGTCATGGAGCGGACGAACGCGCGCCATCTCGCGCCGGAACAGTTTCCAGACCCCCCCGCGCTGTGTGTCATGGACGTGTCCTTTATTTCCGTCAGGCTCATCCTTCCGGCGGCCCTGCGCGTCATGGGCGGCGCTGGATGTTTTGTCATCCTTATCAAGCCGCAGTTTGAGGCGGGCCGTGACCGCGTGGGAAAAAAGGGCGTGGTGCGGGACGCGGCGGCGCATCTGGAGGTGCTCCAAAACGTGCGCGCCTTTGCGGGGGGCATAGGCCTTGCCGTTCGGGGCGTGGATTTTTCCCCCATCGCCGGGCCGGAGGGCAATCTTGAGTTTTTGCTCAACCTTGCGCCGGGGGAAGAGGCTGATTCTCGCGTAACAATAAAAGACCTTGAGGAAATTGTGGCGAAAGCGCATAAAACACTAGGCCAAGGTTTGCAATAGCATGCGTTTAATGCTATACTAAAAGGCATGAAAATAAAGACGCTGGGGCTCTTGGTGCATCCCGCTAACCTCATGGGCAAAGGGCTTGTACCAGATGTCGCCAGGGCTTGCGAGAAGGCAGGCCTTACGCTGATGATGGAGCCTACGGCGGCGGCCGCTGGGCCCGTGTATGCCATGGAAGAGTTCGTGCGGGAGGCCGATGCCCTGCTTGTGCTGGGCGGGGACGGCACTATCTTGCGCGCGGTTCGTTACATGGGCGAACAGATTCGCCCGGTTCTTGGCATCAACATCGGCACGCTGGGTTTCCTGGCGGAATGCGTGCCCGAGGCGCTGCAAACGTGCGTTGACCGTCTCGCGGCGGGCGAGTTCGCGTTGGAACAGCGCATGTTGTTGCATGCCCGCCTTAGGGACGACGCGGCTATTTACACCGCGCTTAATGACGTTGTGGTCACCCGCGGGAGTTTCACACGGGTCATCCAGTCGGACGCGTATGTTGACGGCGTGCTGGCCGCGCGGTATTCAGGCGACGGTACGGTCATCGCCAGCCCTACGGGCTCTACGGCGTATTCGCTTTCGGCGGGCGGGCCGGTCGTAGCGCCGGGGCTTGAATGTTTTATCGTGGCGCCCATCTGCCCGCATACGCTCTCGAGCCGGCCCATGGTCATCTCCGCCGTGTCACAGGTTCGGCTTTTGTTTACACCCCGCGGCGACGACGGCGGCATGCTGCTGTCCGTGGACGGCGCGCAGTGCCGCATCCTTCATGAGGTTACTGAAATCAACATCCGCCGCTCCGAGCGGACGCTGCCCTTTGTCCGCTTTGGCGAGGATCGTTTTTTTGAGATGCTGCGCACCAAGCTGTCCAAATGGGGCGGCGAGCCGCAATGACGACGCGGCGGTATAGAAAGGATGCGGTCCCATGAAGGTGAAACGTCATCGGGCCATACTTGATATCATTGAAAATGGCAGTATTGAAACGCAGGAAGAGCTTGCCAAGGAGCTTTTGCGTTGCGGCTTCAACGTAACGCAGGCTACGATCTCCCGCGATATCAAGGCGCTGAGGCTGTTTAAGGTGCTTGGCGACGACGGATCCTACCACTACGCCGTGGCGGCGGAGCGGGCCGAGCAGGGTTTCCTGAATGAACGGCTTCGCCGTGTTTTTGCCGAAACGGTTTTGTCCATTGACGTGGCGGCCAACCTGATCGTCATCAAAACCCTCCCCGGCAGCGCGCATGCGGCGGCGGAGTTGGCGGATACCATGCGTTGGGAGGAAATCATCGGCACCCTTGCGGGCGACAATACCATTTTCGTCGCCATGCGGGACGCGCGGTGCGCGCCTGAGGTGGCGGAGCGCTTTAGAGGAATGATGAAATAGTGCTGCTGCAAGTTTCTATACGCGATATCGCGCTCATTGACCGGCTCGAGGTACAGTTCGGGCCGGGTTTAAACGTATTGACGGGCGAAACCGGCGCGGGCAAGTCCATCGTTGTGGGTTCGCTTGACTTTGTGCTGGGCGGCCGCGCGGATAAGGACCGCATCGCGGGCGGCGAAAGCAAGGGCCGGGTCGAGGTGCTCTTTGATACCCGGGGCATGCCCCGCCTGCACGCGCTGCTCGCCGAAATGGGGCTGGAGGCGGAGGACGGCCTGCTCCCGCTTGCGCGCGAGATCAATCAAAGCGGCCGCAGCATCTGCCGGGCCGCCGGGGTTATCGTGCCGCTCGGCCAGCTCAGGCAGATCGCGGCCCTGCTGGTGGACCTGCACGGGCAGCATCAGCACCAAAGCCTGCTGGACCCGGGCACGCACCTTTCGTTTCTGGACGCCATGGGCGGGGATTCGCACCACGCGCTTCTGTCTTCCGTCGCCGAAAGTTACGCGGCTTGGCATGACGTGAAAAAGGAGCTTGCCGCCGCGGAAGGCGGCGCGCAGGACCGCGCCCGCCGCGAGGAGATGCTCCGTTTCGCGCTGGATGAATTGGACAGCGCGAACCTGCGCGAGGGCGAGGAGCACCCGCTGGAGCAAAAGCGTGCCGCCATGCGCAACGGTGAGCGTATCCGCGGGGCGCTGGAAAAGGCCTATGCGTACCTGTCCGGCGGATATGACGAGGAACTTCCTTCCGCGCTGGACGCCCTGCGCGTGGCGCTGGATGCCCTTGCTGGCATCAGCCGCTATGGCGGCCGGTACGAACAGGCGCATGATCAGCTGGCCGGCGCCGTGTACGAATTGGAGGCGGTATCCAGCGACCTGTATGACCTGCGCGACAGTGCGGAGAGCGATCCTCGGCGCCTGGAGGAAATCGAGGAGCGGATGGATCTGCTAAGCCGCCTGCGCCGCAAATACGGCGCTACCACGCAAGAAATGATCGCCTACCGCGAGCGGGTGCGCGAGCAGCTGGCGGAGAGCGAGCATAGCGACGAGCGCGTCGCGACGCTGCGGAAAGAAGAAAACGTCCTATGGCAGCGGCTCGAAAGCGAAGCCGGGGCGCTTTCCGCCTCACGGCACGAACTGGCCGTGGCATGTGAGCGCGACGTACTCGCGCAGCTTCAGGAGTTGGGCATGCAAAGCGCGCGGTTTGAAGTGGCGTTCGCCAAGGACGCTCCGCTGGCCGCCAGCGGGCGGGACGCCGTGGAGTTTTTGCTGTCCGCTAACCTCGGCGAGCCGCCCCGGCCGCTGGCGCGCGTGGCGTCCGGCGGCGAACTCTCTCGCATCATGCTGGCCTTTAAGTGCATAGAGGCGGAAAACGAAGGCATCCCCGTGCTCGTGTTTGACGAGATAGACACCGGCATCAGCGGCCGCATGGGACAAATCGTCGGGGAGAAGATGCGCCGCGCCGCCCGCAGCCGGCAGGTACTCTGCGTCACGCACCTGCCGCAGATCGCGGCGCTGGCGGACGCGCAGTATTTGGTGGAGAAAAAAGAAAGCGGCGA
>JGI20171J29575_12612730_pt1 | contig 29232 bp, 29 predicted proteins | sample TergutNc150P4_FD_29575 | JGI IMG/M metagenome (IMG submission 29575)
TGCTTCCGGTCAGCTTACGGGCGCCGGGCTGTATAAAGGGCCGCGGGTAGAGTACGAGCTCGTTCCCGAACAGGAGAACGATTTTATTTTTACCGTCGCGGGAGAAGAGCTTGGTTTTATCGGCTGCGTACTTATTGTGCTTCTTTTATTGTTTATTATTTTAAAGATAATGAGTAATTCCAAAAAATCCAGAGATTCCGCGGGCACTTATATTTGTTTTGGAGTATTTACACTTATAGCCTCACAAACTATCCTCAACCTTGGTATGGTTCTCACTTTCCTCCCTGTTGTAGGCGTAGTGCTTCCCTTCTTCAGCTCCGGCGGAACGTCAGCAATGTGTTTGTATTTGGGAATAGGTTTAGTGCAAAGTGTTTATATGCATCAGGAGAATATTGATATTGCAAAAGTAAAATTAAATAAGATGAATAGGCGAAAAATTTAGGGCATGTTTAACAATCTAATGCGCCTGACGCGCGCCGCAATTATCTTGCAAAAAGATTGTTAAATACGCCCTTGTACTCCTATGTATAATGATTTGGGACAAATTTATTTTTCATTTTCTTTTTTCTTTGCTATAAACAGATATTTATTTTTAGTTGCTAATCCTCCTCTTATATGCCGCTGAGACTTGTTGATCTCTAAAACTACTTTTACTTCTTCATACAACGTTGGATTTACGCTTTTCAGCCTTTGACTTACATCTTTATGCACGGTACTTTTGCTGACACCGAATTTTTTTGCGGCATTACGTACAGTAGCTTTACTTTCTATAATATACTCCCCAAGTTCAATGGCACGTTCCTCAACAATTCCCTTCACATAAAAACCCTCCCTGTTGCCATATAGGAACTGTCTAAACGTTTTTGTTTTGAAGGCAGTTCAAAATAACTATATGCACAACCTCTTCGGTTTATTCGAAAATATGGGATAATAACGATGTGAAGGGCTATGGTTTTTACTCAAATATGCAGACAATAAAAGTGCTGTTTAAATTTGTCAGTTAGAGATATTCATTTATATTAATTTAAAGAGTGATGAACTAATGAAAAGAATCCTCATTATTTTGGTTACTATTGCGGCTTTTTTCACTTTTCAGTCAGCCCTGAAAAAGTATGACAATTTCATTTTAGATAGATTCATCAGTGTTTCTCCAAACAATAAACCTTTTCATTTTGCGGTCAGCGGCGAATTAGATACAGGTGAGATCGCGGATTTTCAAAAAAACCTTTTGCAATTGTTAGATAAGTATGAGTTGAATTGTTATCAAAGGTTTACTAAGGATCAAGAGTATATGTTATGGACATATACAAATGATGAGAATTATCTGAACGGTATTCCGCTTACGGAAGGTGTACTTTCCGCTATTCATCCGGGGGATTATTATTTCAGTAATGACGGAAATAAAAAAGGCGTTATTTTTAACCCGATCAGAAATAAAAACTATAAAATCTATCATTTAGACGATTTCAGCAGCAAATATAAATCTATTTTTAACCCATATGAGCTTTTTACATATGAATCGGACGCTGAATTGGTTTATGCCGGATTTAAAGCTGAGTTTCAAGAGTTATATCCGAACATGTCTATTTTTTCCACATTGCTTGATCTTGGTGCGCATGAAGAAAGCGATATGACAATTAGGTATGAAGATGTGATATTTTCAATACTAACGGCTGCAATGGTAATTTTAGTACTTAACGTTATTATTATTAAGCAAACAAAGAAAATTCAAATATTAAAACTAGATGGCTATAGCAATTGGCAAATATTCAGAAGTGAAGTTTTACAGTACTTAGGGTTAATTGTACTGATACAATTAATTGCCAATGTTATAATGTATTTCTGTTACATTGAAACCAGCTTGAAAAATGCAGTACCGTTTTTGAAATATTTGATTGCGCCAAATTTTATTTTCATTTTAAGTTTGGTTATACTTAGCGTTTTTTCATTTACCGCAATTTTGATGATTGATATTAATTTAGCTGTAAAAGGAAAATCCTCACTGAAAAAACAAAAAAATCTGAATTACGCAATGAAGATTTCGCTGATTGTATTTACAACTCTAATCGTCTTAAATGGTATGGACTATTTAAAACAATATTGCGGTATTGTCACTACAGAACCAAAATATTTGAATCAGGTTAAAAATTTATACAATGCCACATATGTTAAGCCTGAATACACTGGGAAGATGGACAAACAAGGTTTTCTGGGAAAACAAAAAAATGTACAGGATTATTTAAAAAAAGAACACCAGTTTTTTGAATTGAGACATTTAGAGCAAGTAATAATAGAAAAAGGAAAAACTAATATATTGGTGGCTGAAGCTTCTAAAGAATACGTAAATCAGTATATGCAGCAACTGCTGACTGAGTCAATAAATAACGGCAAGGATTACGTACTTATACCGAAAAGCTTAGAAAATCAAAAAGAACGTATTTATGAAGAACTAAGCCAAAAGGTTGAGTATGTTGGGTTTGACAATCTTAGTCTTGGCGATATTGTGATTTATTCGCAGACATCAGTGAATCCCTTTGAGCCATATGACTATATACATTATGGTTTTGATATTTCAAATGCAGTTTTACTGGTAAAAGACAGAGAGCTAGGCAGTATAGGATCTCATTCATATTTTCGATATTATGGAGATCCATCCGGTGTTCAAGAATATTTTGATAATTTATGTTTGCATTATCAGGCTAAGCCGTATATAACTATTGAGTCAATTCAAGAACAGTATGTTTTTGACAAAGCATTTTTTATTCAAGAGTTTAAAGTGTTTTTACCGATATTCATTATGATAATTCTTGCGATAATTACAAATACATACCAGCTATCCGTGCTTAACTGTGAAATAAATGATAAGAAATATGCAATTTTGAAAAGTGAAGGCAGGAACACGATGTATTTGATATTTGATGAAGTAAAGGTGTGCATTTTTTTACTATTTGCCGCGGAAACCGTTTTGTACGTATTTATGAATATTGCTTTTGGGAATTTGATTTTTATCATCGGTATTTACTTTATTATGGATTTGTTATTGCTGTGGTGTACAACCGGTTTTAGGATGAAACATTTTGCTGAAAGGTTAAGGTAAGATTGAAATGAAAATAGAAGCAAGAGGTTTAAAAAAAAGCTTTGGCAAACAGGTGGTTTTCGATCAATTTGATATTTTAATCGAATCAGGCGAAATGATTTCTATTACGGGCAAATCCGGTTCAGGCAAAACGACGCTATTAAATGTTTTAGGTCTAATTGAAAATAAAGATGGAGGAAAGATTTTTTACGACGATCAGCTAATCGAAAGCAATAATAAAAAAAGGAGGTTATTAAGCGAAAAAATCGGATTTGTATTTCAAAATTTCGGTTTGATTGACAATGAAACCACCTATAATAATTTAGCTTTAGTTAAACAATTGAGATATAAAAACAAGAAAACAAAACTCCATTTAATGGAGAGCGTTTTAAAAAAAGTGGAATTAAGTGAACAGCATTTAAACAAAAAAATATTTGAATGTTCAGGAGGAGAACAGCAAAGAATTGCGATTGCTAAGATATTATTGAAAAATTGCGACGTAATTTTCGCTGATGAACCAACTGCCTCTTTGGATAATGATAACAAATCGAATATCTTAACCCATTTAAAAGAATTGAATAAATTAGGGAAAACCGTTGTTATTGTATCACATGATCCTGATGTTTGTTCTTACTGTGATCGGGTGATTTCAATATAATAAATTAAGGAGGGAGGGAGAAAAGAAATAATGAAAAAAATATTAGCAATACTGATATTGTTGCTATTGATAGTGGGAAATATACTGACAGCTTTTGCAGGAAATTACTATTCAAGTTCGTTAATGCACTATATTTAATCCTTTATAGCTTTTTTACCGGCTGCCGCTGTTTCCTTATAAATGAATCCGCCGGTATGGTTTTTGTTGTTTCCAAATAGAGCGTCTCCATGGGATGCGGCGCCGAGTCTACTGTTTCTCCTTTTTTGTTTGTTATTTTTAGTACCGCTGTCTCAAACGGAACACCGTCAGGTGGTAAAACATCCAGAGTATCACCTGTATAAAACTTGTTCCTTTGTGTTATTATTGCATTGGTTCCTTCACTTTTCACGCATACAGCAACAACATCGTATTTTCTTATATATCCTCCGGTACTTGTTTCTTGTCCGGGACTGTTTCCAAAAAAGAATCCGGAACAGTATTCGCGGTGACTTATTTTTTCAAGCTCTTCCTTTATCCATGTCTTAAGCGTATACGCGTCCGGACCGCTTTTCATATAATCATCTAAGGCGCGGCGGTACGCGTTTGCCGTAACCGCCGTATAATACGCTGATTTAGCCCGTCCCTCTATTTTAAAGCTTGAAATACCCGCGTCTATAAGCTCTGGAATATGTTCAATCATGCACAAATCATTCGCGTTGTATAGATATGTCCCTTTTTTGTTTTCTTCTATTTCGAAAAACTGACCTTCCCTGTTTTCCTCATAAAGATAGTATTTCCAGCGGCACGGCTGAGCACAATCCCCCCGGTTAGCGTCACGGCCAGTCAAATAGTTGGAAATCAAACATCTGCCGGAAAAAGATACACACATAGCGCCATGAACAAAACACTCTATTTCTAAATCTTCAGGAATTTTGGCCCTTATTTCTTTAATCTCCCAAATAGAAAGCTCACGAGCCAAAACAATACGCTTGGCGCCCATGTTGTACAATTGACGTGCCGCCATATAATTTACAACACCGGCCTGGGTAGATATATGTACAGGTACTTTTGGAGCGTATTTTTGGGCAAGGCTAAGCACGCCCAAATCAGAAATAATAAGAGCATCCGCACAGCTCCCCTGAATATAAGACAAAAAATCCGGCATCCGGCTTATTTCATCATTTCTGGGTAATATATTACATGTGATATAAACTTTACGGTTTTCCTTATGAGCTATGTCTATCGCTGATTTAAGATCCGGATTCTGAAAATTCACAGCGGCGGTACGCATACCAAACTCTTTGCCGGCTAAAAACACAGCATCCGCCCCAAAACGAACTGCCGAGGTTAAGCATTCCATATCCCCTGCCGGAGATAATATTTCAGGTTTTTTCACAGCAACCATTATTGCAGCCCGGCTTTCACCAGATTTGCCTCATGATCGTCATGAGTAACTGCATACCAAGCCTTTGCCTCTGCTCCTGACGTTGCTGATGAATGGCAAAAGTATAAATAATCTGTATCGTTTGGATCAATAGCGGCGTTAATAGCGTCTAAGCCTGGACTGCATATAGGACCGGGGGGCAGCCCTTTAAGTTTATATGTGCTGTAACGGCTTTCATAATTGGCTCTCATATCTGTCGGTATCTCAATACGGCTTTTATATGGATAAAATACTGTAGAGTCACAATCCAATCCATGTATATCAGCCAGCTCGCCGTAATTTAACCGGTTGCGCAAAATAGAAGAAATGTTAAACATATCTTTTACATTTAAAGCTTCCGCCTGAATAATTGACGCCATATTTAAAATTTCATCCATTGAATAAGCAGTTGGCTTAACTCTATCTATTATAGTAACCTTCTTACTAAACCCTTCCGCTTTCGCTTTTGTATAGTAAAGTCTTCTTTCACAGTTATCTAAAAAGCGCGCAATAATATTTTCCGGATCTTCGTTTACATAGAACGTATACGTATCAGGAAACAAATATCCTTCCAGTTTATAGTAACGGTCTTTTGTGTTTTTTATTTCTTTCAAAAACTCATAGTCTTCATCAAACGTATCGCTCTTACAAAGCTCTAAAAACTTCTCGGGAGTACTTAAAACGTTACTCGCAACTAATTTTTTTGAAATCTCCAATACATTAATGCCTTCTGTAAACTGAACGGTTTTGGTGTCTTTCCGGTTAATATTGCTTTGCAGATAATTAACAATAGATTCATAGTCCATATTTCGGCGAAGATCAAACTTTCCCTGACGGAAAGAATCCTCAGCCTTTGTAGCCTTTACGTATAATTCGAAATACGATGTATTGTTAATTACTTTATTTTCCAATAAAATTCTTGAGATATCACTTAATTCCGCGTTTTCAGGTACTACAATTCTAATTGTACTGTTGTCTGTTCTGTCAATAGCCAACAAATCATTTACACCCACCATAAAAAACTGAGACAAAAAAATACTCATCATTATAACCGAAATCATCCATATCATACGGAATATCCGCTTATTTTTTTTCCCTCTTTTTTTGGCAAGCTTCTTTTCCTCTTTTGTTTGCTGCTTTAGAACCTTAGCAGAGTTTTGAGCAATACGTACCTTTGCGTTTTCATTACTGTACGAATTCAGCTCCAATCCTGTCCTTTTTGCCGGCTGTTCTTTAATACTATTATAAATATTTTTTGAATTCTTATTTTCCTCATCCGAAATTTTATTATCATCAATTTTAAGATGGAAATTTTGAACTCTTTTTTTTCTTCTTTCTTCCATAGAATCAGGCGAAAATTCATGATTATAATCTTCACTGTTCATCTTCGTTACTCCTGTCTAAATATCTCGTATAATGCTCTGTTATCAAAATATCTACGGATCTGTCAAAAAAACCATGAGGTAATTTCCAGCAAACGCAGGAGGAATAGCATAGCCCAACCGTTTTCCCCTGGAATTTAGATAAAAAACGGTCGTAATAACCCATTCCAAAACCAAGCCTATAACCACGGCCATCAAACGCAAGTCCCGGTACAATACATAATCCTGTCACGTCATTTAAAACCTTCTCACATATATCTGGAACCGGTTCCAGTAATCCGTAAGTCCCCTGCCGCAATTGATCCATGCTTGTAATAAAATAAAATTCCATCTTTTTTTCTTTTGCTATACACCGTGGTACAGCTACTTTTTTTCCGTTAGCAAATGCCGCGTTTATAATTCCGCGAGTCTGAACCTCTATATCTTTCGCTACATAAATGTAAATAATATCACACTTATTGTATTCAGCAAGAGTAAGAAAACGGCTTTGCAATTCAATATCTAAATCCCGTTTTTTCAACTTATCTTTTTGCAGGTCTTTTCGTATTTCTTTGTATTTCTCTCTCAAACCGGCTTTCACTTTTCGTATATCTACGGACATAGCAAACAGCATAATAATTCATACATGCCACACACAACGCGTGAATGGATGAAACACCTTATGCCAGAATCCCCCACCTTTCATAGTTTGACGCATTATGCGCCGCCTGTTTCACGCACCAACAATGTATGAAAAGGCGGAATTTTTGTGCCCGCGTCACTGCTTTTTATAACCTTTAAAATTTCCTTCCATCCAAAGCACTCCTTAATAAATCCGCGGTTTCCCTCCCGGATATTTCGGACACAGCGGTAAGAGCAAAATCAATGGTAACCCCGGCGCTTCTCCCTGTAATAATTTTTCCGTCAACAGTAACCGGATCACCGGTAAAATCGGCATTTAATAAATACCGTTCATATCCCATATAGCAAGTTGCCTTCCGTTTATTCAAAATGCCTTGTTTCCCTAAAATAGACGGCGCGGCACAAATCGCTAAAATATATAAATCATTTTGAATACATTGCTGCAACGCTTTCTGTACGATATCTGATTTTTCTAAATTTAAAGCTCCGGGCATACCTCCCGGCAGAAAAATACCTGTCATATTAGAAAAGTCCGCCTTTTCAGCTTCAACATCAGAAAGCAAAGTGACCCCGTGGGCACCCGTGATTAATTTTCCGCCTAACCCTGTCACGGTAACCTCCACACCGGCCCTGCGCAGAATATCCAATGTGGCAACAGCCTCTGTTTCTTCAAATCCAGTCGCTAAAAAGCAATAAATCATAAAATATCCTCTTTTCTTAAAAATAGAATCAATCAATAGACAACCCTATATATATGTTGTCCAATGGTACCTGAGAAAAACACCTCACCATACCAAACTCCTTTTTAACCGGTTTTTCAGCACATAACGCGTCCATTTTACTGTTTGGTATTGTCCGCACTTTTATTTTGTCTAATTTCAAATAAAGTATAATACTTTCTAAAAAAAACTTCATTTTTTCAGCCGGACAAATAATTTCTTTTACTTCCGCTGAGCCATATTCAATATGACATACAACAGCGTAGCCGTCCTCAATAACAAATAACATCCCGTTATAAAGAAAGTTATATTCTAAGGCGTAATCCAGGTGATCTACATTCCAGCCCAAATATGCTTCCGCGTTATTTCTTAAATATTTGCAGCGAATATCAAATAAACGGTAAATATGAATATCCCTGTCGTAATTCTCTTTGGCAATAGGTGTAAATCCATTAAGGCCGGACATAAGGTGGGATCTGGACTGCTTAAAACCTGACGCTGTAAGCGTCATAAATTTAATAAAACAGTGTCTTTCATATCCGAATTTTTCGTAATATTTATATAAATTCTTATTGGCAGGGAGTAATATTGAATATAAATCTCCTGATTTACGCGCGCTTTCCGCGGCATATTCAATAAGCCCGCCCATAATACCACTTTTTCTGAAATCAGCGTCTGTTGACGCGCCATATAAATAATTTGCCTGATAATTCCGCTCACCAGACGTCAAGCAAACAGGAAGCAGATATAAAGATGACGCGATATATCCGTCAGCTTTTGCTATATAAGAAATCTCAGGGTCAAATTTTCTTTCAAAAAATAAATTTACTGCCGCGTCATCTTCAAAAAAACTTTTTTTCCAAAGAAGCTTCAGATTTTCAATATCAGCTTTTGATGCGCGGCTGAATACAACCATTAATTTTTCACCACCGGAACCGCTTTATATTTTTGAAGCAAAATTTCCGGATAATATGACAATTTAGCTTTTCGCAGTCCTTCGATTCCCATATCTTCTTCTCTATTAATCCATTTAAAGCTTTCAAGAGTCTTGGCAAAACCATTATTAATCATAGCATAAGCGCCGTCTACATCTTTAAGCGCTTTTTCAAAATGAATTTCACATACATTTTTATTAATTTTTGAAGCTACTGTCATTGCAGCAGGTTTTTTATCCACATATAATAACGCGCCAAAAAGCGATAATTCCTCAAAATATTTAAAACATCTTTCAATCGCGCAAAGCTCAGGATCTTTTTCGCCGCAGTTTTCACCATTTACTTGACGGCACCATTCTTTAGCCACATACAGCGCGTCTTTTTTATTGTCAGGGCTTATAGGTATTAATTCAAAGTTCTTATTTGAACGTATAAATTTCGATATGTGAGAACGTTTCCCGTGATATTTTCTCCCGGGTAGCAGTGCCAAATCTTTTTGCGAGTAAATATAATCCGCGAAGCTTCTGGCCTCTATAAAATTAAAGCAGTCTTTATACGCGGTTTCTAAAAACGCTTTATTTTCTTCATAAACCGCTGTAATAACAGGTGCGGTTCCTCTTTGAGAGGCATCCTGAAAAATAGCCTCACAGCTTTGTTTTATATCTTCCTGACCTATCGGAAAACTATAATCAACAATTTGATCATCTTTAAATTTCGCCCTGATAATTGAATTTTTAAACCTTACAACGCGAACATCGTGTATATATCCCCATAAAAACAAACTCGCAAATGAAGTATCCGCTCCCATTCTATTAGATTCCTCCATTATAGGTGAAATCCATTCTTTATCTTTTAACGCGGGAGACATAAAATCAAGCAGCATATATTATAACCCTTACCTTTTTTATTGCTTTCAAACTCTAGGCTTTCATAATTATAGCATAAGCGATGTTGTTTTTCAAGTTATAAAATCTGCACCGGAATAGTTCAATGATTTAAAGTTACTATTCAAAAAGGCACCATGTTATCATATTCTGCGCAAATTTGTCAGAATATTTGACGTACGGCTTTTCCAATTTATTTGGGGTAGGGTATATCTTTGTTGACATTCATGAGTTTTAAGAATTTGCGCGATCCGCTCCGCTTTTTCCGCATGGCGGTCCATGCGGAATTTACTTGTTCTGTCATTAGCTTACCTGTCTTGAGATTTAAGCGCCTTTTGTATAGGAGGCACAACGGCAAGTGCAATAACGCCTCCGATAGTGGCCGTTATAAGCTGCGGATAGGAAAACGATAAGGTCAGCATGGCACTTTGTTTTTCGTTCAATTCAAGGATATACGGAATAGCAAATAAAACAATACCCGCATACAATGTTAAAAATTTTATGACCGCTGCCGCTGCAGCAATTAGATAACGAACAACCTTATACCGTATACCGGACTCGTCAGATTTATTAAGAGACCCCAAAAGAAACCACACTCCGATAAGCGTCAAGTTTCCCAGTGCTATAAAAGGGACCAGCATAGGGAACGCCGGCCCGACACCGACAAGGAACGCGCATACCGGTGAGATAACGGCTACCGCCAAGCCTGTCGCCGGTCCACAGGTCAATAACGAGATAATCAGTATCAGATTCACCGCGGATCCTGTGACGAATTGATTGCTGAAGGATGCGGTAAAGAATTGCACTGTCACCAACAACGCCGTCAAAACAGCCGTATATGTAATCCGTAGAATATTTCTTTTTATACTCATTTGCATATGAATAGCACCTCCATGTTGATTTTTCGTACTAAGTATATTATAATCATCATACGAGGTATGTTGCGCACGCAACATTTTGCAAAAGAGGTAGAGTATCATGGATCAATTAGCAATACCGCCGAACCCTTTGTTTGAGGGCATGACAGAAATTGAGCAAAAAGCGCTGCTCGAATGCTTGAAAGCATGGGTAAAGCAGTACGATAAGGGTGAGTGCCTGTTATGGGAACAGGAGCCGGCTGACTTTTTAGGGATCATATTAATCGGTTCTATTGAAGCGTCCAAGCTTGAAATGTCTGGTAAACGCCTGATTATTTCAAGACGGGGACGCGGGAGCGTTTTCGGCGATGCCTTGTCCCTGCGTAACGAACGCCGAAGCCCGGTCACCGTGGTGGCGCTGGAGAGTGTTTCTGCACTGTTAATCCCTGTTGCAGGCTTGCTCTGGCCATGCCAAAAACGGTGCTCTGGCCATGACAAGCTGATACGCAATCTGCTTCAAAACGTTTCGGAAAAATATTTTGAGCTGCACAACAGACTATTCTGTATAACGAAGCCTACTGTGCGGGAGAAAATCATGTATTTCCTTGAGAACGCGTGTGACGCCGTTGCCGCAGATCGTCGCGGTCATGTATTCAGCATACCATATGACCGGGCTGCGCTGGCTGAATATTTGAATGTCGAGCGCAGCGCGTTATCGCGTGAATTATCAGCAATGAAGCGTGACGGATTAATAGATTATCATAAAAACACATTCCGATTGCTTTGAATAAACTCATCGGGCGCAAGACAGCAGCCTGTCCCCTGTCTTACTCAACACGAAAAATTGCTTGATTTTTCCGGTACATATGATAAAATAATGTAAAATAGCATTTTTGTAAAGGTATGCCTCGTTAATGACTTAAGAATTAATAACAATATTTGCCTAAAAATAAGTTAACGAATATGTCACAGTAAAATTGCTATAAGTTGAGGACATAGTACTTTTACATCGCTTATAATGACGGATACATATTTTACAGGAGGAACGGAAATGAAAAAGATTTTAGCTATCACACTGGCACTCGTACTCGCCATGTCCCTGCTGACGGCCTGCGGGGAAAACAGCGGCAGCGGCAATTCCGCCAACGGAGGCGGAAACGGCACAAATAATTCCGTCAACGGAGACGGAAACAGTACAAGCAATTCCGTAAAAACCGCGAATGATGTTATCAAGGCATCGCAGTTGATTTCCAGGGAGGATGCCAAGAATATTATCGGTCAGAGCATGGCTGATGATGAAGCCGATATTGCTGAGAGCGGACAGCCGGGAGGAGTCAACAGCATATACAGTGTGTACCTTTCGGATGAATACATGTTTCAGATCCATCTTTATCAGGATGCCCTGCTCGAAGGGCTTGCTGTGAAAAACGGCGGCATGTCGGTGTGGATTCAAAATCAGATAAGCTCTCATGAGAGCAACCCTTTCGGGCAGGAGATTATTCCGGTGGAAGGGATCGGTGACGGCGGATATCTTGTTGATCAAAACGGTTTAGGTTTTTGGTGCATTGAATTGTTTCGTGGCGACTATTATATAAATATCGCGATAAACTATAACCCGCCGGCCACGCATACACGGGAAAACAAAGAGGAAGAATCCGCGTGGAGAAAAGAAAAACTCACAGAAGCCGGTAAACTTGCGGTCGAGCGGTTAGACACCATATTAGGATAGCAGTTGAAAAAGAGGGTTTTATTGTGTGGAGGTTAACATGAACAAAAAACCAATTATCATAAGTGTGATATTAATAATTATTATATGTGTCATATTATTGGTTCCTTTTAAGAGCAGCCGTTTGAACGACGGCGGTACAATTATTTATTCAGCCCCATTGATTAAAATAGTGAAATGGTATTATTGGAGTAACAACTATGCGGATTCTTATTACTCTACGGCAGTATACTTTTTCCCAAATAACCTTAAAAATATTAATGAGCTGAGAAAAGAACACTTTGAAAAGTTTAAGTAATTAGTAACTTAAGGATCGTGTTTCAAATGCCGTTGATGTGATATAAAACAACATGTGTGAAATAATTCACTGTAGGGGCGCATATCATGCGCCCCTACTTCTGTTGATATAGCTATTTGGTTTTTTGTGGGTCAACAGTACCACCGTCTCCACATGCGCGGTTCTGGGAAAAAGATCTACCGGCGTTATCTCCCTGGCCGCAAAGCCCCGCGTTTCAAATATTTTGAGGTCACGGGCCAATGTAGCGGGATCACATGAAACATAGACAATTCTCTCAGGGGACATCTTCACAATAATATTTATCGCGTCTTCCGAACAACCCTTTCTCGGAGGATCCAATATAATTACGTCCGGGTGTATGCCTCTGTTTATTAGCTGTTCCAAGGCAAAACGCGCGTCTCCCTCTATGAACTCCGCATTATCAATGCCATTGATTTTTGCGTTTCTTTTGGCGTTTTCCACAGCTTCATGTACAATCTCCGCGCCAATAAGTTTTTTGCACATTTTTGCCATAGTCAAACCAATAGTACCTGTACCGCAATACAAATCAAGCAAAATTTTATCTTTATCTAATTTTGCGTATTCCGCGGCGATTTGGTACAGTTTTTCCGCCTGTTTTCTGTTTACCTGATAAAAAGAAGCGGGAGAAAGTATAATTTTAAGTCCGCAAAGTACATCTGTAATAGTATCCTCACCCCATAAAACGCGGGTTTTGGGACCTAAAATAACATTTGTATCTTCATCATTTAAATTTACAGCAATCGTTTTCACTTGGGGAATATTCCGCCTGATCCGGTCAACAAGCAGTTTTTCAGATTTTAGTTTATGCTTGTTTATAACAAGGCAAACCATAATTTCGCCAAAAGCTTCGCCGCGCCTGATGTATAAATGACGCAATACACCTGTACGCGTTTTCTCATCATATATTTCCTGATCCGTATCTTTTATAAATTCCTTTACTGTTTCTGAAACCGAATCGAAAATCTCAGGCTGCAGCAGGCAGTTTTTGCAATCAACAATCCGATGGCTGTGAGACGCGTAATAGCCTATAAGAGGTTCGCCGTCATTATCGCGTCCAATAGGCATCTGCGCTTTATTACGGTAGCTATTTATAGTTTCCGCGCCAACAATAGGACGTATTATGCTGCCACTGGCGTATGATTCGCCGCCCAATTCCTTACACCAAGAATGCGTGAAAGCGTCGGTTTTTGGACCCGCGTCACTGCTTTTTTTATAGCCCTCAACCTTCAGTCCGCCGATTCTGGTAACAGCATCTAAAACAGCCTGGGATTTAATTTCAAGTTCAGCGCTGTAACTGATGTGACGGAATACGCATCCGCCGCATTTGGGGAAATTAACACAATCAACAGGAATTCTTGACGGTGAAGGAATAAGTATTTCTTCTATTTTTCCAACCGCAAAATTCTTTTTTACTTTTATTATATGTGCCCGCAAAATGTCACCTACAGCCCCGTTAGCCACAAAAACAGTAAGACCATCATCGGTTTTTCCAACACCTTTGCCGTCGGATGATGTGCCTGTTATTGAAACCTTTACGCTGCTGTTTTTTTTCAAATGTTTTTGTATTGCCACTTCTATTAACTCATCTTTCCATCACAAAATTTTAGCGCCGGCATATAATCTATTATACTTAGCCTTAATTTTAGCACCTTTTTTACACCGTTTCAACAAAATGAAATAAACTTTTAGTTTTTTTAAAATAATTATTTATTTTTTCACGAATTTGCAATATAATAAATCTAAAGCACCTGAGGTGCACGCAATTCTCTTAACAGAGAAATTGTGAAAACTTACTTAAGCCACTATTATATATTTGTGCAGCCGCTTTATTTAAATTAATTTATTAGACGGGGTGTCTTTGTTGAAATATGAAAGTAACAAAAAAAGCAGTGACGCATGCAAAAATCTTCACTCCCCCACGGTTTCAGTGCGCGGAGCTGGCGGCGCGTCACGCGCCGGGTATGAAAGTATATTAAACGGTGTAACACGCATTCACTTAATCGGTATTGGCGGCAGCGGCATGTGTCCTCTCGCTGAAATTTTGCACAGTGAGGGTTTTCACATTACCGGGTCGGACGCAAACGCTTCGGAAACTCTGGACCGCATTATTAAGCAGTATAATATCCCGGTTATTATGGGTCATCACCGTGATAATATTAAAGATGCCGAGCTTGTAGTATATTCCGCCGCCATAAAACAAAACAACTGCGAGCTGGAATCAGCCCGCGAAAAAGGTATCCCATGCGTTGAACGCAGCGTTTTACTGGGCGATGTCACCAGAAGGTACAACAGGAGTATTGCTGTGTCCGGAACACACGGAAAAACTACCACTACCGCTATGCTGTCACAAATTCTTATAGGAAGCGGTTTTGATCCTTCCGCTATAATCGGCGGAAAGCTTCCGTTTATCGGAGGCAACAGTTATGTAGGGCAAAGTGATATTATTGTGTGCGAAGCATGTGAATATGTAAACTCCTTTTTGCAGCTTACACCTTATATTTCAATTATACTTAACGTGGACGCGGACCATCTCGACTTTTTTAAAAATCTGGACGATATAAAAAAATCCTTCCGGAAGTTCGCCGGGCAAACAACAGGGCTTCTAATAATAAACGGCGATGATCTAAACACTTTAGACACAGTCTCCGGTTTAGAAATAAAAAAGATCACATATGGCCTTCAGCCGCAAAACGATTATTACGCTGCCAGCATTTGTTCGGGCAAAGGGGTAAACGAACAGTTTGATCTTATGTTTAAAGGAGAAAAGCTTACATCAATTAAACTTATCGTACCCGGTCAATACAATATTTACAACGCTTTAGCCGCCGCCGCCGCCGCACATTATCTTGGCGCCACGTCTAAAGAAATTTCTGAAAATCTCCATAAATTCGGCGGCGTACACAGGCGCTTTGAAATTTTAGGTAAAATTAAAGGCATTACAGTGGCGGATGATTTCGCGCACCATCCTACGGAGCTTACCGCCACATTAAATGCCGCTATGAACATGGGTTTCAAACGGGTATGGGCTGTTTTTCAGCCGCACACATATTCCAGAACATCTATTCTGCTGGAGGATTTCGCAAAAGCGCTGACTATTCCCGACAAAGTTATTATTACCGAAATTTTAGCCGTACGAGAAAAAAATACGTACAATATCCGCTCAGAAGATTTAAGCAGCAAAATAGAAGGTGCTCTAACTATCAGCACATTTGAAGAAGTGGCGGAACATATCAGAAAGAGAGCTGATGACGGAGATCTTGTTCTCACTCTTGGCGGCGGGAATATTTATATGTGCGCAAACATGATTTTAGGCGCGCTTAGAATGGAATGAGTATGCCCTCACATTAATCCCGATGCCATAATGAATATTACGGAGGCACACGCCACAAGAAGTTCATTAGCGTGGGTTTTTTCGAGATTTTTCCATTTGCGAAGTAAAAACTTAGCAAATATAAACATCAGCAACAAGGTAATATATAATATAAACTGGTGCCATCCCATACCCGTAATCAGCGAAACGGGCAAAGCCAAAAATAATATAGCCTTTGTTAATCCGCAGCAAAACGCGATAAAAGAACTGCAATAAAGAAAACTGATAAACCGCTTATAAGAATTCAATATTAAAGTACAGGCAAAAGAAAGTGAAAATGCCAGATATAAAATAGACGCGTATTGTGGGAAAATAATTGCGCACCATGAACATACTACGCCTGTAAAAACATTACGCTCTACAATATCACTTGTCAAGACCAGATATTTTTCCTGTTTTTGTAAACCCGGCAAGCTTCCTGAAGACCAAAAAAGTACGGCAGGCGGCAGTATCCAAATGATTCCGCACTGTATTATAAACATGTAACACAAAATTATGAAATATATAACAGCCTGCTTGCTTATGTTAATATTTTTGTACAAAAATATTCCCACTCCTATCACAAGCAGCATAACCGCTAAATCCATAAATATAGAGTGTAATGTCATGTTTATATTGTACACCAAAAAACTATGCAGCAGCAGCGGAACCATCAGGTTATCGTTTGCGTCTTCACATACTAATTTAGTCATCAAAGACAGCATGGCAATCACCAAACTGATTGCCATATTTTCTTTATCCCTTGTATTTGTCATAAATTTAAGGGGCAAAAATACACACACAAACACAGAAATAAAGAATACCATGCTGTTTGCTATAATTTTTGTCTTCCTCTGATCGTATATGTTGATATTTTTGTATAATTTCTCTGTGATTTTTACTATAAAATCCACAAAGGTTAAAACCAAAATAGGAACCACATAATCAACCAAAGACTTGTGGACAACAAATAAAACCGTAATTGATATAATAAAATAAATCTCTCCCATAAGCTTATCCTGTTTCATTATACCCATACGAATATTTTTATTCAGCTTTTTAATAAACCATATTAAAATAATAATTCCTAAATATATAAACCGGGGATTGATTTCAAAAATATACGGGCAAGCAAGCGCCATACATCCAATAAGCATATGAATAATTTTTTGTGATATTTCATATGTCATGTTCTTGTGGCAATATTTTATTAACTGTATTATCATGGTAACAGTTGTTAATATGAGTATAAAAATTAATGTTTCCTGCATAATATGTCACTTTACCTAAAGCACCTGAGGTGCACACATTTCTCTTACCGAAAAGCTGTAAAAACTAACTTAAGTTACTAAAATAGATATTTTTACATAATTCGACAAAAGTTGGTTATAATTTACTGATGCGCCTTACGCGCACCGCAATACCTGTTTAAATCCGTCCTAGACACGCTCTGATATCTTTGCCGACAAAATCTAATTTTATAAAATTGCTGCCGGTAACCCTTGAAACAAAACGCTGTGAATACGCTTTTTCCAGCTCTTTAATCGTATAATTTGTATTAAAGATTATTGGTTTGCCGTGGAGTATTCTTGTATTAACAATGTTATAAACAGCCGATACAGAAAATGAAGTTGAAAATTCTGTACCCAAATCATCTAAAATCAATAAATCGCAATCCGTCAGCAGGCTTAAGGTTTGTTCTTCATTTGAATATCTTCCGCTGAAATGCTCCTTTTCAAGCTGAGACAGCAAATTAGGAGCGGACATGTATACAACACCATAACCTTTTTTAATTACCTCGTTGGCTATAGCTAAGCTTAAATGAGTTTTCCCTAAGCCTGTTTCTCCGCGCATTAAAAGGCTAGATGATGAAGCAGTAAAGCTCAGAGCATAATCCTTACAAAATTTAAATATTTTAGCCATACGGTCATACGGAACCACTCTTCCCTCGTCCGTTTCCCTAGAATACTTATTTAATTGAAATGTTTCAAAAGTAGATAATTTTAATGGCGATAACGCGTTAAGAGCCTCATATGCTGTTTCAGCTAAAAGCTTTTTGAAGCATTCACACAAATTAGTTATATTGTTAACTTCATAAAAGCCTGTATCCTCACAGCGTGAACAAGCATACTGAACATCAAGATACTTCTCATTATACCCGTTATCAATAAGCAAATTTTTAAGCTCCTTACGCAGCTTTAAATTTTCCTCTTTTAATTCTTTTATAGCTTTCGCCGCGTCTCCCCCATTCAGAACAGCCCTTGCCGCTAAGGTTCCGCAGGACGCGATCTTACGGTGTATCTCATACGCTTTTGGGATTTTTTTGAACAGCGCCGCCTCACGCTGCTCAGCGCCGCGCTGCGCGTGATGCCGCCTGTCATTCAAAATAGATTTTGATATATCCCACACATCTTTTCCGTAACCCACTCCCGCACCTCCCGGCTTACCGTGTTATTTTTATAAATTGGCTGTAATTAATTAGCGGAGGACCACGCGGCTAATCAAAAATGCTAAAAGCCTCAAGCTCATCAATATCATAAGAGGCCTTGCTTTGTTCTGACTTATCTGATATTTTTTTGTTTTTGCCTTTTAATACAGGAATTTGTTCCACATTTCTTATATTATCATTATACCACCTGCTTAAAATGCCATCTATGTATCTTAAGTTCAGTTCACCTTTTGTGTCTACACACCGTTCATAGGACTCACGAAGCATTTCATCGGAGAAACACCAGGTCATCAGCCACTTCTCAGCGTATTCCAGCTGTTTTTTTGTGGGTGACCCGATATTTTTAATGCCGAAAATACCTGACACACGGTTCCACGCATTATTGCGCTCTTTCATCCGGCGAATTTTATTTTCCGCCAATTCTAAATTAGCAATGCCTTCATCCGCCCATGATACGCCTATTTTTTCTACAGTGCGCATATTGCCTTTTCCAATGCTTACGCAGTACTGCAGAAGCATAATCAAAACATCCACAGGCAGCCCGTCTGTCTCCTTAAGCATTACAAGAGTCCCGGTGTCACCGCTGGATAAGGGTTTCCCTAAAATAATCTGTGCCTCATCCATTAACGCGGCAAGATCACTGTCCTCAGACAAACGCTGTGCCACATAAAAGGAATCAGGACGCTGTTGTCTTGATAACATGCGTGGCCTGCTTTGGGGTAACTCCTCGTCCGCGCCAGCGGGTAATTTTGCTTGATCCTGGTAATTGGGCCGGTAATACCCATGCAGCTCCTCACCCGCGCCAGCAGGTAATTTTTCCTCGTCTTTATTTTGATCAATAGCTTTTTCCGCGGTTTTTGTCACCAATGTTTTCTCTTTTACATCTTGTCCCGGTGATAATTCATCACCCATCTGAACTATCAAACCCCGGTCTATCCAAAATTTTATGGAATCCTTAACATCCTCCTCATGCATGTTCAGCTCTCTCCCTATGATACCGTTTGAAAGCTCATCTTCACAATGCCTGAGTATATATAGCAGTACGCGAAGCTGATACGCGCTGGCCAGCTTCAAGCCTTTATCTACCACATCCGAAGGTACCGCAAAAACAGAACGCCAGCAACCCAAATTAACACTGAATGACATTTAATCACCACACTTTGAAAATTGAAAAAGGCGCGCAGGGCAGAGTCAGTCACTTAAAAAGTGACTGAGAAGAAAATAGCCCGGTGATATAAACATCCCCGATTTCTCCGCGGTCATCTCAGTAAATGTGTTTATACCGCTTTGAACCGCGTTTCTGCTATTGTAAATCAAATAAGGGACAGGATCTTTTGTATGGGTTCTTATATTGAGGGGCGTGGGATGATCCGGGCAAATTAAAATTTTATAATCATCTATATCCTTTAACCGGTCAAGGAGCGGCGACAAAATCTTCTCATCAATAAGCTCAATAGATTTCACTTTATTTTGAACCTCTCCCCTATGGCCGCACTCATCCGGCGCCTCCACATGAATATAGACAAAATCCTGCCCGTTTATAAGCTCTGAAACAGCGGCAGCCACCTTCCCTTCAAAGTTTGTGTCAATATAACCCGTAGCGCCGGGAACATCTATGCTTCTCATCCCCGCGCATATCGCTATCCCTTTTAACAGGTCTACAGCGGAAATCATACTGCCCTTCTTCTTAAATTTATTATAAAATGAATCAAGCTTCGGTTTCGTGCCTTCTCCCCAAAGCCAGACAGAATTCGCCGGCCGTTTACCTTTTTTCACCCTTTCCAAATTTACCGGGTGTGTTTTCAATAAATCGCAGCTCTTTTTCATAAGGCTGTACAAGCCTTCCGTAAAATCACCTTTTGGAATATAATCTTTTATTTTTTTCCCTGTAATATCATGAGGCGGGGTTAATATCCCGGGATGCTTCGCGCCGTTTGTCCAGACAAGACAGTGCCGGTACGCTTTGCCGGAATAAAAATTAAAACCGTTTCCGCCCAGCCGGTCCTGAATAAACTCTATTAAAATTTTCGCTTCCTCTGTAGAGATATCATCGGCACAATAATCAACCAGAGTTTTATCCTCGTAATTTTCCTCTTCCTCCGATAAAGTAACTAAATTACAGCGCAAGGTAACGTCTGTATCATTCAAATTAATGCCAATACTGACCGCTTCCAAAGGTGACCTTCCGCTGTAACAAACAGACGGATCATAACCTAAAACAGAAAGGTTCGCCACATCGGATCCCGGCTGCATTCTTTCCGGTACCGTCTGAACCTTACCGATTTCCGAAAATGGAGCAAGCATGTCCATATTGGGCTTATACGCGGCCTCCATCGGAGTTTTATTTCCAAGTGACTGTACCGGTTCGTCGGCCATACCGTCACATAACAATAAAATATATTTCATCGCATCCACCTCAGCTCTCAGCTCATAATTCTTAATCCTTTTAAGTAGGCATTTACAAATCCGTCTAAATTCCCATCCATTACAGCGGTTACATTACTTGTTTCGTACCCTGTGCGGTGATCTTTTACCATTGTGTATGGCATAAAAACATAGCTTCTGATCTGGCTTCCCCAGGTGATTTCTTTTTGAATTCCCTTGATATCTTCAATTTTCTCTAAATGCTCACGTTCTTTAATCTCCATAAGCTTTGAGATAAGCATTTTCATGGCGACATCACGGTTCTGATACTGGCTGCGCTCTACCTGACTGCTTACCGCGATACCGGTGGGTATATGAGTCAAGCGGACCGCCGATGAAGTTTTATTGACTTTTTGGCCGCCGGCGCCGCTGGCCCGGTATACGTCCATTTTAATATCATCCGGGGAGATTTCAACTTTTATACTGTCATTTATCTCAGGCATAACCTCCAGGGATGAAAAACTGGTATGTCTCCTTTTATTGCTGTCAAAGGGTGATATACGCACCAGCCGGTGCACACCCGCTTCACCCTTCAAATAGCCATACGCGTTTTCTCCCTCTATCAGCAGCACCGCGCTTTTGAGACCGGCCTCGTCACCATCAAGATAATCAATTGTTTTTACCTTAAAATCATGGGACGCCGCCCAGCGGGTATACATTCTATAAAGCATTTCGGCCCAATCCTGCGCTTCCGTACCCCCTGAACCCGCGTGGAAAGTAAGAATAGCGTTATTTTTGTCGTAAGCTCCTGTCAGCAAAGTTTCAAGGCGCATTCTCTCTATAGTTTGTACCAAACTCTGAATATCCTTTGTTATTTCATCCTGCAGCGATAAATCCTCTTCTTCGTTGGCCAGCTCAGTCAGCGTCAATGTATTATCGTAAGCTTTCAAAAGATTATTAAATTTTTCGACAGTGTTTTTTAAATTGCTTGTTTTTTGCAGAACTTTTTGAGAATTTTCTATATCATCCCAAAACCCGGGTTCTAATGCCCTGTGCTCAAGCTGTTCTATTTCAGAACGGACAGACTTTAAACCAAGTGCCTCCGATAAATCATCTATTTCCGGCTTTAAAGAATTAAGCTTCAAAATCATTTCTTCAAACTGCAGCATTATCTGACCCCCCTTCCATAAGCTGGAACCAAGCTTCTATGATCTGGTTTCCAGACACTAGATATTATAAACCAATATCTGATAAATGTAAAGCTTGCAGTTTTAAAATAAATTTGCTATAATCAAACCAACTGGACTTTAAGTAAACCGAAATGGAGTTAAACTAATGGACTATACCGGTCTGAACTGCCCAAAATGCGGCAGCAAATTTAGCACAGAGGATGATATCGTCGTATGCCCTGAATGCGGAACGCCGTCACACAGGCATTGTTATGAAGCTCTGCAAGCATGTATATACGCGGATAAACACAGTCCTGATTTTTCTTATAAAACAATTTTAAAAGAAGACGTAAAAAGCGGAAAGATAAATATGACATTTTGCGTCAATTGCGGACATTTGAACAGTACCTCTTTGAGTTGCTGTAAAAAGTGCAATTTCCCCCTTACCTTAAATAACCCTTCCAGAAACGGCAGGGTTCCCTGGGATTCAGCAGGGCAGCCTGTGAACACACACGGTCAAAAGCATAACGCTTCGGAACCTCCTTTTACTTTTGATCCATTAGGCGGGGTTCCCACTTCAGACCAGCTTGCCGATAATATCTCCGCCGGAGAAATGGCGAAATATGTTAAAACAAGCATACCCTACTTCCTGAATGTATTCAGACAAATAAGATGCTTTGGGCAGTCCCGGTTTAACTTCGCCGCTTTTTTATTTTCCGGAGGATATTTTCTTTTCCGGAAAATGTACAAAACCGGCGCCGTTATCGTTGCGTTATTGTTGTCTTCGATTGTTTTGGAGATATATTTTACTAATACAGACTTTTACCGAAACTTTCTTAATTCCTTTTTGAGCATGAAAGGCTTCTCGGAAAGATTTAATCTTTATTTGAATTTAACGCCTCAACAGTATTTTTTCGTCTCTATACCTCCATTCTGCCAGTTATTGCGTTACATTATTATGTTCCTATGCGGTGTTTTAGCAAACCGGACATATTATAATCATTGCATAAAAATGATCAAATCCATAAAAGAAAACGCCAAAGACAGCGGTAAGGCAGATCTGCTGCTTCAAACCAGCGGAGGCGTTAACAGTATCTTGGGATTTTTACTCTTTATTCTTTTTATTCTTTTATTTAAACATATTTTTATTTAGGACATCTTCTAAGGGTCTGTGAAAAAAACAGAATATAATCTACCTCTTGACTGAAACTAATCAAAATGTTACACTAATCGTGAGATAAATTTTTAGGAGGCAATTAAATGGGATTTTCTATGGATGTTACCGATACCGAAACATTAAAAGACGAAGTTGTTGAAATGGTGAAGCCTGTTCCCGCCGAGGAAACGCGGCTTAAAGAAATGGCTCAGAAAAACGCGTTGTCTATTATGAATTGCGATCTTGATTCCTTTGCGGAAAAACAAGACATATTAAAAACTATTGAACAATTCGGCATGGATACTATGACAAAATCTTCGCAAAAAAACGCTATGCTGCAAGTTCCTGTCGGAAACCTTTCCAAAGCGGGCGATGAGGGCAGCATGGTTTCTAAGAGCCTGTTGGATTTACAGCGTCAGGTTAAGGATTTAGACCCAAGCCTTGTTGATTTCGCCAAGACAGGGTTATTAGGTAAAGTATTTAACCCGATCAGATCCTATTTTGATAAATATCAAAAGGCGGAAACGGTCATTAACAGCATAATTGTATCTCTGGACAAAGGAAAAGAGACCTTAAAAAACGATAATATTACCCTTGAAATTGAAGAAGCTAGCTTGCGCGACCTGACAAAAAAGCTGTTAAAAGAAATTGAAATGGCTTCTTTAATGGATGAGAACATTGAAACGCAGATCAACGAAGCTAAAGCCAGAAATGAAGATGAGTATAAAATAAAATTTGTTACGGAAGAAATTCTTTTTCCCCTGCGCCAAAGGGTCATGGATATGCAGCAGATGATGGTTGTAAACCAGCAGGGCATTATGGCTATTGAAGTTATTAAACGAAACAACAAAGAATTAATCCGTGGTGTTGACCGCGCCAAAAACGTGACTATATCCGCACTTAAAATAGCTGTTATGGTAGCAAGCGCTTTATATAACCAAAGGATTGTTCTTCAAAAAATCCAGGCGCTGAACGAAACAACAAACAATATTATTTCCGGAACATCAAAAATGCTTAAAGATCAGGGCGCTGAAATTCACAGACAATCTGTTGAAACAGGCGTTTCGGTTGAAACCTTGAAAACATCTTTCAGCGACATTATTTCCTCACTTGAAGCAATAAGTACATATAAACAACAGGCGCTGCCTCAAATGCGCACCACTATAAATCAGTTCCGGGAAATGGCCGAAGACGGCGAGAAAAGAATACAGCAATTAGAAAAGCAGACCGCTTTTTCTTAAAGGCTGATCAGTATATAATAAAGGGAACCGCCCGCCGCATAATGTATATGCGGCAGGTGGTTCTTTTTCTATATTCTTAAGCGTCAGGCGCATTAGTTAGTGACGTGACCTAAATAAATGTTAGACCTTAGTCCGCCTAGGGACGGGAGATGTCTAACATTTTTTCCGCTCACGTCTCTAATATTGTCCCCTGTCTTATGTCTTACAAATCTATAATTTGTTTTGTCGGATACAAATTGTAGACTAGACTGTATTTTCGGTTTTCAACTTCTGACCACTGGTTTTGTTTAAAATTATCATTAATCATTGTAAACGGAAGCTTCAAGGATAAGCTTTCTCCCGATTCAAGTGTTGGCGCTAAAGTTGCGTTGTCATTATCTTCATTAATCTGCATAAACGCAGCTAAATTTATTCCATTTTTCCACGCTAAAGATTCAAGTATAAAGTTATATATTTCAATCTGCTTCTTTTGTTCTCCTGAGTTTTTAACAGTCAAGTCTACAATGATGCATTTTATATCTTGTCCAAACGAGATTTCCTCTTTGAAAACTTCATTAACAGTATTCACATCCATAAATTCTGATCCTGTGATTTTTAGTTCAAATTGATTATATGGCGCAAAATGATTAACGGGATATCTGTCTACACTGGGTGACGGATATTTACTATTCAGCGATATTAATCTTATACTGGATAAAACTGCAACAATAACTAAAACTATAATTATTGCTATATGCTTTTTTCCCATTTAGTTTCCTCCTTAACAAATTTTGAATCAGCATTAACAAGATAACTATCTGTAATTTTACCCTGTTCCATTGCTAAGCTTATGTTTTTTAATATAGTTGCCTTAGATATAGTCTTTGTTAGATTCTTGATTTCTAAATACATTTATTGAACCCTCCCAAATTTATTCAGGCTGAGAAAAAATGTCTTTTTTATTAAAAAAGTACAAACCAACAAATATTGAAAAAATACTTATTATCGCGGAAACAATTATACCGTTCGAAAATTTTATTCCGCTTCCAGGTAAGAATGATTCATTGCGCATAATCATAATATAATTACCCGGCAACCAAAAAGTACAGTAAAAAATTGAAGAGCAAATTATTAAAATGGTTAACGTAAAACCAACTAAAGGCCGCAAGATCATTGAAATCAGCATCTGAAACAAAGAGATTGCAACTGAAGCTATTAGCGGTAATAAAAACGCGATTAAAAGTATTCGTTGCCTTGATAATCCTTCCACATTAATTTCACTAAAATACAATTGTACGTTTTTGTGAATTTCCACATCCATTTTCCCTGTAAATAAAGCAAATAATGAAGTTATCACACAAACTATAATATAAAAAAATGTGACACTTAAAACATTCCAAACACACTTACTTATCCACCAGTAACTTCTTTTATGCGACCGCAATAACATAAGCTGACCGTATCCATTCAAATCTTTGAATGGATAAAAGCTGACTATATATGATAAATAAATATTAACAAGCACCCAAAAAATATTAACCTGGAAATCCTTATCAACTGGGTTAAAAATCTTCATCCCATGAAAAATAAATAAAAAATAATCTCCAAAAGACAGTACTGGTTCAATTTGATTTAATCTTAACCTTGCGGGATCCAACAGGATTGTCTTATGCTGTGTAAATAATTGTCCGCAGAGGATGACAAATATAAGTGATGAAATGATATACTTTTTCCATTGAGAAAACACTCCCATTTTTATATCGTGTTTAATATGCTGCGATAAACTATTCTGCGTGGTTTTCATTAATAAACTCCTTGTATCTTGAGCAAAACCGCCCAATTAATATCATAATAACCACTAAAATACTAGCCCACAAAAAATTCCCCCAGATCTCTCTGTTTGACCAATTTGTATATGTAATAGATAGTCGGCCAACAAAAACGGAATACTCCATAAAGAACAAATCCCAAATACTGATGATAATTATTACCAACCATGCAAAAACACTTTTTTTAATAATCCACCAAAGCAATAAAAACACGGTAGTTATACCTGCTATACTCAAAAAACACGAGCTGAAAAAAGCAATGATGACTTCATATAAAGTTGTATCTATGATTGATTCTGTTTTCAAACAGTAAATACTGTTTGAATTCTTCCAATTAATTAATTCCGAAGAATATAATGAACCAATAAGTAAAGTAATTAAAAGATAAAAAACGCAAAATAAAAAGGCACACATAAAAGCCTTGCGAATCTGTGCTGACCAAACACTCTTTCGGCTGAATCTTCTTAGAATAAACGGTATCTCCAAATCGTTTTTAATAATTATTTGAATAATAAATAAGCAAAGCGGAACTATAAATAAAGGGAAAAAAATAAATTCTCTTTGCATTATACAGCAATCAGCCAAGCTAATTGGTAACCCATAATAAATCCGATAATGGTTCAACACCGAAGAAAAGTTCAACATTGAGATAATAAGAAGTATAAAAAACGTGACGAGTAACAGAAGCCAATTTGCCTTGTATTCTGAAAATAATCCTGCATAATATTTTCTTTTTTTGTTTTTAATAAATATCTTCCTTTGCACTTTTAATTATGAACCCATAAACTGTAATAATAAGTAATAATGCTATTTCAATGATTATAGCGAAAGCAGAATCCTGCTGATAAGCGGGATGCAAAAAATTTGTTGGCTGCCAATTTTGAAATCCTAAAAGATTAAAAAAAGCCACCAGGAACAGATAAATTATAAATGGAAAAACCAAAACTAAAAAACGATATCTTACGTAATAACTTGATAATAAGGATACAGTTGAAAAAAGACCGCTAAAAATAAAAATAATTCCTAAAAATAATATCACATAAAGAAATGGGTAAGAGAAATATAAATGCGGAAAAGAGCTATTTTCTCCTAATAAAGTATTAAATGATGAAACTTCAGGTTTCATTGCCGGCAAAAATAAACTAGATAAATAGAAATTAAGCACAAGCGGAAAAATTACCGCAATACCTCCCGATAAGAATGCGGATATATATTTAGCTATGTAATAATGCTTTTTATCAGCTCGAATACATAAATTATGTATAAAACCGCTCTTTGCATCAGTGAAAAATGTATCGCCATGAGGCAATGAAGCTAAAATAGGCAAAATCAAAAACAATAGAAACGATGACATTGTCACATTTCCGCCAATCCAGCTAGAATATAACCATCCAGGATACATCATAGGAAGATTCATTGCAACATATTCATCTAACTGAAAAGCATACGGAATAACTTCCAATGCACAATGTACGGCAGCTATAATTCCACCTATTAATAGCGCTAAATAAAATCCTATGCTTTTAAAGGCACGGGAAAATTCAATTTTTAACATGTTTTTCATTGCAAAGAGCCTTCCTCGAAAAAATCGTTTAACCTGATATACGCTACATTGTCATCTCCGACAGGTGTCTTTTCACCATCAACAAATCCAACAGCTGCTCCGCTTTGACCCCATGGATCTATCTTAAATATAATATCATTACTTTTAAGCAGGTTTTTATCTTCTGCAATAAATGCAAAAACAAATGAATTCTCAGTTTTAGACCGTATAGAAAAATGAAAAAAATCCCTTTCTTTTTCGTTTCCTTCATTGGCGTTCATTGTATAAATGCTACTGCCATCTATCTGTTCGTTTTTACTATATATTTCTAGTTTATTATTATTTAAAGATAAAAGTTCCTCAGAGTCTTTTAGATTTTCGATCTTTAAATTAAGTTTTATATATGAATGTTTGCTTGTTATAGTTCCATTCTCATCAAATGTGATTTCGCTTGGAACAGAATTCGGTGTTGGTAATCCTTCGGAGTTTTTAGAAATATTAGCTGATAAGACAGTAAATTTCAAATCACATACTTCTGCACTTTGCCGATTCGTATCTATCTTTGATTGAGATAATGTCTCTTCAGCTATGTAAGAATTACTAGCTTCCATAGAAGTTGAGGTATCCTTTTCAGAAGATATTGTAGAATTTTTATTCCATAAATTATCTCCATCAGGCAGTATTTTCATATCTTTTAAAAAATAAAATATTATTACGGCTATCATAACTAATAATGTACATAAAGAAACAATGCCTGCTTTTTTGTTTTTCATTTAAATCCCCATTTCTTGATAGAATACCTTACCATTTGATTAAATTTTAACATATCAGGGTTGTTTTATCAATACAATTCTAATATAATTTTATCTTTGTCAAAAATCTAATAAATTGCTTGACACAATATCCAATATGTCATATAATAAAATTCTAAGAAATCAGAATGGGCCGACACAAAATTTCGCGATAAATGGGATTACACTTCCTGTTACGCGTATAACCAGAAATCCAGTGTCGATTTTATAAAAGTACTTGTCTACGGTAGAACTGAAACTGAAGCACAAGGAGCAAACAATCAAAATTATTATGTTTCTGCTTGGTATGGTACTCCTAAAAACCTGCCAATAGGTCAAGCATATTACTTCCCCAATCTTGTTAAGGAACGTAATTTGAAATCATGTTGCTTATCCTTTCAACATGCATTGGCTGACGCGTACATTTATGTATGGTGGAGCCCTGATAGTATTTAAATTATTCCATATCTGTCAACATGAACATTACAGCATACATAAAGGCTGACACATCAGAACTCTGATGTGTCAGCCTGCTCTTTTAGACGATGTGGTTCCTCTTCCTTCTAAATGGGATCCACCAATGAATATTGTCACTTACATAAATATTCTGGGAGGGATTGGACGTATTGCGGGGATGGAATGAACAGATGCTCATATTTAAAAATCAGATTTCTTGATTAAAAATTAATACTAAAACATGTTATAACCCGACTTTTACAGTTGGAGAAGAAGTGAAAGTTCAAATAAGGGAGTAAACCAGCGAAAAACGGAGCATTTCGCTAG
>JGI20171J29575_12612726_pt1 | contig 28441 bp, 27 predicted proteins | sample TergutNc150P4_FD_29575 | JGI IMG/M metagenome (IMG submission 29575)
TGTAATTCCCGTATTTAGGAATTGTCATTCATCTGATTCGTGTAATTACTTTTTTATCACTTTCAAACTTGTTTGAAGAACAAATTGTTTTGATCTTAGTTGAGTTTGCGTATGAATATCATGGATATAGAATATCCGGATATGACGATGCTTGGGATGTAACTTGGGGAGGTGTGAATAATTATGCTCAGCATTCAGGTATTGGTACTACCCCCAAAAAACAAGCACAGAACTATATGAATATAGTAACGGGACAACGACCTACCGGAATATATAAATGATTATTGACTTTATTCAGTTGCAAATCGTTAAAGATTTGCAACTGAATATGTATGTATTAATTCATCACAAATGGTTCAAAACTTACTAAATTAGGAGAGATTATTGTGGCAGAAAAAAAGCCAGCTAAGAAATTGTTAAAGAGATTACTTAAAAGTATTCCATTTGTCATAATCATTGTTTTTGTAGGGATTGTACTTGCTTTCATTAATGAATTGACGGGAAATCCAATCAGCAAATCAATTGCAAAAAATAAATTGCAGCAATATGTAAAACAGGTCTATTCGCCAGATTTCACAATAGATAGATTAGGATATGTTTTAACATCTTCCAGCTATGAGGCTGAGTTCTATGTGAATAATGAATCACTAATTTTGAGATATGACTCCAATTCTATTAGTGATGAAAATGTTAATGAATATTTTCAAGAGAAATCCGTTCCGGATTATAACGCTGCCATTGCTTCTATTAATGACGATAATAATAATTTGGAGATGGACTCCAAGATTTATACTCATATAGTGGCCAACGGTCGTTATAGTAATGTTTTGGATGAATTGCCTATAAGGCAATGGATATACTTTTCGGTAAAAAACTTTGATAAAACGATTTCGGAGAAAGACAGTAAGCAAATGCCGGGCAGGTTGGCGAAGCAATTTATTGACAGCTTTGGAGAAGGGTATAATTTTAGATCAATTAAAATGTTTTATATTGATAAATTTGGAGTATATGATATTATTGTTAACAACAAAACGCTGACTCAGAATACACTTTTGAGACACACACACCGGCGCGATGATAAAGATATTGGAGAAGAGGAAAAGGCGCTAATTAATGGTCTAAACTAAAAGGCGTATGTTCATTTCGCTAATTTGATTATTTTGTATTGACAAACTGTAAAAATACGAGAGGTATAACACCATGAAAAAGCAAGATTTACAAGCAAACATAAAAAATCCCACGGATAATCCTGCGGTTCCGGATTGCTCAGATATAATTGAGAACTGCGATATTTTAGTAATACCTAAAGCAAATTCAAGTAAATCAAATAGAGGTTATGCATTCATTGCATTAACCATGGTATTGATTATTGCGTTGTCATGTGTTTTTATATTGCATAACTACCATGCTGACTCAGATACCGTTAATAGTTTTTTAACATCCGGGAAAATAGATAAGTCGGCTCGCGATCTTACAGTGAAGATTGATAATCCAACTGTGTTAAATGGTGATGTATCTAACGCTGTGCCGGATATGGTTTGCGCAGCATATGATCGTTTTTGCATAGGTGATTTTTTGGATAATATTGATGGCCTTGTAAAGCTAGATATTCCGTATCTTGTTTTTGGTGTAATTAAAGATATTCAATATTTTGACATAGTTGAAAATGGATCTACCGCAACTCATACGCATATGATTTTTGAAATAACGGAGTCATTTAGAGGAGATTTTAATTCAGGAGATAAAATAAGCATTTTCCAGTGGGGCGGTTATACTACAGTTGGTGCAATTAGCAAACTAAGAGGTTTTGATATGGGTATAGAGCAAGATAATGATACTATTATAGATATGAATTATACCGGTATGCCGCAATTTAAAATCGGAGAAGAATATCTGCTGTTCCTGATAGACGCAACGGAATCTTGTTATTCAGAAGGGAGTTATAAAATTTGCGGCACTAGCGGTGCTTATAAGTTAATTGATAACAAATTTTTTCATTTGCAGCCTATTTGGGATACTGGTGAATCTTATTATAAAAACCCCGGCAATGAGAAGAACGGGATAAAAAAAGATGAATTTTTAGAATCAGTAAAAACAAAAGCAGAAGAGGCAGACGAAAAATATGGAACAGAAAGATTTGAACAGTATAAGGAGGCGCTTCAAAAACAAAGGGAATATATTAATGACCGGTACTAATAAACTTGACAATGAGTTGCGAGTAGTAGTGGTTTAGTTGTCAACCGATTTATTTGAAGAGACAGGTTTGAATCCGCGTATTGCGGAGATTGAAGAATGTCAGGACCATGTGTTTTTTAATATTGTAATTATGTACTGGTATATGTTATAATTTAGACAGTACTTATCAAACAGTAACCCAAATCAATTGCAAGAGATGTGAAAACTAAACTATGATTTTATATGATATATCTAAAAATGTATTTTCCGAAAAGGTTTTTCCCGGAGATCCGGTTCCCAGATACGAGCAATTAAAAAGTATGCAAAAGGGTGACCAGTATAATTTATCATCTATATCTATGTGTGTGCATACGTCAACACATATAGACGCGCCGCTTCATTTTTGTGAAGAAGGTGCCTCTGTGGATGAGATAAAGCTTTCGGTGTTATACGGAACCTGTACCGTAATAACCGTGACAGGTATACTGACAGGCGCTGATATGGAACAAATAATCGGGAAAAGTCAAAAAAGGCTGCTGTTACACGGGGACGGGCAGGCGTCTCTTTCTGTAAGCGCTGCACAGGTTTTAGCAGGAAGCCATATCATTTTAATAGGAACAGACGCTATATCTATCGCGGCGGATTTTGATACAGTAAAGACGCATTATGAACTGGCAAGGGCGGATATTGTCGTACTGGAAGGTTTGGATTTATCTTTTGTAGAAGATGGAAAGTATACTTTGAGTGCCTTCCCGGTTAAGCTGGAAGGATTAGAAGCGTCTCCGTGCAGAGCGGTATTATTCAGTCAAGAAAAAGGATATTGATGAGCACAAAACATAATCTAAGTGAGAGGAGTAAGTTTTTTGTCAGTGTCTAACTTTCCCCCCGGTTCTTTCCGGTCAAAAGCTATTAAAACAAATGCGCAAAGAGATATGACAAAGCTGACGGAGCAAATAGAAAGTTTAGCTGTAAAAAAAACACTTCTTTTACACAGCTGCTGTGCTCCGTGTAGCAGCTATGTGCTGGAATACTTGTCAAAATATTTTTTAATTGATGTTTTATATTATAATCCGAACATATCTGACAACGCGGAATACGAATTCAGATTGGCTGAGCAGAAAAGGCTTATTGGCGAAATGAGTTATCCGCACCCTGTTACACTGCAAAAAGCGGAGTATAATCCAAAGATGTTCTTTGCTGTCTGCAAAGGTTTAGAAAACGAGCCTGAAGGAGGCCGCAGGTGTGAAGAATGTTTCAAGCTAAGGCTTACATACACAGCACATTTTGCAGAGAAAAATGAGTATGATTATTTTGCGACGACTCTGACTGTCAGTCCTTTGAAAAACAGTGATAAAATTAACCGGATAGGGGAAATAGTATCAAGAAATTTAAAAACAATATATTTACCTTCAGATTTTAAAAAATTAAACGGATATAAACGTTCTGTTACGCTGTCTAAAAAATATAATTTATATAGGCAAAAGTATTGCGGCTGTATCTTTTCAAAGCACAATGAATGAGTCTCCCCGAAAATCCGTCAGCAAATCCTTTTTGAGGAGGGAGGTGTAGACAATGCAGAATTTATCAGTAAATAGTCTGCTTGATTTGAATTATACTATTGCAAATGATTTATTTTTGGAACATGCGTATCCTTGGACGGTACTGACCTTAATAAGAGAATTTATATTAAAAATAGGTTCTAAATTAGACACAAGTGTTTACGAAAGGTTTGATAATGATATTTGGGCAGCAAAAAACGCTGTGATAGCCAAAAGTGCTTCTTTAAGCGGGCCGTTGATTATAGATGAACATGCGGAAATCCGCCATTGTGCGTTTATCAGAGGGTCTGTTATTGTAGGAAAAGGTGCTGTTGTGGGAAATTCAACAGAGTTAAAGAATTCTATTTTATTTGATGAGGTACAGGTTCCACATTATAATTATATTGGTGACAGCATTTTGGGTTATAAGGTTCATACAGGGGCGGGAACGATTACATCAAATCTAAAATCAGACAGATCAATGGTGTCGGTTTTATATAACGGTGAAAAAATAGAAACAGGCATGAAAAAATTCGGTGCGGTTTTAGGCAATTATGTGGAGGTAGGCTGTAACAGCGTGTTGAATCCCGGTACAATTGTTGGTAAAAATACAATTATATATCCTCTGTCTTTGGTGAGAGGTTATGTGCCGGAAAAAAGCATTTATAAAAAACAAAGTGAGATTGTATTGAAAAAATAAAATTAATATCTTGCTTTTTTTTAGTTCCTGTAGTAAAATTAAAATGTTATTCTATATTCGTCAAAAGAGGTGAAAGCAATGAAAGAAGCTATACATCCAAAATATGAGCAGACGACTATTGCGTGTGCCTGCGGGAATGTAATAGAAACGGGTTCGACTAAAAAAAATCTGCATGTTGAAATTTGTTCAAAATGCCATCCGTTTTTTACAGGTAAACAAAAGCTTGTTGATACCGGCGGACGAGTTGACAGGTTTAAAAGGCGCTTCGGAGTGCAATAAAGCACTGCTACGAAGTTTTACGGCGGTGCGAAAGTCCCGCCGTTTTTTTTAAAGGGCAACCTCCAAAAGCATATTGTTCTATTCAACGATGTGGCAATGAGTTTGTGGTTAGTGATTAAATGAAAGAATATAAGACGGTTTTGCGTGAATCCAGTGTTGAATATACAGAAAAACGATCTAAATTCATTGGAACCTGCAAATCTGTTGTAACGGAACCGGCAGCCATTGAGTTTATTAATCAGATAAAAAACAAGTATTCTGGGGCGTCACATAATGTTTACGCATATTGCTTGCGCAGCAATCAGATTAAAAGATGCAGTGATGACAAAGAACCTCAGGGTACTGCCGGAATCCCCGCGCTGACAGTGCTGTTAAACAACGAAGTTACTGATACAGTTATTGTAATTACAAGATATTTCGGCGGGATTCTTTTGGGAAGCAGAGGTTTGGTACGTGCGTATACTCATTGTACCAAGCTGGCTATTTGCGCATCACAAATTGTCACTATGGCCGATAGCTTCGTATGCAGAATAACATGTAACTACAGTCAATATGGACCGGTATCGTCCATATTATTGGAATTTTGCGCCGTTGTAGAAGATTCAAAATTTCTTGAAAGAGTAGAAATAGTATTTTATATTCAAAAAGATAAATTTGAAGCTTTATCAAAACGGTTAGCTGATAAAACAAACGGACAGACATCCGCAGAAATAGTAGAAGAAAAATTTTTGCCTGTCTCGTTAATTTAAGAAGGAATTTTCGAATAGACTCCATTGCGGCAGCGGAGGTGCTTTATGGCTTTGCCTGAGGCTTTTTTGCAGGAACTGATAATGCGAAGCGATATTTCAAGCATTGCCCAAGATTACATAAACTTAAAACGCGCAGGCAGAAATATGGTTGGACTTTGTCCATTCCATAGTGAAAAAACACCTTCATTTAATATTTACACTGAAAATAATTCATTCTATTGTTTTGGCTGCGGTGTCGGAGGCAATGTTATAAATTTCGTCATGCGCATTGAAAAGCTTGACTATATAGATGCGGTAAAATTTTTGGCTCAGCGTGCGGGTATGGAAATACCGGTAGATGTATACGATCCAAAATCCTCTCATAATAAAAAAAGAATCTATGAAGCCAACCGGCAGGCGGCACGGTTTTTTTACAGCAGGCTCTATTCATCAGAAGGGGAATCAGGTCTGCGGTATTTAAGAGACAGAGGAGTCACAGATAAAATTATACGTCATTTTGGTTTAGGGTTTGCGCCGAAAACAAAATTTGCGTTATGTACGTATCTTAGAAATTTAGGCTTTTCTAGTGAGGAGCTTACGGAGGCTAATTTAGGGCTTGTGTCAAAGAGCGGCGGTAATGTCTTTGACCGTTTTTTTAACAGGATCATATTCCCTATTATTGATGTCAGAGGAAATGTAATCGCGTTTGGCGGACGGGTTATGACTGATGAAAAACCTAAATATCTTAATACATCTAACACTTTGGTATTTAAAAAAAGCGAAGCTTTATTTAATTTGAATGATGCCAAAAATACAGGGGAAAGAAAATTACTGCTATGTGAAGGATATATGGATGTTATCGCTGTTTATCAGGCCGGATTTGTAAATGCGGTAGCGACATTAGGTACCGCGCTTACGCAGATCCAAGCACAGCTTATAAAAAATTATGCCGACGAGGTGACAATATGTTACGATGGAGATGAGGCCGGGAAGAAAGCCTGCCTTAAAGCGATTGGTATTTTGAGGGGTAAGGGTTTAAGCGTTCGTGTATTGATATTGCCTTTTGGTAAGGACCCGGATGAATTCATTAGAAAAAACGGAAAAAACGCGCCGGCGGCTTTTAAAAATGTTTTACAAAGTTCAATTAATGATATAGAATATATGTTAGACCAGCTAAAGCAAAACCTTATTTTAGAACACCCCGATGAAAAAATACGCTATTTATCAGAGGCGGTAAAAGTTTTATTTTCTATTGACAGCGAGATCGAACAGGAAGTTTACGCTTCTAAGCTGTCAGAGGAAATGGGGATTTCGAAAGAAACGATTTTATCTCAGCTTAACCGTTTGAAAAGACAGCAGGGCAAAAATTATCAGCGGGGCGGGATAAGGCGGCTGTTCGGTTCATATAGTTTAAAAAGATCAAATATTCAGCGTGCAGAAAAGGCGGAAAGGTCGATAATTTCATTTTTAATAAATAATCCGGATAAAATTGATTATATTAAAAGTAAGCTGACAGAAGACATGATAAAAACGGAATTCAATAAGAAATTATACAATTATTTTTCGGAAAGAATAATACAGGGAAAGAATCTACTCCTTAATATCGCACATGATTTTTCGGAAGAGGAAGCGGGAAAAATAGCTGAGCTGTTAGCGTGTTATAAGTCAGAATTGGCTACAAAGGAAGCATTAGAAGAGTATATCAATGTAATAATAAAAGAAAATAAAAAGCTGATGCCGGATGTGATTGAAAGTGCCACTGACGACCAGCTCAGAGAATTAATTAAAAGCATCAAACCATCCAAAAGCTGACCGCAATTATACTCGGGATAGTAAGTATCAGTTAAATAATTCTCAATGTTAAAAACAAAGAAAGATAAAATACATAGAAGTCTGCGGTTTTAAAATGCAGTGAAAGGAAACGTATATGTCAGGACAGAATGAAAAAAACCCGATTGTAAAACAGCTGACAGATTTAGCGAAAAGCAAAGGGACTATAAGTAACCAAGATATTCTTGATGCAATAGGGGAAATGTATGTTGACCCTGAGCAACTGGAAAAGCTGTATGACGAATTAGAAAATGCCGGTATAGAAATTGTTGAAGAGCTAGAAAATATTGAAGATATATCAGTTCTTGACGGTATTGAAGATATATCCCTTGATGACTTGCCGATTGATATTGATGTAGACGCTGAATCGGCGGATGATATTCAGCTTAAGCTGGATGTAGCTATACCGATGGAAGCGATTGCTATTGATGATCCTGTCAAAGTATATCTTAAAGAAATAGGAAGGGTACCGCTTCTAAACCCTGATGAAGAGATCAATTTAGCTATTAGGATAATTGACGGTGATTCAGCCGCCAAAAAGCGGCTTTCTGAAGCTAATTTACGTTTAGTGGTAAGCATTGCAAAACGATATTTGGGAAGAGGTATGCAATTTTTAGATTTGATTCAGGAAGGCAACCTTGGGTTAATTAAAGCTGTTGAAAAATTTGATTATACAAAAGGGTTTAAATTTTCAACTTATGCTACATGGTGGATCCGGCAGGCTATTACACGGGCAATAGCTGATCAAGCGAGAACTATACGTATTCCGGTCCATATGGTAGAAACAATAAACAAGGTCAAAAAAGTATCAAGCCAGCTTCTTCATAAAAATGGTCATGAACCTACGGCGGATGAGGTAGCTGATGAAATAGATATGCCGGTAGACAAAATCCGTGAAATTATGCGGGTTGCTCAGGAACCTGTTTCACTTGAAACACCTATAGGTGAAGAGGAAGACAGCCATCTCGGCGATTTTATACCGGACGATGATGCCCCGGCGCCCGCAGACGCGGCATCGCATACTTTATTGAAAGAACAGCTTTCTGAAGTATTAGATACGTTGACTATGCGGGAAGAAAAGGTATTGCGTCTTCGCTTTGGGTTAGAAGATGGAAGAAGCAGAACGCTGGAAGAAGTAGGGAAAGTTTTCAATGTAACCAGAGAAAGAATCAGGCAAATTGAGGCTAAAGCGCTGAGAAAGCTGAGACATCCCTCCCGCAGCAAAAGGCTTAAGGATTTTTTAGATTAGGAGGAATCTAACATTAATAAATATTATAAGATAACACCGGAGGGTACTAAAGATATCCTGTTTGAAGAATGTATGGCTTATAATTATATGAGTCATAATATCCGCAAAGTGTTTGAATCAAGATATTACCATCAGGTTGTTACTCCTTGTTTTGAGTTTTTTGATTTATTTACACAAGGGAATGTGGGAATACCACAGGAATTTATGTATAAAACAACAGATAATAAGGGCAGATTGCTTTCGGCCCGGTACGATTCTACCCTGCCTATTGCTCGGATGGTATCAAGCCGTTTGAAAAATGAAGTTTTTCCCATCCGGCTTTATTATAATCAGGCTGTATACCGCAACATGTCCGAGCTGAAAGGCGAGGCCAGCGAAATTATGCAGATGGGAATTGAGATTTTAGGAGCAGAAGGGAAAAGGCCTGATTTAGAGATTATTGACGTGGCTTTAGACAGCTTACATTCTGTTGTCTCCGATTACCGCATTGAACTGGGACATACCGGTTTCTTTAATGGATTAATTAACCAGTTGTCTGCCAGTAATGAATTAAAAGGAGAAATCAGGACTAATATTGAAAACAAAAACTATCCTGCGCTTACGGAAATTTTAGATACATTGGAAAAAAACGATACGGTAAAAGCTATCCGTAAGCTGCCAAGACTTTTTGGCGGAGAAGAGGTATTTGAAGAAGCCGCTTACATATGCAAAACTCAGGAGACAGAACAGGCGCTGGCCTATTTAAAGGATCTGTATAAATCTTTGTCAGCGTCAGGGTTGGCCGATAAGATTATTGTTGATCTGGGTCTGGCTCAAAAAAACGAATATTACAGCGGGATTATCTTTAGAGGTTACGTTGCCGGATGCGGGGATGCCGTTGTTTCAGGCGGACGTTATGACAAGCTTATGGAGACGTTCGGTGTACCGATGGGCGCGGCCGGATTTGCGGTTAATATTAATGATTTAATTGGCTGCTGTATGCAAAACAAATCATTTTTTGTTTCCAAACCGGAAGTGCTTGTGTACTGCGGGGATGGTTTTGAAAATGATGCTATCGCAAAAACAAAGGAATTTAATATTCGCGGAATTAAAGCGGAGTTTTGTATTATATCTAACAAATCGGAAGCGGAAGAATATGCAAGAAAAATCGGTATAAATAACATTATCTATATTGGAGATATACAATGAAACCATTACGAATCGCATTGACAAAAGGCCGTCTTGAAAAAGATACCGTTATCCTCTTTGAACAGGCAGGCTACGACTGTACAGATATGAAAAATAAAGGGCGGCGTCTGATTACTGAAATTGTGAAAGGTGTATTTAAAATTGAAGTAGTACTGGCTAAAGCGGCGGATGTTATTACTTATGTGGAAAATGGCGTTTGTGACTTAGGAATTGTAGGAAAAGATACGATTCTGGAAAACGGTTCGATTTTTTACGAGCTGTTAGATTTAGGCTTGGGGAAATGCCGCTTCTGTGTAGCGGCGCCTGTTGGAAAAGATTTTTATGGAGGTTACGGGTTCAAAACAATAGCAACGAAATATCCTAATGTTACGAGGCGCTTTTTCGAAAAAAAGGGTATGGATATTAAAGTGATAAAAATAGAAGGATCTGTTGAACTTGCGCCGCTGGTTGGATTGTCGGACGCTATTGTTGATATCGTTGAAACAGGAACAACATTGAAAGAGAATGGCCTTGAAGTTATTGAAGAAGTATCGGAGATATCGGCGCGCCTTATTTCAAATGTAGCTAGTTTAAAGTTAAGAAAAAAAGAAATAGAATCAATAATAGCGGAGCTCGGAGGTGTTATCTCATCGTGATTAACAAGGTTATAGGTGACGGCAAAACAGAATACGAATACATAGAACGGGTTAAAGAAAGAGCTGAAAATTCCGCCGTGGAGGTTACGGAAGCTGTTTCCGGTATTATTCATGAGGTAAAACAAAAAGGCGATGACGCGCTGATGTTTTACACGGAAAAGTTTGATAAAGTAAAATTATCTTGTTTAGAAATAAGCAAGGATGAGATAGATAAATGCATTGATTCATGCGATAAAGCAGTCGTTGACGCGCTTGAATTGTCGGCGAAAAATATTGCGGATTTTCATAACCGGCAGATATGCCAAGGATTTACAGTGACAAAAGAAAACGGTGTCATTTTAGGCCAGCGTGTCCGCGGGCTAAAACGTGTAGGTATTTATGTGCCGGGCGGAACCGCCGCTTATCCGTCATCTGTTTTGATGAACGCTATCCCTGCTAAAATTGCGGGGGTAACGGAAATAATCATGGCAACACCTCCGGGCAAGCTTAATCCTGATATTTTGGCAGCGGCAAAAATAGGAGGAGTCGACAGAATTTTTCTGATGGGCGGAGCACAAGCGATAGCGGCGATGGCGTACGGGACGGAAACTGTGCCTAAAGTAGACAAAATAACAGGCCCTGGGAATATTTATGTGGCTACAGCCAAAAAGTTATTATATGGGATAGTAGATATTGATATGATTGCAGGTCCAAGCGAGATTTTAATTTTGGCTGACAGTTCAGCGAATCCTAAGTTTGTTGCGGCTGATTTGTTAAGCCAGGCGGAGCACGATACTATGGCATCGTCAATTCTGTTGACGGACAGTGAAGCGCTTGCAAGGCAGGTAGAAAAAGAACTGGAAATTCAAACAGAAAAACTCAGCAGAAAAGACATAATTAAAGCGTCACTAAAAGAATATGGCGCTATTATTGTATGCCAAAGTATTGATGAAGCGGTCAGCTTTGCAAATATATTGGCACCGGAGCATTTAGAGGTTTGCTGTCAAAATCCAATAGAATATATAGGTAAGCTAGATAATGTAGGATCGCTATTTTTGGGGAATTATGCCCCGGAGGCGTTAGGAGATTATTTCGCGGGACCTAATCATGTACTTCCTACATCAGGAACCGCAAGATTTTTCTCGCCGTTATCGGTAGATAATTTTGTAAAGAAATCAAGCTACATTTACTATACAGAAGATGCTTTGAGAAATGCTTCAAAGCATGTTATTGAGCTGGCGGAGACGGAAGGATTCACAGCTCATGCCGCAAGCGTTAAGGTACGCTTCTGAACAAGTTCTAATGCGCCTGACGCGCAGCGCATTTCTCTTTCAAAGAGATTGTCGAAAAGGCGTGTTTCAAAAAATGTAAGTTTTTGTTGACATGGATTACGTAGGGGCGCATATTATGCGCCCCTAGAACACTTTGAGCAGGATACCTGTTTTCCTTAAGGTATCCTGCTCAATTTTTATTAAAAGGCACGGAATAAGTTTTCGTGCTCTTATGTTAACCAAACATATGCAGATATTATTTTAGCTTAACTAAGGTTAATGAAGCTCCGGTTCCTCTTTGCAGAATAACTGTATTTTTGCATCCATACATCTGCAGGGAAACTGTATCTCCGGCATGCAAATGGCTTAAGAAAGTTAACGCATAGCTGCCTGTTGAATGCTGGGGCGACAATAATGAACCGGTCAACCGCTTATCATTACGCAATATTTGTGTATTAATATCAATTTCTTCGGAAGTATTGATACTATAAGATATCAGATAAACACCGGATTTCGGGACACTGAATGAATTCGCGCATGGGCATTTATCTAACTGAAATCCGCCTTCTAAAATTTGATCGTTTGGAAGAGGTACAATCGTTCCTTCCGGAGAGACATTAAGTGATCGGCCGCTGGTATTTAATGCAGTCATGAAAGTTTGTGAAGTTGCGGGACATCCCGGAGGTCCCATTGGCCCTATTTCTCCTCTTTCTCCTCTTTCGCCTCTTTCGCCTCTTGCTCCTTGTATCCCTCTTTCGCCTTGTGAGCCTCTTTCGCCTTGCGCGCCTCTTTCGCCTTGCGCGCCTCTTTCACCTTGCGCGCCTCTTTCGCCTTGTGAGCCTCTTTCGCCTTGTGAGCCTCTTTCGCCTTGCGCGCCTCTTTCGCCTTGCGCGCCTCTTTCGCCTTGCGTGCCTCTTTCACCTTGTGCGCCTCTTTCGCCTTGCGCGCCTCTTTCACCTTGCGCGCCTCTTTCTCCCTGCGCGCCTTGTGCACCCTGTTCGCCTCTTTCGCCTTGTGGGCCTTGCGCGCCTTGTGCTCCTTGTTCGCCTCGTTCGCCTCTTATACCTGGTTCGCCACGCTCACCGCGTTCTCCTCTTTCGCCTTGTGCGCCCTGTGGACCCTGTGCGCCTTGTGCGCCTCTTTCGCCTTGTGCGCCTCTTTCGCCTTGTGCGCCTCTTTCTCCCTGTGCGCCTTGTGCACCCTGTGTGCCTCGTTCGCCTTGTGGACCCTGTTCGCCTCGTTCGCCTCTTATACCCGGTTCGCCACGCTCGCCGCGTTCTCCGCGTTCACCGCGTTCTCCTCTTTCACCTTGTGCGCCCTGTGCGCCTTGTACGCCTCGTTCGCCCTGTGCGCCTTGCGCGCCTGGTTCGCCTGGTTCGCCTCGTTCGCCTCTTATACCTGGTTCGCCGCGCTCACCGCGTTCTCCTCTTTCGCCTTGTGCGCCCTGTGTGCCTTGCGCGCCCTGTTCGCCCCGTTCGCCTTGTGAGCCTTGTTCGCCTCGTTCGCCTCTTATACCCGGTTCGCCACGCTCACCGCGTTCTCCTCTTTCACCTTGTGCGCCCTGTGCGCCTTGTGCGCCTTGCGCGCCCTGTTCGCCTCGTTCGCCTCTTTCACCTCTTATACCTGGTTCACCGCGCTCACCGCGTTCTCCTCTTTCTCCTTGTGTACCTTGTGCGCCTTGAACACCTTGTTCTCCTCTTTCGCCTCTTTCACCTCTTATACCTGGTTCGCCGCGTTCACCGCGTTCTCCTCTTTCTCCCTGTTCTCCTCTTTCGCCTTGCACACCTTGTGCACCTTGCGCACCCTGTTCGCCTCTTTCGCCTCTTATACCCGGTTCGCCGCGCTCACCGCGTTCTCCTCTTTCGCCCGGTACTCCTTGCGCACCTTGTGCACCTCTTTCGCCTTGCGCGCCTCTTTCACCCTGTGTGCCTCTTTCGCCTTGTGTGCCTCTTTCGCCTTGTGCGCCTCTTTCACCCTGTGCGCCTCTTTCGCCTTGTGCGCCTCTTTCACCTTGCGCGCCTCTTTCGCCTTGCGCGCCTCTTTCACCTTGTGCGCCTCTTTCGCCTCGCTCTCCTCTTTCGCCTTTCTCGCCTTTCTCACCTTTTTCGCCTTTCTCGCCTTTTTCACCTTTCTCGCCTTTTTCGCCTTTCTCGCCTTTTTCACCTCTAGGACCCGGTTTCCCCGAAGGTCCCTGAGGAACAACAAAACAATATGATCCGGCACGCTGTGAATTATCACGGGACCTGCATTCAGAATTATTTTCCTCTGATAGCATATGGTCATGTGGCCTGCACTCGGAATTACAGCAGCATGAATCTTGTGCTTCGTTTTCTAAAGTAAATTGATCCTCTAAATTATGTGTGTTGCAGTGGTGCTTCATAAAATAATCTTCCTTTTCTTAATTTAAATTATTAAAGATATAGTTGTTTTTTAGATTACCTGAACGTTATTGTGAATATTTCTTGGATTTTAGGTGTTTGTACCTATTTCATTATATGCGGTATATCTATTACGGTGAAAATATAATAAAATTTTTTTGCATTGCATATTTTTACCTTTAAGCGCAAATAGTTATACTCAAGAATGTATAAGGAACAGTTAAATAATAAATCCCGGTAAAAATATTTTTGGAGCATTGAATTATGATAAAATATAAACTTTCTGAATACGCTGTAACAGTTTGGAAGATCTACAGCATATGCGTATTTATTTTATCCGCATTTATTTGCGGAGGAATTTCGGTATTTAATTTCCCGGCCGGAATACTGTTTTTTATAATTTTTATTTCAATTTTTATATTTGCCTTTTTCTACTACATCCCTTTGTATTTCAAACAGTATTGTTTCAGTATATCAGAAGAAAAGCTTGTAATATGTAAAGGGGTATTTAGCCAGAATGAGATTCATTTACTTAGACAAAGAATACAATATATTGAATTTGTACAAACCTTTATAGATAAAAAATACGGTTGTGGAACAGTTGTGCTTCATATATCATGTGCGGTAATTCGCATCTGCCATATAGATGTGCGTCATGCTGATTTGTTTGATCTGACTGTTTGTTTATAAAAAGCGTCTCACAAAAAAACGGGGAGGTCCGTTATATGAAAAAGATGAATTTTAAAAAAGTTCATAAATATATAATTTACGCGTTTATGTCAAAATACGTTTGGGTTTTGCTGTTTCCTGTATTGCAAAGCCTGATTTTAGCGCCTAATAGCCTTGCGCAAATTATTATTGTTTACGGATTAAATATTTTTTGCTTTATCATCTTTGTTTTGTGGGCAATTATCCGATACCGTAAATTTTTGTATTTAGACGATGACAAATATTTCTATTGGCAAAAAGGTGTTTTTATTAGAAGATTTTCTAAAATATCAAATCAAGATATTCACTCTGTCATTATTGAGAAAAAATATCCTTCAGCTCTATTCGGAGCGCGGGAGATTCGTTTATTAGTTCCTTCAAAATATAAAAATGTTTCACAAATACATCTTTTTTTATCGAAAGATAAAATAATCAATACGATTCAAGAAATATACGGTGGCAGAAGCAAAATTCAACTATATAAAACCAACAACTTAAGGCTGCTGTTAATGGCGTTATCATGGTCCAATTCATTAACCGGGTTATTGATACTGGCTCCGTTTATCAAAAATATTGGAGATTTGTTCGGGGAGAAATACAGCCAGCTTTTATATAAAAATCTTGATATAAGCAGTTATATTGTTTATATAGGTGTTCCGCCCTTGGCCGCGTTTATCGCCGGATTCCTTATCGTGGGCTGGGCAGCGGCATTTTTTATTCAGTTTATACGGTATTATAATTTTACGACTGAAAAAAGTGATAAGGAGATATTTATCAGCAGAGGATGGATAAATAAACATTTGTTTATTATACAAAAAGAAAAAATAAACAGCATTACAGTTAAACAGAGTCTGCTGATGCAGCTGCTGAAATTGCACAGCATATATCTTCATACAATAAATACAGGTACTCAAAAAGGCGACAGAAGCTTGTTGGTGCCCGGAGAAAAAGCAAATATAGCGGATAAGGTTTTAAAAGAATTTGTTAACCTTAATTGCAGCTGTAAGCGTGAGGTAAAACCAAATAAGGACGCAATTATCGGATACGTAATGGCGCCCGGGATATGTATAATTTTGTTGGTATCTGTTTTTATTTTGTTTCGGGTAATTAATTTTTTCAGCAGCATTGTACAGATATTTTGGATGTTTTGCATGATAATACTGGTTGTTTGGCTGGTATTTAGGTATATCGCTTTTAAGAATTCGTCACTTGTTGTAACCGACAAGGCGGTTTTGATAAATTATTTTTCGATGATGACGTTGACACGTAATATTATTTCCTATGATAAACTGCAGTTTGTTGAAATATCGCAGAACTTTATGCAAAAGAAGAGTGGTAATTGCAATTTTAAAGTATATATTTATTCTGTTAAAAAATCCGGGTTTTCTGTAAGTGATATAAATTTTAATAAAGCCTCGGAGCTGATACGCGAGATAGAAGGTTATATGAATAAAAAATCCCCGCAGGCGTAATGCTATACGATCCTGTGGGAATTAATAGAGTACTTTTATTGAGCAAGTGTGAGAGCCTGTTCATTGGTGTTTTGCGCTAGAAGAGGGCGGCGCGTCATGCGCCAGCTCTGGTTCCGGCTCAGTCTCCGGTTTAGGTTCAGGCTCAGGGATCAATGAGGTACAATTAGGGCATCGTGAGGCGTCTATGTGAATCTCACTGAAGCAATAGATACATTTTTTTGTTTTGGGTTCTTCTTCGGTATCTTTTTTGCCTAACGAAATAATTTTTGTAACGAGTTTCATCAATAAAAAAATTATAAGTGATGTTATCAAAAAATTAATAACCGAGGTAATAAAAGATCCGTATTTAAATTCAACGTCGTTGATTTTAAATACATATTTACTAAAATCAAGACCGCCGAATACCCCTAAGATTGGTGAAATTAAGTCTTGGACTAAAGAATTGACAATGGATTGAAAAGACGCGCCCAGCAAAACAGCGATTGCTAAATCCAAAACATTGCCGCGTAAAATGAATACCTTAAATTCATCGGCCAGACGTTTAAAATACCTGACGCTTTTTGTTTCAGTAATGCCTTTTAAATTTTCAAGCGGGTCTATTGTTTTCATACTGTACCTCCAATTTATTTTTCTGTTTGAATATTAAAATCATGTCCATCAGAATAAATTACAATATTGCCGTTTATATCCGTCCTATAATACGGAATTGTTAATTCTTCTAACCTATTTAAGATGATTTCAGCGGGCAAATTGTTCTTGTCCGGCCCAACGGAAATAATTGCTATTTGGGGATTTACAGCACGGAGAAATTCTTCTGTTGAAGAAGTTTTGCTGCCGTGATGGCCGATTTTGAGAATATCGGCAGAAATATTTGCGCCTGTATCAAGTAATTCCCATTCATTTTCCTGTTCTGCATCACCCATAAACAAAAAGCTTGTACCGCCGAATTTGATTTTTAAAACTATAGAACTGGCGTTTGTGCTGTTGTATAACCCCATAGGGGAAAGTACATCAATAGAGATATTATCTGTATCATAGCTTATACCGGCATGTGCTTTCTCTATTTGTACCGACTGTGACGCAAGTGCCTCACACATTCCTCGGTAAGCTTCTGTATCCGGAACTATATCCGGATTTAGCTGGGGTTCCCAAAACAGATCAATATCAAAATCTTCTATTATATTGGCCATGCCTCCTATGTGGTCCTTATCGGGATGTGTGGCGACCACTAAATCAAGCTGTGCTATTCCGAATTGACGTATGTATTTGTTGACTTGGCTGCTTGTTGAGTCAACACCTGCATCAATTAACATATCGAAATCCTGATAATGCAGATAAATAGCGTCCGCTTTGCCTACATCAATATAATGTACTGAAAAATCTTCCGTAAGCTCATCGTATAAGTGAGTTGCTGTACCTATTGTATCCCAATCAGGTATAGGCAAGCCTATACTTTGTCCAAATGTAATCAGCAGCACAGTCAGCGTTGCCGCAATGCTTGCCGGTACTTTAAATTTCTTTAATTTATTAGACTTTTTAGATATTTTTTTTCATACCTTTCTTACCGGATGTTCTTTGATTTCTTTTTTTGGCTGTCCTGATAGCAGCCTTTCGGAACACGGGAATAAGATCTTCTCTTCCGGCAGAACGCAGTGACTCTGTAATGACCGGAAGATTTTTAGGCTCGTAATATTGCAATAAAGCTCTTTGAGCATCCTTCTCTTTCTGAGTTTTGGGTACGTATACTTTATTCAAAGTATACGGGTCCAGTCCGGTATAAAACATAGCAGTTGAAATAGTGCCCGGAGTAGGATAAAAATCTTGTACTTGCTCAGGTCGTATTCCCTCTTTCATCAAAAAAAGGGACAAGGCTATCGCGTCTTTTATGGTTGAACCTGGATGTGAACTGATAAGATAAGGTACTAAATATTGTTCTTTATTAACTTTTTTCGTTATTTTGTAAAATTCGTCTTGGAACTTTTTATATACATCAATATGCGGTTTCCCCATCTTATCTAAAACCTGTGAAACACAATGTTCAGGTGCCACTTTTAACTGTCCGCTTACATGGCGGCGGACAAGTGCGTGAAAAAACGCCTTATTTTTATCCGCCATTAAGTAATCAAAACGAATGCCGCTCCTTATAAAAACTTTTTTCACCTTCGGCAAAGAGCTGATTTTATCAAGTATGTTAAGATATTCTGTGTGTGATACTTTTAGCCGGCTGCAGATAACAGGGACAAGGCATTTCTTGTTTTTACAAAGGCCTGATTTCTTCTGTTTATCACAGGATGGCAAACGAAAATTAGCTGTTGGACCTCCTACGTCATGAATATATCCTTTAAAACGTGGATTTGCTGTTATATTTATTGCTTCATTAACAATACTTTCAAGACTTCTTACTGTGATAACGGATCCCTGATGAAATGCCAATGAACAAAAGTTACATGCGCCAAAACACCCCCTATTGTGTATAATGGAAAATTCAACTTCTGAAACAGCCGGTACACCGCCCGCTGATTCATAAGACGGATGATAATACCGTTCATAGGGGAGTGAATATATATAATCCATCTGTGATTGCGTAAGTGGTTTACCGGGCGGATTTTGAACTAAGAAAGAATCGCCATGGCGTTGAATAATTTTTCTGCCGCGAATAGGATCCGCTTCTTCCAATGCTTTTCGCGCGGCAACGGCGTAATCTTTTTTATTTTCAGAGACTTTTTCGTAAGATGGCAATTCTACTAAAGATTCAGGTGCATATTCATTAACAGGTATAGAATAACAAATACCGTTTATTTGATGAAGCTTTTTGATATTTTTACTATGTTGCAGCATTTTTGCAATATCAACAATCTGAGCTTCACCCATACCATACACAAGTACATCGGCTCCGCTGTCAAATAAAATAGATTTTAAAACGGTATTGGACCAATAGTCATAATGCGCAAAACGGCGCAGAGAAGCTTCCAGTCCTCCGATGACCAAAAAGGAACCGGGAAAGATTTTTTTTATTATCCGGCTATATACAACCACGGCCCGGTCGGGCCTTTTACCGGATATACCTCCCGCAGTATAAGCGTCATCGGACCGCTTGCGTTTAGCGGCGGTATAATTCGCAACCATACTATCAATATTACCAGAAGTAACCATAAATCCAAGACGGGGTACGCCGAACTGTTTAAAATCTGAATAATCAGCATTTTTATAATCAGGCTGAGGTAAAATAGCTATATGGTACCCTTTTGCTTCCAGAACTCTTGATATAATTGCCACGCCAAAAGATGGGTGGTCAACATAGCTGTCTCCAGTGACAATAATAAAATCAACAGCTGCCCAGCCACGGGCCTCCATTTCTTGTTTGTTGATAGGTAAAAACGGCATTTCCCACATCCCAGTAATAATACTCTTAGAATTCTCTGCGAACAGTTTTTAGGAACAGTTAAATATACTATGAGCATCCTTTAGCAATAATTATATCATTATTTTTTCTGAAAGTAAATTTATTTCCGATTGAAAACTATAAAAACTCAAAAAATAGATCTTGAAATTGTAAGTGATTTATGATACAATAACTTGCGTGTCATTTAAGTGTTTTGCATATATGCGCGAGTGTGGCGGAATTGGCAGACGCGCTAGATTTAGGTTCTAGTGGCAACACCGTGCAGGTTCAAGTCCTGTCACTCGCACCAAGCGCACGAAATCCGAACCGTTCAACCATCTTTATGATAGGTGAATCGTTCGGATTTGTGCTTTCTTTCAAATATCCCAACTTCAATCGGAAGAAAAAGGATACCGATAAAATATAGGCATTTTAAGCCATTCGCGCTTAAATTTATAGTTAAATACCTTGTAAAAGCACACGGCAGTATGGTATAATAAGCACATGAGTTATGATATAAAATATCGCGAAAGAGTCATCGACTACATGAGCGAGGGAAACAGTTACAGAAAGACAGCTGCCGTATTCAAAGTAAATCCATCCACCTTGCGCAGGTGGAAATCGCGATTGAAAGAAACCGGCAACCTAGAGATAAAAAAGCGTAGGGAAACTTTTAGGAAAATAGACCCTATCAGGCTCACGGAATATCTTAAAAGCCACCCGGACGCCTACTTAAAAGAAATGGCGGAAGAATTTGGTTGCTCAGATACTGCTATCATAAAAGCTTTAAGACGATTAAAAATAACGCGAAAAAAAAACTACTCTGTACAAGGAAATTAACGAAACTTTTCGACAACGGTATGTTGAAAAGTTGAAAACAATTTCGCCGAAACGCCTTGTTTACGTAGATGAAAGCGGAATTGACCAATATCTTTACCGAGAGTACGCAAGAGCGCCGCGCGGTCAAAAAGTTGTTGCGAGGATTAGCGGGCGAAAATTCAAACGCACAAATATTGTTGCCGGTATATGCCAAGGCCAATGGGTTGCGCCACTGGAATACACCGGAACTGCCGATAGCGTTATGTTTGAATTTTGGTTTGAAAATTGCCTTTTAAAAGAGGTCAATGAAGGAACAACGATTATTCTCGACAATGCAACCTTTCACAAAAAATCGGTTTTACCGAACCTGGCGAAAAAGTATAACTGTGAGGTTTTATTCTTACCGCCTTACTCACCAGACCTAAATCCCATTGAAAAGAAGTGGGCGTGGCTAAAAAGAAAGCTGAGAGAAATCCTTTTTCGTTATGAGTCTTTTGACGAGGCTTTATGTGCGCTATTTTAAGTTGGTTGACTATATGTATGCAGAGTGACCTTAAATACTGTGGCCACTCTGTGGATATTCAATTTTACGGTCTATGCGGTTTTGTCCTCTGCCCGTTGCTTCTCCACCCATTCCATAAACTCCCTGCGCCCTGCTTCGGTGTCGAAGTAGGCTCGGATTGCCGGGAGGATACATCTGGCGAAGGCGTCAATTTCATGCTTCGGCGGGTTGAATCCGTTTTTTGACGCCGACTTTTTTCTGTGGGATTTAGGTGTCGTTTTCGGGGGATAGTAGCCCTGTACGGTCACTTGCCATCTTCTCGCGGGATAAACGTCTGCCATGCGGTCTGCCTCCTTTATATTCGATTTTCAAAGTTTTTTTGCCTAACGGCTGTCGCGGTCGTAGCCACGGGTTCGGATTTTCGGCTTTGGCGGTATCGGCGGTGGTTGTTCCATTTTTATCCGCCACGGATTTTCCTGTTGTGGTTTCAACTCTGTTTTCTGCCGTTCGGCTGCCAGTTTTGCCTGCTCTCTCGCCTCCTTTGCTTTCTGGATTACATCGGTAAGGAAATTCACAACCCTTTCCGGGGCTTCCTTGACCGCTTCCACGAACTGCTTGGTTTCCTCTTTCAGCTTGTCAAACGCGGTTTTCACGGTGTTGTATTTGTGGGTCATCTCCCGCAGCCTGTCGTTGAGATTTTCGATTGTTGACTGGGCTTTGATGCCGAATTTTGCGAGGGCTGTGAGCTTGTCGAACTCCTCTGCGGTCAATTCCACCTTATTGCCGAATCGCTTTTTCTTACCCACGGTGTCCACATTTTGGATTTCATCGTGTATCGGCTTGATTTGCCGGATTTGGTCTTGTACCTCATCAAGCCAGATTTCAGATTCCGTCGCCCGAATCCGTGTGGATTTCAGCCGCTCCTGCTCCTGTTGAACCTTGTACTCCACCACGTCCAAATGCTCTGTGGTACTGCCCTCCACGCCCCGTTCAAAGTCTTTGAAGCCCGCGTCCCTCATGTGATTGAAGAACCGGGTTTGCAACAGGCTGTATGAAGCGATTCGCTTGGGTTCGCCGTTTTCACCCTGCACGGTCTGGAACGCCCACTTTTTGCTGTGGCTGATTTGGTGGATGACCTCCTTGACCGTACCCACCAGCGACGGGTCGCGGCACCGCTTTGACCATTTGACTTCCTTTTCCACCACGGGAACATATATGACGTGCATATGATAGTGGTAGACATCCCGCCGGAGCTGTTCGGACAAGCCGACATTTTTCTCGTCAGCGTGCATGACCGCCGACAGGATATATGGACTGCCAACCTCTTTTTCGGCAAAGCGGTAAACCTCCCCGAAGAACTGTTTCGCGTAGTCATAGCTGCCACCGGGGCTCCCGGCGCCGTGGCGGTCAAAATAGGCGGTGTTGACATCGAAAACCATTTCCTCGAACATTTTCGCGTCCGGCTTCAAGCCCCGTGTGCTGACCTCGCCCCGTTCAATCATTCCGTCCAACGCTTTTTCGTAAGTGGTTTCGCATTTTCTGAAATGAATGTTCAGATGAAACCGCTCCGGCACAATGTCGGGATTTGCGTAATGCTCGTTTTTCCGCTCATTGTGCCGCTCCCGAATCCCGATACCGCCGCGCTTGTAAGGTTGATTTCGGACTACCGTCCGGTCAACCTTTTGCTGTTTTTCCGCCATTTGCATCACCTCCTTTCCGCAAGCTGCTCTTGCACTTAAAATTATAACGCAAGATCACTTGATAAGTCAAGATATATTTGCTATAATTAGATAAGTGCAAGAATACAGAACATTGGAGGTTTTGAAAATGCCCCGCGTTAAGAAAAATAGCATTGATGAGTATAACAGCGAGTTTGCTTCACGGCTTCGGTATCTCATGAGCCATAGGGATACAAACCAGCAGAAATTGGCGGATTTTATCGGCGTGACAAGGCAGGCTGTGAGCGCATACACATTGGGGATTTCCCTGCCCGATATTGAAAAGTTTGAGAAAATCGCTTGTTTTTTCAACGTGTCCACGGAATATCTGCTTGGTAGAACGAATGTCATGGAGATAGATATTGATAAACAGGCGATTTCGCAGAAACTACAACTGTCCGAAGAAGCGATTGACCGAATCCTCAGCTTGCAAAAGGAATTTGGCTTTGAACAAAACCTTGAAAACGACTGGAAAGTGACCGCGAAAATAAAAGAGCCGCTTGCCGTGATTTTCGACAGATGGCTCAGGTTCGCGGATTTGGAAGAGATGATGAGCAATATTCATCAAAGCCTAATTGCAGCCGCCAGAGCGCAGGAAAGCGGTTATCGCCCGGATGAATATCAGCTTGACGAGGAAGAAAAAGATGCCGTTTATAATCTCAAACAACATGGATATGTAACGCTGACCCCAACGGAGCAGATGAGCCTGTACGAGCATAAAGCCTCGAAAATTTTCAACAAGTCAATTGAGGAACTGCAAGCGGAAGCGATTAACGCCGCGATTATACTTTGCGAAATGGAAAAGGCGTCCGAAGATGAGCCGGAAAGCGATGATTCTGCGGACGGGCTGTAATATACTCTTCCAGAGTATATTACCCACTATGACACTTTCGCTGCGCGCAAAGTGCCGTGGGCTCTCCGAGGGGGTTAGCCGCCTGCAGGCGGCTTAAAGAACGCGGCAAATTATCAGGGCGGGTGATTTATTCCGATAAAGCCTGTCAAAAAGAAACGCTAATTCAAAGCAAATTTATCACTTTAAAGCGTTGAATTTACATGCGATATATGTTACAATATTTCTATCAAAAACAAAGGGCGGTGCGATTATGTTTGAACTGACTTATTCCAAAGTGGGTGATTATTATCTTCCCGATTTGTGCTTGCCGGAGGAAAATGATTCAACGGTGGAACTGGTCTCCCGCAAGTTTGCCGACAAACGGCGGCGGTATATGCGAAACGCTAACCGTTTCCAATTTATGCGCCTGCTTACCACCTGCAAGCTGAATGAGTATCTGGCTGATTTCCAATTGCGGGCTGAAAAACGCTATCATGAATTAGTTGGGCAAGTAATGGCAGAGCGCGGCTTGTCCAACGTACAAAGCGGCGAGGGCTACGGCTGGTATGTACGGAAGATGTATGGCGCGGCGGCAGAGGCGGAGCGGCGATTGGACGAAGAATTGATTTATTGCTGAGTGGAGAGCCACGGTGAGGGAAAAACACCCGCCGTGGCTCTCCCGCAAAAAAATAAAAACTTTCTCCAAAACCCTTGACAAAACTTCGTTTAAACGCTATAATGTATAGTGTCTTAGTGTAAATTGGGATAGGAGCGTATAGGGTGGATAATTATCTTAAAGCGCAAGATATAGCTAAACAATGGGGAATATCAGTTCGCCAAGTAGAATTTCTCTGCAAAAATAACCGAATTGAAGGAGTTCGAAAATTCGGAAACGCATGGGCAATACCCAAAAACACGCCCAAACCTACTGATTTGCGCAAAGAAAAATCCAAGCGCGAGTAATCGCATTAAGGGTATTTATCTTATCCTAAAGGAGTATGCCGTATGAATACAATGCCATTAGAAATGAACACAAGGAATCTGATTAATAAGAGCCTTGAAAATCTCGGTTGGGTGCTTGACGGTACACAGCAGAATGTTTATTTCGAGCAGCCAAAAACGGAAAATGAAAAAAAGAAGTTGGGCGGCAAACGACCCGACTACGTATTGTATTCATCTGATAAAAATGCTGACGACAAGCCGTTGATTGTTATTGAGGCGAAAAAGAAGGGTGAGCGTTTAGATGTAGCTTTAGAGCAAGGGATTCACTACGCTCGTCAACTCGAAGCTCCTATCGTCTTTGCCACGGATGGACTGTTCTGCAAGTCTTATCACACAAAATTTGATAGGACGCCTATTCTCAACGGCGAAGAGGTGGATGAGTTTCTGCGCGAAGCTTTAGCCTTAAAGTATTTGGCTTCTTGGGAGGTAAATACTGTTTCGCCTAAGGTTCAGTATGACCGCAAAGAACTCATCAAAATTTTTGACGAGGCCAACAATATGCTCCGAGGCGATGGACTTCGTGCAGGCATTGAGCGTTTTGGTGAATTTGCAAACATTCTGTTTTTGAAACTTATAAGCGAAACCGAACAAATAAAAACAGAAGCGGGAGAGTATTCTGATTTTGATTCTGCTTGCCATTGGAATGCCATAAAGAATATTCCAATAAGCGCTCGTATTGATTATATAAATACCGTTTACACGCGCCTAAACGCTTTGTATCAGACTGAGATTTTTACGCCGCTTACTATTCGTAGCGACAGTATCCTCAAAGAAATAATGGATAAGTTAGACCCTCTGATGCTGACGGATGTGGATTCAGATGTTAAAGGAGATGCTTTTGAGTATTTCCTTAAAGAATCCGCCGCGACGAAAAATGATTTGGGAGAATATTTTACGCCTCGGCATATCGTCAAAACGATGGTCAAGTTGGTTAATCCGCAAATCGGAGAAAAAATCTATGACCCATTCTGCGGTACAGGCGGATTTCTAATTGAGAGCTTTCGTCACATATGGAATATGATGGCGCGAAATGACGAAAACAAGCGCAAGCTCAGAGAAAATACCATATACGGGAACGAGATAACCAACACAGCCAGAATTACCAAGATGAATATGATTTTGGCTGGAGATGGTCATAGCAATATCCATATGCAGGACAGTTTGGCTAATCCCATAGATGGCATGAAAAACGAAGGGTACGACATTGTTATAACCAATATGCCGTATTCTCAAAAGACCAAATGGGGTTATCTTTATGACTTGCCCTCTCCTAATGGAGACAGTATCTGTGTTCAGCATTGCATGAAAGCGATTAACGCTACCGCTGAAGATGGTCGCATGGCTCTTGTTGTGCCAGAGGGCTTTTTATTCCGAAAAGATTTGGCCAAAACGCGAGAGTTGCTTTTGAAAAACAGTAATCTTCAAAGTGTTATTTCTTTACCTCAAGGGGTCTTTTTGCCATATACAGGTGTAAAGACTGATATTATCTTTGCAACGAAAGTAAATCAAAGAATTAAAGCCACCGATAAGCGCAAGGATTTTTGGTATTTTGAAGTTAAAAATGATGGTTATACGCTTGACAATCACAGGCGCAAGTTGGAAAACGGTAGCGATTTAGAAAAGCCACAGGAATATCGAAAATTAGACGAAGATCAACGCCAAGAGATGATGGATGTTGGTTTTGAAGCCATACCTATTGAAAAGGTTAAGGATAATTCTTATATTTTAGTGGGTAGTAGATATCGCGAACTATCTTCTGCGGATTCGGACTATCCTTTAGTGAAACTTGGAGACGAAAAGTATTTCACGATTTTTTCTGGCGGGACTCCAAGCAGCCAAAATGCTGATTATTGGAAGGGTGACGTTAACTGGATTACTCTTGCAGATTTGCCAGCAGAGGAGCAAATAACGAAAATCTATAATACTGAAAGGACTATATCCCAACAAGGGTTAAGAAACTCTAACGCTAAATTATTGCCAATTGGCACAGTTGTCGTGTCTTCGCGTGCCACAATTGGAAGAATAGGTATTGCAAAAACAGAATTGGCTACAAATCAAGGTTTTAAAAATATTGTGGTTAAAGATTGTGATGCTGTTATTCCTGAATATCTGGCTTTCGCACTTAGTGGTCGTAAAAATGAAATGTTAGCGATGGCAAGCGGAGCAACTTTCAAAGAGATATCGAAAACGAATTTTGAGAAAATATCCATTCCATTGCCACCAATTTCTGTGCAGAGGCAAATAGTTGATGAGTTGGAGAGTTATCAGCGGATTATTGATGGCGCGAGAGCGGTGGTGGATAATTATAAGCCGACTATCCCCAGTAATATCGGGGGGGAACTCAAGCCATTGAATGATATTGCTGTTTTGAGGCCGTCAAAGAATGAGGTGAAATCTCTTGCGGAGGACACTCTTGTTTCCTTTGTACCGATGGCAGACTTGAATACACACGACATATCTTTTGAACCAAAAGAAGAAAAGCCGCTTAATGAAGTTATAAGTGGTTTTACCTATTTCAAGGATAATGATGTGCTTCTCGCAAAAATCACTCCCTGCTTTGAAAACGGCAAAGCAGGGATAGCTCGAAATCTAAAAAACGGAGTGGGGTTTGGTTCAACAGAATATATCGTTATCCGCGCCAATACCGATGTTGTCTATCCCGAATGGATTTTTTATCACATTAATTCTGCAAGGTTTATAAGTCAAGGAAAAGGGCATATGACTGGCACAGCAGGGCAACGTCGTGTAAACATTGATTATGTTCAAAACTACTCTATTGTTGTTCCAAAGTTGGAAGAACAAAACCGTATATTAGACGAGATTGAAGCAGAAAGGTTATTGATTGAATCATCTAAACAACTTATAGATGTATTTACCAAGAAGATTAAAAATAGAATTAACGAGATTTGGGGTGAATAACATGAGTACAGAATTTGATACCTCAAATGTTCCATATCTTGATGAAATCCTATCATTCCTCCCCATTGAGGCTGAGGATACGGAGGATGTGGCGGCATATCTAAAAAATATCACAAATCTCATAGCGTTGAACTACAAGTACGAGCAGTATCAGTTTGCTTATTTTGGTCTGCACCTTTTGTATATGACTTATATCTATGTCACTGTGTGGAAAATAAGCAAAATACATATGGAACGGTACAATGATGCCGTTTGTTTCGCCCGTACCTATAGCGGTCGCAATAATGAGATTGATTTTGAAAATATCGGGTCAATTTTTGAGTATAGCCTTGTGCCAGAGAAAGAGCTACCGAAAATATTTAAAATCATCGACTTGAATGAGGGGCAAATTGGCACTATTGCCGGGTTGGTAGACACACGGAATGATATGGCTCACGCTTCAGGTAAATTTGAGTTGCTGACGGAGATTTCCTTTCGCACTAATGCGAACAGCATCTATTCATCCATCCGAAACATTCATAACTGTATGGACAAGCCTCTCCGCAAATGGTACGAGAATTTTCTTTTGCAGATGTGTGATGGTCGGTTTGATGAATATACTGATTTTAACGACTTAATATTTGAAAAAATGGTTCAAGGTTTTAATCTCTCTGCAATTGAATTGTCAGCTTGCGATAAAATGAGCTTACAGGAATTGCGCACAAAACATCTAACACACAGAGAACTTTTGAAAAAGTTTGAAAGCGCATTAACGAAATACTGCCAAAGCAACGGATATATAATTGAATGATTTATATTTGCAAAGAACCGAGGTGAACCCACATGAAAGCCGTAATCTACGCGCGTTATAGCTCCGATTCACAAACCGAAAATTCCATTGAGCTATAGTGATAAAGAAGTAAATTCTACTTCAATATCACGAATGCGGCCAACCCGCTTGCAGTAAAGGATTTGCGCCATTTTCGTGAAAAACGGAGGTGGTGCAAATTTGTTTCGTGCGGCACGGTTGCGGTGAATTTCGGTTCTCCGTAACCGCCGCCGTCACTACAGTAAGCGGAAAAAAGGCAGCACATACAAAAATGAAATCAGTGGTGGTAAAATAGAAGCAACTAAAAAACCTGCAAAAGCAAGTTTCTA
>JGI20171J29575_12612723_pt1 | contig 28045 bp, 25 predicted proteins | sample TergutNc150P4_FD_29575 | JGI IMG/M metagenome (IMG submission 29575)
TATCCTCTCAAGGGCATAAAAGCCAATTGTATTTTGTCACCGTAAGTTCCACGGTATTCCCATTTACACGGATCCGAAAACACTCCCTCTGCAACAATTCATAGCATTTCATGGGTGCTTCCTTTCACCACCAGTAACCAATATGTACAAGCTCTTTCTTATCTTTTGGCTTTGAATGCTCACGCTTGCCAAAGAAATCATCATCCCTGGCAACGGCTGGATCATACCAATCAGCCTTTCCTTTCGCCCATTCTATCCAATCTGCCTTTTCCGAGCCTAAGGAGTCTGACGATTCAACCACTGCGATGTATCTGCGTATTTTGCAGGCCGTATCATAGTCTTCGGCAAGACTCGTCAAGGCAAGGGTTCTGTCAACTTCAGTATTATAACGCTTGCGACGCTGCTCTTTTCGTTCCGCTTCCTCTAGGCGCTTTCGTTCAGCTTCCTCATGAGCGGCACGCGCTAATTTTTGGACTTCTGCCGCTTGATACATTTCAATCATGATATCGCCAACGCGCTCCTCCACAACATATGATTTACAATCGCGAAAGCTCTTCCGGCCATTGACCGCAACGGTTAGCTTTCCATTATAAACATAGTCATACTTTCGAATCTGCGGCTTTGATGCCCATGAATTTCGCTTGCGATCCTCCTCATACTTCAACAGCAGCATATTCTCTTCCTTTGTGGGAATGTGCGCAACCTTATCCTGCGATTCGGAAAATGAAAGCTCAACGGTTTCACGATCAACCGTGAATCTCAGTTCTCCCGTTAGTGCACACCCTAAAGGTTCCATTGCTTTTATGAGTGCATCAATGATTCGGCATGCCCTTGGAATCATATCGCTTGATATTGATTGCGCCAAGTATGGTGCGGGGTCAGCATTACGTTGGCCCCATGCTCTGTTTGCCGTATTCTTCTGCTCTTTTTTCCATTCCGAAATGACTTTTCGATGCGCGATGATCTTCGCATGCATGCGTGCGTTTTCATTTGGTATCAAGATTTGAGATGCCACGGTCAATATAATCGACTTTTCTTCATCGCTTAAATGCGCAAGCCTTTCTTCCTCTTCATGCGACTGATAAGTTATTCCTGTTTGAATCCCTGTTTTTTTTGCGGGCTTGTCACTTTTCGGCAGCGGGATAACAGATACGGGCTTGCCAGCATGCAACTTGGCCCAATAACCTCGTGGAGGGTTCGGTATGTCTAATGCTTTACATATATTATGTATCGCCACATCGGATACCTTATATCGCTTGGCAACCTCAGTTATTGGAGCTTTCCATATCTCTTTATAAAGCTCCTCGCGGCTGTACACATTGTATTTCTGACCATATCGTACAATGGTTTCAGGCTCATCAATAACCTCTTGAGTTGCTTTACCGGTTTCTGCTTGGATTTCAGGGGGCAGCTGGCAAAGTGAAGTGGGCTCGAGAGTTCCCTTGATAGTATCCTTATGCGGGGGTGAGGCGTCCGTTTCCATTTTCTTCTTCGCTGGCATTGGATTTGGATTTTCTTTACGAAAAGCCGTGGTAGCAGGAAAAATAGTAACCACCTGATCAAAGGGCTCGGCTAGCTCAGGCTTTATGACAGGCTTTCCGAAGCTGAGCTTCGTCCAATAGCCGGAAGGAGGAATCGGGATCTGTGCTTCTTTGATGTGCTTCCTGAGCTGCTCATATGGGATATCGTGTTTTTTCGCCAGACCAGCAACTGAAATTTCCCATATTTGATCATACAACTGACGACGGGTCAGCGAAAAAATTGGCGCTTGGGGCACAATGATTACCTCCTTTCTGTGCGAAGACAAAGCAGTATCTGTTCTTTGCCGAGGCTCCCAGGCCTCGACGCTTCCATCTATGTATGTCGCTTCCGTACCGCTTTCGCCGCTGTCTTGACCGTTTATCACTTCGACTGAATCACTCAAGTCAGTTATGCCCATAATGGCATCAAATTGCTTTATCCCTCCTATTCCTCTTTTTCGCTTAATAGAAAAAGCAAGTCACATTTCATTTCTTCAAATTGTGAAATGATCGTGTTCAGGTTTTTTTCTATGCCTGCGATCTGAACCTCGTTAATTCTGCCATGATTGTACGCTATAAGGCGCTCCGCGATGATGCTATAGCTCCAGCCATCCGTATACCGATCCTCGGTGTGGATGGCAAATCCGATCGGCAGCAGATCGTTTCTCATGCCGATGCTTACCGCCATTGGAGAAACTCCGAGGTAATCACCGGCGATTTTACATGTAATCTTTTTCATGCTCCTTATTTCGTCATCTGAATACTTGGCCATACGTTTCACCTCCTTCGTGACAGAGATGTACATACGCGTATAAAGCATATACCCACCATGAATAGATTCGACTATTTGCGACAAAACCCTCTGCTTTCACCACTTGATCAAGACGAGGCTCTCCAAAGATGGTTTGGTTTATCTTGTTTTCATTTTTTCCATAGAGCCAACCGTTATCCTCTTCTCCGAGCAAAAAATGCGGTCCCGGCACGCTACAGTTTCAGTCTGGAGTTGCTCTATCTTGCTGGCCTGAACGTTGAAATCAATTACTCTTCAACTCATCATCCAGAAACTTTCTTGGCTGTCTCTTCAGCGGCGCCTTTTCCAAATTGCCTCTCTCTGACAACTGCTTCTTCCATCTGATGAGTGTCGCCATGCCTACTTTCAATTCCCTGATTGTTTCTTCCACTATGTGCCCATTTACACACGCTCTTGCATAGATGCCAGCAGGCTGGGGAACACGGGTTCTCAATTAGCACGCCAGGGGCGGGGTATCGCACCTCATCAGAATAAAAAAGGACCGCTTGTCCTATAAACAAGCGGCCGCATTTTTTGATAATTAGGAGTTGAACTGCTTGGCCTCGTGGGGCACGGTCCAATCATCAACACCATTGGTGTGCTTCGTGGTGGAATCAAAGTGATAATTCTGTTTCCAAACGATATCCCACACCCTGTACTTGCAGTTTGTGCTGTCATGCTTACAAGAGTCGCCCCTCTTAATAGTATCTTGCGAAACAAAGAAAACATCCAAATCAATAGCACCACCCGTGTAATCGACCATCCAAGTGCCTGTGGCTTCATTCTTCCACAACGCCGGGAACGTTACAAGGTCATACCTGTCGTTGGGAACCTTGACATCATAACCCAGCGCAGTCCAGCCATTCAAGAGCCTCTTGCTAACCTTCCAGTCAAGCGTCTCAACATAGCCCTGGCCAATCCAGCCGCCGTTGAGTGTCGTCCAGTAAACATTGGTGGGGGACGCAGACTCTTTAAAGCAGCACGTCGCGGCGACGGATTCGTTCATCGCCATTTTGTTCATAGAAACGATAGGCATCAACATAGTTTTTCCCCTCCTGTAATTGAAGTTCGCTTGTATAATAACACCTACATGTGTTTATGTCAACCATTTTTTTCAAAAATTTCTTCCAAGGCGATGATTTTGCCAATGAGGCGGGATGAAAATGACGCGTTCTATCGTTTCATATTGCCGCCTTGGCAGGCCATATGTTGTTATGGTTCCAGGCTTTTTTCCTATTATATCATTCATCTTTTTCAAGAGAGGGGTAAATCGGCTCCGCGATGTTGTCCCGCGTTATCCGCCCCGTTTGATCGGATTGATTCTTCAGGGTAAATTATGCTATCCTTTGTTCTGATACCGCCTACGGCTGCATGAGTGGCAAAAGCGAGGCGACAGCCAGGAAGGCGCTGACAGACCGCTGCCTATGACGCGTGGGGCTTCCTATAAAAATAAAAAGCAGGAAGGGGCCATGCGGTATCGCGGATCCTTAGAGTGCATTGTCACCATCCTGAGCGGCATGTCAGCGCCTGAACAGCTGGCGAATAACATTCGTACCACGCGGAACTTTGAATCCCTGGCAGAGACGGATCACACGGTCCTCCGCCAGGCAAGGGATTGCCTCGCGGCGATCCCCGCCATTCCCCGCATTGATTGCAAGCATTGCATGGAAAGCAAGAAAGTCCAAAAAGGATGTAAGGCAAGGGAGCGCGCTCCCTTGCCTTACATCCGCCACGGCCGCGAAGCGGAACGCCAATGCCGCAAGGCATCTCTTCTCCTCTACGTCTCCAGGCCGGACAAAAATCCCCGAGTATTTTCCGGGGATGACCTTTCCTCGTTCCCCCTCCGCCTGCGGGAACCACGCTTCATGCGGGCGCGAGTTACGCGCCCATCACGTTCTCCACCGCGCCAATGTGCTCGCTGAGCATATCGCAAAAGCTCGATAGTTCGTCCGCGCGCGCGTCCGCCGGCAGCCCGAGGAATTCCTTCACGCACTGCACCATAGGCTCACACGCTTCCTTTAGCGGTGCGGGCTCCATCATCCCCGCGCGGGCGAGCAGCGTATCCAGCCCACGCAGCAACCCCAGCAGGCAGGGGTCGCCGCAGCTCAAAATCGTCGAGGTAATGTGCTCGTGCAGCGGCTTGGCCTGCATCATCTCCGCGGCATAGGGGTCAAATACAGGTTCGCCGTCAGTCTCCATTTCGGCCATGATTTCCCGAATCAGCCCGGGGCGGGTTTTGAGCACACTCCTGTATTTATTCTGGTAGCGAAGCATCAGCCTGCGGTCGCCGCCGGAGAGATTCTGCACACAGGCGCGAACGGAAATACCCTGTCCGCGGGCGGTAAGTACCTTACGCACAAGTTCGCGTACCTCTTCGGCCGTGAACGTCTCAAACGGGGCGGCATGCGGCACGCTTTCCGCATTTTCACGCTTCAGGCAAGCATAATAGTAATTGCGCACGCTGTTAGGCTTGCGGCCAAGCGTGTTGCCGATACGCTCGAAAACGCCGCGCAGCGGTTCCCCGCTTCCGCCCGCTGTCAGTACCGCCTCGCGCAGCTGCGAAACTTCCTTTTCTTTCCATCCGCCGCGTCCCGTTCTTGCGATGTTCTCCATTCTATCAACCCTCCATGTGTCTTGATGATATATAGTATGCGCGAGTCCTCCGGCGTTTATGCTAGGTCTACAGGATTTTTTATGAAACAAATGAAAAATAGTTGCGCGGGGAATCGTTGTGCGCTATACTGTTGCCAATAAAATGAAGGAGTGTGATTGGATGAATTCATACGCGGCGCGAATCATGGCTGATTTGAAGAAAAGAAACGGGCACGAAAAGGAGTTTTTGCAAGCGGCAACGGAGGTTCTTGCATCATTATCCCTATACTTGGAGAAGCGCCCCGAGTTGGAAAAATTGGGCCTTCTGGAGCGTTTTGTGGAGCCTGAGCGTGCCATCGGGTTTCGCGTGCCGTGGGTGGACGATCAAGGGAACGTGCAGGTGAACCGCGGGTACCGCGTTCAGTTCTCCAGCGCTATCGGCCCGTATAAAGGCGGCCTTCGTCTTCACCCCTCGGTGAACCTGGGCATCATCAAATTCCTTGGCTTTGAGCAGATCCTCAAGAACGCGCTGACCACACTGCCCATCGGCGGCGGTAAGGGCGGCTGCGACTTTGACCCCAAGGGCAAGAGCGACAACGAGGTCATGCGCTTCTGTCAGAGCTTTATGACCGAGCTGTACCGCCACATCGGCGCCGACACGGACGTACCGGCCGGCGATATCGGCACCGGCGCGCGGGAAATCGGCTTCCTGTACGGTCAATACAAGCGCATTACCGGGCTTTATGAGGGCGTCCTGACAGGCAAGGGCCTTGTGTATGGCGGCTCCCTGGGCCGTACCGAGGCCACGGGCTTTGGCCTGTGCTACTTCATGGCGGAAATGATGAACGTGGCGGGCAAGTCCTTCGCGGACCGGCGCGTCGTGGTCAGCGGCTCCGGCAACGTGGCAATCTACGCGGCCAAGAAGGCCGCGGAGCTTGGCGGCAAGGTCGTAGCCATGAGCGATTCCAATGGCTACATCGTTGATGAGGACGGCGTGGACCTGTCCGTCGTCAAGCAGCTCAAAGAGGTCGAACGCAAGCGCATTAAGGAATACGTCTTACATCGCCCCGCAGCGCGGTACATAGAGGGCTGCGCCGGCATTTGGACTGTGCCCTGCGGCATCGCCCTGCCCTGCGCCACCCAGAACGAATTGGATCTGGACGCGGCCAGGGCGCTCGTCGCAAACGGCTGCTTTGCCGTGGGCGAGGGCGCAAACATGCCCTCCACGCAGGACGCCACGGACTACTTCCTCGAAAAAGGCGTGCTCTTTGGCCCCGGCAAGGCGGCCAACGCCGGCGGTGTCGCTGTCTCCGCGCTGGAAATGAGCCAAAACAGCCAGCGCCTGCACTGGACCTTCGAGGAAGTGGACACCCGGCTGAAGGACATTATGAAGAGCATCTTCGAGCAAAGCGCCATGGCCGCGGAAGAATGCGGCAAACCCGGCAACTACGTCGTCGGCGCGAACGTCGCGGGCTTTAAAAAGGTCTCCCAGGCAATGATCGCGCAAGGGGTCGTGTAATGAACTTCCGGCCCCTTGGCGCAAGCGGCCTTACGGTCAGCGAGGTTGGCCTTGGCTGTGAGCACCTGCAGGGCAAGGAACTGTCCGATATCCGCCGTGTCATAGACGCGGCGGTTTCGGGCGGTGTCAACATCCTGGATGTCTTTATGTCCGAGCCCGAGGTGCGCGCGAACATCGGCATCGCGCTCAAGGGCAAGCGCGATAAGGTGCTCCTGCAAGGCCATATCGGCGCGGGCTGGGTTGACGGCCAATACTGCCGAACGCGCGAACCCGCGCGATACCGCCATTTTTTTGAGGATTTTATGGCCCGGCTTCAAACCGATACCGTCGATATCGGCATGCTGCATTTTGTGGACACGCGGGCGGATTTTGATCAAGCGCTCGCGAACGGCATGCTGGATTACGCGTGCGAGCTGAAGGCAAAGGGCGTCCTCCGCGCCACGGGCGTCAGTTCTCATGACCCGCTCGTCGCCCAGCAACTCGTGGAAACCGGCAAAATCGACGTGCTGATGTTCTCGCTCAACCCGGCGTACGATACCCTGCCGCCGGAGACGGATGTCGACGGGCTGTTCAAGCCCGAATCCTACCAGCGCGACAGCTTCACCATTGTGCCCGAGCGTTTGCGGCTGTACCAGACCTGCGAGGCGCTGGGCGTGGGCATCACCGTCATGAAGGCGCTGGGCGCCGGCGCGTTGCTCCGCGCGGAGTCATCGCCCTATGGCGCGGCCATGACCGTCCCCCAGTGCATCCACTACGCGCTGACCCGGCCCGCCGTGGCGAGCGTCTTGGTCGGCTGCAAAACCGCGGAAGAGGTTGAACAGGCACTGGCGTATGCGCAGGCGGACGACCAGGCGCGCGACTATGCGGCTACGCTCGCTGAGTCGCCCAAGTTTTCCCTGGCAGGCAAGTGCATGTACTGCAATCATTGTTTGCCGTGCCCCAGCCATATTGATATCGCGCGGGTGAACAAGTTCTTGGACCTTGCCGCCATGGATGAAAAGGTGCCGGAGACAGTGGGCGCGCATTATGCCGCGCTTGCGTGCTCCGCTTCGGATTGTATCAAGTGCGGGCAGTGCGAGAAGAGGTGCCCGTTTGGCGTGCCGGTGGCGGAGAGGATGGCGAAAGCGGCGGAGGTGTTTGGGAGGTAGAGAGAGACGCCAGGGAACGCTGCCCCACCACCACCACCCAGAACAATCGTTCCCTCTCTTATCACTCGGAAACCAAAGAATTTATTGTTATCCTTTGGTTTGTAGCATCCATTGTAATATTTGCACCAATTGGGAGTGTAAACATTGGATGGGTATGTGAACAATCGACTTGAGATAATACGGGTATTTTTTTATTTCGAATAATTTCAGACAATACATCATGCGGCATTCTCTTAGAATCCTTATCGTCAAAGGCCTCATATTTTCCTAATATCAGCCCGGAAATTCTATCGAAAATACCATTGCATTCTAAGAAGGCAAACCCCCTCTCCGCCTCACTGATATCCTTCAAAGATTCCTCTATAAACAGAATATCGCCTTCTTTTATACAGGGCATATAGGGACTTCCCCATATACCATACATAGTATCCAAATTCCCAATAATCAATCGCCCGGTGGCAGTACCTGGTTGCACAGTCACCCATTTATTTTCCACTGCTTTTTTTGTTCTATCCTGTAGTTCCCAATCTAAATATTCATCAGTCCAAAATGAGGGTTTCTCCAGATGCATCGGAAACTTACGTTTTTCAGACAACATCGCCAACATATACATAAGTGACGCATTGTTGTATGGGGGAAATTCGCCGAAAGTAGCTACCAACGCAGGGCCATAGAATACTGGTATAGAACACTTTTCATAAATAGACAATAGTATTGCTGTCATATCTGAATAGCCTATAATGATTTTAGGGTTTTTCTTTAAGTATTCATAATCAATATATGGAACCAGCGAATTTGAATTCATGCCACCAATCGTTGACATTATACAAGAAATTGATGGATCGTGTATCAATGAGTTTATTTCATCCACACGTTCTTGAAGCGTACCAGATCTATAGAAATCTCTTTTGCCCGAAAGCTTTCCTCCTTTTAGTTTAAACCCCGCATTCACTAAAAAGTCTTGTGCTCTTTTTGTACGTATAGGGCATAGATAAGTGATAGGCTTTGAGGGAGAAAAAAAGCCTATCGTGTCCCCTTTGTTTAGAAACATAGATTATCCTGCCTTTCCTTCCCTAAAGCGTTCTCTAGCGCATTGTCCGGACGAATCAAACTATTGTATTCATTCATTGCTGTAGCCCCAATGATCTAGTTGAAAAGAAGTTATACCTGACTACGCTTGCCACTATCCATAGTGTTCACCGGTCAACCGGCTTTACCCGGATTGCTTCGTTGCGCTCGCAATGACGGCGAAGCCTTGACGCTGCACGGTCTTTTGCCATATACAGCAACCCTAAGAAAGGATTCTTAAGGGTTCTTCCCTTATTAAGTTAAGCGGGGGAGGGGCTGGGGGGCAGAGCCCCCCCGGCGCCCTCCCGTTCTGCCTTCCCTCTCTTACTTCTTCGGCACAACCACCACATGCCGATAGGGCTCGTCCCCTTCGCTGTGCGTCGTCACGTCCGGATTCTCCTGCAAGCTCGAATGCAGAATCCTCCGCTCATAAGGGTTCATGGGCTCCAAAGACACCTTCCGCCCCGTCTTCACCGCGCGGCCCGCCATGCGGGACGCCAGCCGTACCAAGGCATCCTCGCGCTTGGCGCGGTAGTTTTCCGTATCAAGCGTCACGCGGATATAATTTTCCTGTCCCCGGTTTACCTGCAAACTGGTCAAATACTGCAAAGCGTCCAGGGTTTCACCGCGGCGGCCAATGAGGATGCCCAGCGTATCGCCGTACATTGATACGTATAGATGGCCCTCCTCATTCTGCTTGGCCTCCACCTGCACGTCCACGCCCATGCGCCGCGTCACCTCCAGCAGGAACTGCTGGGCACGGCCTTGAGACGTGCTTGGATCATGAATATCAATATGTTCCGGCGCCGGCACGGGCTGGTATTCTTGAGCCTCGGCATATGCCTCCTCCCGATACTCCTCGCGCGGCAAGCGTTGCCTGGGCGCGGTCTTTGCCCTTGGCTTCCCGGCAGCGGCTGCGGCCTGCCCTGGCAGCGGCGCGTTCTTAAACCGCTCCATCACATCATTGCTTTTCGGTCTGTCCGCCCCGTTGGAACCCATAGCCGCATGGCCGCGCGATTTTTCCTGCGGCTTTTTCTCCGGAAGGGCTTTCTTCTCTGCCGGCGCCGCCCGCTTTTCTTTGGGGGACGGCATCTCCGTGCGCAGAGCCCCCTGCAGGTCGATGCCCAGGTTGTCCTCCTCTTCATCATCCCTATTCGACAGCAGGGTCATGCGCACCGTCGCGGGTTTGCTGCCAAAGACCCCAAACAAGCCCTTCGCGCCTTCCTGCAATATATCCACCTTACAGTCCGATATGGAACAATTCAGCTTGTTAAGCCCTTCATTTACGGCCTCTTCAATCGTGCGGGCGGACACCTCTATGCTTTTCACCTTAGTTTTACCTCCTCAGCTTGCGCGGCGGCTTTTCGATCTTGCGCCTCAAAGTATTGCCTGAAAACGAATTGTTGAATCATGACCACAAGGTTCGTTACCACCCAGTACAAGGAATAGGCAGCGTTGGACCCCGCGCAGATATAAATTGAGAAAAGCGGAAAAAACCATTTCATAAAAGCGCCCGTGCCGGCCTGGCCCTCCTGCTGGGGCTGCTGGGGCTGCGGGTTGAGCGTGTAGGCAAAAAATTGGGTGACAAACGCGAGAAGGGGCAGAATGAAGAAGCCGTTGGGCAGCCTAAAGAGGGTGAGGGAAAACAGAATCATGTTGATGGTGCCGCCTGGCAGCGGCGTCGCGTTGTAAAACGGCAGCACGATCTTCTGGTATACGTCCCCGCTCACAAAGGCGCGCAAGGCCGTCATTTCCTCGGCGGTGATCAAGCCCTCGATGGAGTTGCCCACAGCCGACAGCGCGTTTGCAGCGCTTGGCAGCACGGAGTTAAAAGGCGAATCAGCCACCCATAGGTTCTTAATCCACAGAAACGGCTCCACCAGCGAATGCAAAGGAGGCAAAACCGCATGAATATCGCTTGCCTCGGTCATATCACCCACCACGCTTTGGATGGATAAAAGCGAGCGAACCAGCTCCTGATTGGCCATGGAACGTATGGCGCCAAACATAATGAAGAAGATTGGCAGGGTGAGCAGCATTGGCAGGCAGGAACCCAATGGATTAATCTTCTCCTTCTGATACAGCTCCGCCTGCTTCTTCTGCAGCTTTTCTTTATCATTGGCGTATTTTTTTTGCAGCGCCTGCAGCTGCGGGTTCAGCTTCTCCATGCGGCGCATGGACTTGCGGCTCTTGTAGTCAAACGGCAGCAATATCACGCGGATGAGGACGGTAAACAGGATGACCGCCAAGCCATGGCTTCCCACCAGATTTGTAATGCCCGCCAGCATGGATTGAAAAAACGCGCTCAATTCGTGGCCTCCTTCAAAGGCTTATCCGCGCGCCGCCTTTGTTACGGCACCGGGTCGTATGGCTCTCGCCTGGTAAAAGGGTGACACCTGAGGATACGCCTTGCCGCCAGCCATCCGCCCTTTGCCGCGCCGTATTTTTCAACAGCCTGGCGCGCGTATTCCGAACAGGTGGGGATATAGTGGCACATCGGGCGGCTGTGTGGGCTGATCCGCCGCTGATAATAGCCGATCCCCCGCAAAAACAGGCGTTTCATCATGTGCCGCTTCCCTCTTCCCGCAAAACTCCCTGCCCGCGAAGCAACTTCTCCATCGCGGCATGAAGCCTTGCGGAATCGGCCCCCACAGCCCCCACGCGCGCGATGATGACGTAAAGGCCCGGCCTTAGCCTCGGCAAAAAAAGACGAAACTGCTCTCGCAGGCAGCGTTTCACACGGTTGCGCACAACGCTGTTGCCAACCTTCCGGCTGACCGAAAAACCCACCTGCAGGTGTGGGCCACGGACATGGAGCAATACCATCTCGCGGCAGGCACAGGACTTGCCTTTATGATAGACGTATTGAAACTGCTTGTTTTTCCGTAGGCGAAAGGCACGCTGCATCCTCTTGTCTTTCCTTTATAATATACAGATAGCACAAATGTACAACGAGCCCGACCAAACAGATCGGGCAATGTCGCGTCACCAAGTGTGTTCAGTTGTGACCGTCATACCGTCAGGACCTTGCGGCCACGGAGACGTCGGCGGGCCAACACGCTGCGTCCGCTCTTGGTTTTCATGCGGGCGCGGAACCCGTGCACCTTACTGCGCTGGCGCTTTTTCGGCTGGTACGTACGAAACATGGTACAACACTCCTTCAACGGCCCCTGCAAGGCCTAATGTACAGCCCATATATTATATGAAAAAAGACAAGCTGTGTCAAGCCTTGCAGGGATATGTTTTGAAGGCTCACATCGTGAACACCCCTCGCGTTTGTTTTTATTATGGAAGTATAAGCGTATCGGCTTCCAGCCATCGTCGGCCCGTTCCAGGGCGCGTCCCCGTTCGTCCCCATAGTCCGTTCGGCCCCCTGATGAGGCTCGCCGTACGCTTGACCCACAGGAAATTGCGCTTGATGCCCGCCCCCCGCCACTTGGCAAGGAGCGTCTCATCCACCCATGGAACCAACGCCTGAAGCGCCGCGCGCAGCGCGTTCGCGCCAACCAGCAGCACGCATACCAGCAGAATCCCAATGGAAATTTTCAGCATAAGAACCTCCACATCTGTCCATGGCATTTAAAGAACTGTCACGGCCACCCCGCGGCGTCGCTTTCTGTAGCAGGAGAAGGACCTATTGCCTCCCATATGACTTGAACGAGACGCGCACAGCGCGCTTTGCGAAACTCCCGCGGCTGCCCGCGCCGCGAGGGGACCCTTGCGGTTCCGCCATCTTCAATGCTTTACACCCGAATATGTCGGGGAACAGTCGACGGCCGCGAGACGGACCCTCACCCGGGCATGGCGGTTGTAAACCCCAAAAACCTTTCATCCCCCTTTTCGATGTTCTTCATTTGTCTGCGAAAGAGCTTGTACGCCCCGGGGCCGTTTTGGCACACGCACCGCGATCTCTACATACGCATCCCGATCCTTAATTTCGGCCTCCGCATGGAGACCTGCCGCCTGCATCTGGCGAATGATATCGCGGATGGCGTTGACGTAGAGACGGTGGTCGCGTATCAAAGCAATCACGCTTCGCCTGGCCGGTGGCGGTAAGGGCAGCGCCGCCAGCATGCTGGCCACAAGCGCTTCGCCCTGTTTTACGGTTAGCTTCTGTTCCGCCATGCGCCGCGCCGCGTCCAACTGCAAAGCGGAAAGCGGGAGCGGGAGCAGGGCCCGCGCGTGGCGCTCTGTTAAACCAGACGTGCGCAGCGCCTCGCACACAGGGGGGTCAAGCTTCAAAAGCCTCAGCTTGTTGGCGATCGAACTCTGACTTCGACCAATCCGTGCCGCCAGCGCTTCCTGCGTCATCGCGCAGTCCTTCAGCGCCGCCGCGTAGCCTTCGGCCTCATCCAGGTAGTGCAGATCCTCCCGCTGCAAATTCTCCACCAACGCCATCAGCGCGCTACCCGCTTCGGTCACGGACAGAACCAATGCGTCAATGTGCGTCAGCCCGAGCTGTCGACAGGCCCGAAGCCGCCGCTCACCGGCGATGAGTTCATACCGCGCGATGTCCACTGCGCGCACGGCGATCGGCTGCAGCAAGCCTAATTGCCGTATGGACGTAGCGAGCGCTTCGATCGATTGGCCGTCGAAGCTGCGCCTGGGTTGATGGGGATTGGGAAGGATCTCCTGAACCGGGATGCTCCATACGCTTACGGTGCTCTGAAGCGCGTGTCGGGCTGCTCGCGGCATAGTTGCCTCCTCACGTCTGATGAACCGCTTAATTCGTCAGGGTGGACAAGAATCCTTCTAGCGCCCAAAGAGAACCGTTCGACGCGAAATGTTGCCTGTGTGCGGTCTTGTATGGGGCATAAAGCCTCTTGTACAAGCCCAATGGACAAGCTTTGACGCGGGGGGCAAGCATGCGGGGGGATTCGCCGCGAAAGGAGGGGTTTCTCTACGGGAAAAATTTTTTCTCATGCCTCATATGCATGCAGGATATATGATTGCGGCGCCGACGGATCGGAAAAGGCCGTATACGCTCCGCCTAGATGACGCCGTATTGCCGGGCGGTCTCCTTCAAAGCAGCCGGAATGTATTTTTATGATAGTCTATCAGCCCGTCGCGCTTCATTGCCGATAATTCGCGCGACAGCGCGCTGCGCTCGACGTGTAAATATTCGGCCAGCGCGGTCCGGTCATAGGGTATGCTGAATACGCGGCCGCGGCGGCCGGGGGCGGCTTCATCCGACGCACGCTTGAGGAAGTATATAATTTTTTCCCGCATGGTGGGCTTTGTTATACAGGCTATTCTGTCGAGCAGCTCAAAATATTTTTCCGAAACTCTGTTCAATAGATTGCGTATCAGTTTATCATGATTCTCGCACCGCCTCGCACATGGGCTGAGCAGGTTCGCGACGGGCAGTAACAGCGCCGAAACCCTCTCCAAAGCCGTCACGGTGACCGGGCTTCGGCGTTCGTTACGCAAAGACAAAACATCGCCGAAAACGCTCCCGCTTGCGAGCCTTGAAATAATAAGGCGTTTGCCCGACATATCGAGTTTGGACGCTTCCACCAAGCCCGTTACGATAATGCCCATGCAGTCAGCGTTTTCATGTTCCCAAAGCAGGTTCTCCCCTTTATCATAATATCTCACGCGCGCTTTCAAACATTCCAGCATCGCCTTTTGCTCAGCTTCCGTCATGCCCTCCAGCAGAGGGTTCGGCGGTATTGTCAATGCGTTCATGATGACCTCTTTTACAAAACGTTGCGTGCGCAACATACATTCCATGATGATTATAGTATACTTGCCGCGGAAAATCAATAAGGAGGTATGTTTCCTATGCAAATGGGTGTGCGAAAAAATATTCTATGGATCACGCGCACGGCCGTTTTGACGGCGCTGCTGGTGGCGGCGCAGTTTTTGACCGCGCCGCTGGGCAATCAATACGTTACAGGATCCGCGGTGAATCTGCTGCTGATTGTTTCATTTTTGACTTGCGGGCTGGCGACGGGCTTGACGGTAGCCATTGTCTCGCCGGTATGCGCGTTTCTTGCCGGCGTCGGATTTTCTTTCCCGCCGCTTATCCCTTTCGTGGCGCTTGGAAACGCGGCGCTGGTCATGGCCTGGTTTTTTTGGGGGGTGCTTATGAAATCCGCTGCGCCCGGCATGCGGCATAAAACCATGTACTACCTGCTCGCGGCAGCGGCGGCTGTCATGAAATTTTTGACGTTATACGCGGGCATTGTTTTATTTGCCATACCGTATCTGCTTGACCTGAACGAAAAGCAGCGTGTTATGCTGACCTTATCGTTTTCGTATCCACAGATTATAACGGCTGCCATCGGGGGCATCATTGCCCTTGCCGTTATGCCTCCCCTGCAAAAGGCGCTTCGATCCTTTGGCAGGGGCGTTTAAAACTTAGCCAAAGCATCGTTTGCAGTATCGCTTGCGCTAAAAATCAATAAACTCCCGAAACCTAGGCAAAATCCCGATCCCATCCGGATAGTGCGCGGCAAACTGCGGAACCGCGTGGCTGGGGAACGAATTCCCCTCAATCAACACAGGCCCGTCCGGCGTGACCGCCACATCCCACGCCACAAACCGCACCTGCGGCACAACATGCATGGCCCGCAGGCACATATCCACCGTCTCCGCCCAATAGGGGATCCCAAAGCCTGGGATCCTCGCGCCTGTCATCGGATGGGTTTCATAGCGGTTGCCCTGTTTATCCGCGCCCACGGCCGTGAGCACGCCGGTCGCAAGGGCCACCGGCGCGGCCATGCCCCCCTGGTCCACGTTGTCCACCACATTGCCGTTGCCAACGCGAAGGCTCGCGTACACAATCCCCTGTTTTTTATCGCCCAGCAGCGTGGCCACGCGCACCGTGTTGACCGAAGTGGGACACAGCGCGTCCAGCGCCTCATGCTGGCGCACGCAGTCCTCCAGAAGGCCGATGCCAGCCAGCCGAAGCGCCTCCAGCGAGGGCAGCTCTCCTCTTTTGTACTTAACGATACCGTTGCCGCTGGACCCCTCCATGGGCTTGCCGATCACGTCGCCGCGCCCCTCCGCCCACTGGGCAAGGGCTTCTTCCGTCGCGCCGCGCAGGTCGATCCAGCCGCGCCGCACCTGCCCGGCGAACAGGGTGTTGAATTCCGCCTTGTCGTCAAAATGATGCCAGTACGCCTTGTCGTTCATCTTCGCCACGATGCGGTTGGACGCCTCACGGGTGATCTGCGTCTCGCGCTGCTCGGGTGTCAGCCGGTACATCTCCGCGATCTTGTAATCCACGTAGCCCGCGCCGTACTTGCGCGCGCAGCGCACCATATCAAAAAGCAGCCACAGCGTGGCCTTGCCGGTTTTTTTATGAAGCATCCTGGCTGTTCGCAGCATCGCGCCATAGTCCATGCGCAAAAGCCGCCGCAAAATATACCCGATCTTGCTCATGCTATCCCCCCATATGGCGTCAAATCATGGTCTCACTGTCTGGGATGCAGGGGGGGGTACCAGGGTGCTCCGCCCCTTGGCAGCCCCGCCCTTACTTTGACCCGCAAAAAGCGCGCCGTACACGCAGATGCGGCGCCCATGTAGGCGCGGCTATTCGCCCGTACCCCTGGGAATAGCATGCGCGGACGGCAAACGGGTTTACGTGGCTTCCGGACCGCTTCGCGCACGCTCGCAATGACAGGGGGGCAAACTCACGTTACCTATAGAACACCCTCCCGGACCACCCGCACATTCTCCGCCCCAAAACACCCCGTCAGCGTCTGCGTCAGTTCCCCGTCTACCCGGCACCAATAGCATTCCGGCGCGCGAAGCGTAATATTCTCCTCCGTAATGCGAAAGAACACCGGCGTCCCGCCGCGCTGGGTCTTTAATATGGGAAGCGCTTCGTTCATCTCGCCGCGGGTGGGCACGCTGATGCACAGCTTCGCCGGCGCCGCCTCCTGTCCGGGCGGCGCCTTGCCCGGGATCCCTTCCTTCTGGAGCGGCTGCACCTCATCCACCAAGAGCTTTGGCTCCTCATCCTCGTGAATGGAAAGCTTGCCCGTGAGCACCACCGGCCTGTCCACCGTCAGTTCCGCGCCAAGGCGCTCCCACACGCGCGGAAATACCAGCCCCTCGATCTGCCCCGTCAAATCCTCCAGCACCACAAACCCCATCAGGCTGCCGGCCCTCGTCGCCTTGGAGCGCACATCCGTCAGTATGCCGCCCAGCCGCACCCGCCGCCCGTCGTAGGACAGCCCATGATCCTCCGCCTCTTGCAGCTCCTCCAGAAACTGCGTGGAAAAATCCATGGCCTCCAGCGCGCCCGCGTATTCATCCAGCGGGTGCCCCGTGATATAGACGCCCGTGACCTCCTTTTCCATGGCGAGCAGCACGCGCGCGGGGTGTTCCTTTTTCGCCGGCAACTTTGGCGAAACATCGTCTGCCGCCTCCATCAGGCCGCCAAACAGCGATACCTGTCCCGCCACATTCCGCTTGCGCTCGTTCGCCGCGCCGTCCATCGCCCGCTCGTATACCTCCAGCAGTTGCGCCCGGTTCGCGCCCGTCCCGTCAAACGCGCCCGCGCGGATCAGGCTTTCCGCCACGCGCTTGCCCACGCGGTCGTCCCCCATCCGCCGCGCGAAATCGAAGATGTCGCGGAACGGCCCGCCCTGCTCGCGCTCCGCGGCAATGGCGTCCACCGCGTGATGTCCCACGCCCTTAATCGCCGCCAGGCCAAAGCGGATAGCAAGGCTTCCCGTGCCGGGCTCCCTGTCCATGCCAAACTTGCGGCGGCTGTGGTTGACGCTGGGCGGCAGCACGGCAATTCCGTGCTTGCGGCAGTATTGGATATACTGCGCGATCTTCGCCGCGCTGCCCATCACGCTGTTCATCAGCGCGGCCATGAACTGCACGGGATAATGCGCCTTCAGCCAGCCCGTCTGCACGGCGATGATGGCATACCCGGCCGCGTGCGGCTTGTTAAACGCATATGACGCGAAGGCGCTCATCGCGTCAAAGATGCGGGCGGCGTCCTCCTCCGACACGCCGTTTCGCACCGCGCCCGGGACGACGACCTCGCCATTTTGCACAAGCCCATGGATGAAATACGCGCGCTCCTGCGCCATCACCTCATGCTTCTTTTTCGACATCGCGCGGCGCACCAGATCGCTGCGCGCCATGGAGTACCCGGCCAAATCGCGCACAATCTGCATGATCTGCTCCTGGTACACCATGCAGCCGTAGGTCACATCCAAAATAGGACGCAGCTTTTCATGCAAATATCGAACCTTGGAGGGATCGTTCTTGCCCTCCACATAGCGCGGGATGGACTCCATCGGCCCCGGCCGGTAGAGGGAGATGGCGGCAATAATATCCTCAAAGCAGCCGGGCTTCATGTTCATCAGAAACGTGCGCATGCCGCCGCTTTCGAGCTGGAACACGCCGTCCGTATCGCCCGAGGCGATCATCGCGTACACAGCCGGGTCGTCCATGGGGATATCCTCCGGCACCATCTCCACGCCCGCCGACTCGCGCACCATGTCCAGCGTATCACGGATCACCGTCAGCGTGCGCAGGCCCAGAAAATCCATTTTCAAAAGCCCGAGCTTTTCAATCGTGCCCATGGGGAACTGCGTGGTGATCACGTTGTCGTTCTTTTGGAGCGGCACGTACTCCGTCACCGGCCTATGCGTGATGAGCACGCCGGCCGCGTGCGTGGACGCGTGGCGCGGCATGCCCTCCAGCTTGCGCGCCATGCCCACGAGCGCGGCCGTGCGCTCATCCTCCTCCACCTTGCGCCGAAAGTCCGGATTGATGGCAAGCGCCTTGTCCAGCGTCATGTTCAGGGCGAACGGCACCAGCTTGGCGACCGCGTCCACCTCCGCATAGGGGTACCCTATCACGCGGCCCACGTCCCGGATCACGGCCTTGGCCGCCATGGTTCCAAAGGTGATGATCTGCGCCACATGGTCCTCGCCGTATTTGCGCGCCACATAGTCGATCACCTCCTGCCGCCGCTCATAGCAGAAGTCGATGTCAAAGTCCGGCATGGAGATGCGCTCAGGGTTTAAAAAGCGCTCGAACAGCAGGTTGTATTGGAGGGGATTCACCCCGGTAATGCCCAGCGCGTAGGCCACAATTGAGCCCGCGCCGCTGCCCCGCCCCGGCCCCACCATAATGCCGTGATCCTTGGCGTACTTGATAAAATCCCATACGATCAAAAAATAATCGACATACCCCATCCGCTCAATGACGCCAAGCTCATATTCCATCCGCTCCCGCGCCTTGGCGTCATCCGCTTCGTATAGCCGCGCAAGCCCGCGCTCGCACTCTCGGCGGAGCAGTTCCGCCCCGGAGGAGACGTCCCCCGGCAGCGGATACGCCGGCAAGTGGATGGTATCAAAATCAAACGCCACCCGGCACCGCTCCGCGATCGCCTGCGTGATGTCAACCGCCTCCGGCCACTGCGGGAACAGCGCGGCCATCTCTTCCGGCGTCTTGAGGTACAGCTCCCGCGTGCTCATGCGCATGCGGTTTTCGTCCTCCAGCGTTTTGCCCGTCTGGATGCACATGAGCACCTCTTGCGCGTCCGCGTCTTCCTTCTCCAGGTAGTGCGTATCGTTCGTCGCCACCAGCGGCACATCCATGGACCGCGCCAGCCGCACCAGCTGCGGCAACACGCGCCGCTCGTCCGCGATGCCATGATCCTGTATTTCAATGAAAAAATTATCCCGGCCAAAGATGTCCAAATACCGCTCCAAGGCCTTCTTCGCCGTCTCGTCGCGCCCGTCCAAAAGCGCCTGCGGTATTTCGCCGGACAGGCAGGCCGAAAGGCCGATCAGCCCGCGGCTGTGCTCGGCAAGCAGCCGATGGTCCACCCGCGGCTTGTAATAAAACCCCCGCGTCCACCCTTCGGATACGAGCTTCGTAAGGTTCCGATACCCTTCTTCCGTCTCGCACAGCAGCACCAGGTGGCTATACTCCCTCGCCGCCGACTGTTTCTCGTCCATATCCTCGCACACATAGATCTCGCACCCGATCACCGGATGGATGCCGCGCTTCTTCGCCTCGGAAAAAAAATCCACCACGCCGTACATTACGCCATGGTCCGTGATCGCGCAAGCCGTCATGCCCTTTGCCTTGACGCGGTCCAAGAGCTTGCCAATCGGGCACGCGCCGTCCAGGAGGCTGTATTCGGTATGGAGGTGCAGATGAGCGAACTGTGGCATGGGCAGGCTCCTTTTACGGCATAGTATCCCTGTTTGGACAGGGTATTAGTATACCATAAAATGTGAAAAGCGCCAATTGAGGAAAGGGGAAACCACGGAAATCGCTTACGAAAGTTTGTGCGCAGCGCGGCAAACACCGCCGCGCGCTTTTGCCCCGTTTTTCAACCGCATAGAACGCGTGTTATTCCCTCTTCCCGGCATTTGCCACAGCTCGTACCGCGTCCCTGATTTCGCTGTAGCTTGTGCAGCGGCACAGGTTAGACTGCAGCCACTCCTCCATCACAAGCTCCTCGGCACCCGGGTGGTGCGTGAGCATCGCGTGGCAGACCATAACGAACCCCGGCGTGCAATATCCGCATTGGAACGCCCCATGCCCGACGAACGCGGCCTGCACCGGTGATTTGCCCTCCAGCCCTTCCACGGTGAGCAGCTCGTGGCCCTCGGCCTCCACCGCCAGCACCAGGCAGGATTTCACCGGCCAGCCGTCCATGAGCACCGTGCACGCCCCGCAATCGCCATTTTTGCAGCCGGGCTTTGCCCCGGTCAGGCCCAGTTGGTTCCGCAGCACATCCAGCAGCAGGTCGCTCGGGCGCACGGCGACGGTTCTCGCCTCGCCGTTTACGCGCAGTTCTATGATCGCCTTGCCTTCGATCCGCCTCAAAGGTTCAGCACCTCCATCATCGCCGCCAGCGTCTGCCGGAGCACGAATTGCCGGTATTCCGCGCTGCCTTGGTAGTCGGCCATCGGCATAGCGGGCAAGCATTGTATCGCGTTTTGTACCCGCCGCTCCCTGCTCTCGCTTCGGTTGCTCAGCGCATCCTCCATCGCCCGGCTTCGGAAAGGGTACGGCAGCAGGCCCGATAGGGCGACGCGCACGCCATCCCCGCAGGCAAGCGCCGACAGGCTGACGAGCGGGTAGTCTATCTTCTCCCCGGCCGTTTTTTTCACATGGACATACGGCAGGAACAAAGCTTGCGCGGGAATTCGCGCCTGCAGCACAAATTCCCCGTGAAGAAGGCGCATGCGCTCGTCAAAAGCCTCGTGAATGGATACGGCCCGCGCGCCGCCGGGCCCGAACAGCACGACGAGGGCATCCGCGAGCAGCAGCGCCAGCGCGGTCTCTCTATATTGAATCGTACCGCACAGGTTTCCGCCCAGCGTGATGCGGCATTGGTTTGTGTGGTCGGCGATGCGCCCGCAGACGAGTTTCAGCAGCGGGAACAGGCCCGAATCGCCGATCGCGCGAAGGGGCACGCAGCCGCCGATGACCAGCGCGTCCCCCTCAAGCCGCAGCACATTCGCCTCGGGGATCCTTTTCAAATCAATGACCGCGTCCGGCGCGATATCGCCCGCGCGGCACATGGTGATGATTTCGCTCCCCCCGCCATAGTAGAAAGGCTCGGCAAATTCTTGGTAAAACGCCGCGGCCTGTTCCTTGGTATCGGGCTGCAGATAGGCAAAGTTCCGTGCGATCATACATTCCCTCCCGCGGCTTTCCATAGCGCCTCGGCGGTGATGGGCAGGCTGTTGATTTCTCGATCAAGCGCGGCGGATAGCGCGTTACCCAGCGCGGCGGGGATGCCCAAAATCCCATGCTCCGTAAAGCTGCGAAGGCCAAAGGGCGCGTCTTCCTGCGGCGTAAAGACAAAATCCACGCGGTATTCGGGCTCCTGCCCGATGTGCAATAGCTTGTAGGTGCGCAGGTTCGGGGTGCGCGTCACGCCCGCGGCGTCATAGGCAAACGCCTCCCGGCTTGCCAGGCTAAGGCCCATGGACACGCCGCCGTTGATCATCTCCGTGGTGGCCTTTAGGTTGATCGGCGCGCCGATGTCCATCACCGTGCCGGCACGCAAAATCCGGTAGGTATAATCGAAGATATCCATCTCAATCTCCACAACCTGCGCCCCCACCGTCCACGCCGGCGCCAGCTTGCCGCGCCCGGTCCCCGGTTCCAGCGGGGACAGCCCCTTGAGCATGAAGCCGCCGCGCCCCAGCACAGGGTCGCCCACGGATGTGCCGTCCGGCGCCTTATACCCATGCACCAACTCCTTAAAATGAAAAAACTCCTTGGGGTTGCTTCTTTTATGCGCCTTGGCGTCGTCAATCTCCACCTCCTCGGGCGCGCAGTGCAGCGCCTGGGCCGCGATGCTCCGGATCTGCGAGAGCGCGTCTTCCGCCGCCCGCATGAGGGCGACTCCATTTAGATACTCGCTCAGGCTCGCGACCGTCTTCCAATGCTTGGGGTTCGCGCGGGTGTCCACGCTCATCGCCACGTGCACCATGCCGATATCCATGCGGAGCTTGTCCGCCAGCATCTGCGCAAGCCTGGTCTTGTCGCCGCTCCCCATTTCAATGACGCCCGTGTTCACGTTCACGCTGCCATCCGCGTTAAAGGTGAGGACCGCGCCCGAGATGGCGTCGCTCGGGGGGTTGACCGCTTTCCACAGGCAGGCAATGCCCTTGGCGCGCACGGTCCGCCCGTCCACCCGGATGCGCCTGCCCTCCTCCCAATGGGACAGGGCTTTGAGCTTATTCAAGCATTCCGGCAAATCACCAAGGTTGCTGGCCGTACACTCTATCTGGGAGGGGGAAAGGCACCCCGGCCGGATCGCGTTGCGAAATCGAATCTCCCAAGGATCCATGCCGCAGGTTTTCGCCAGCGCGTCCATCGCGCGCTCCACGCAGAACAGATACGATTCATGCCCAAACCCGCGAAACGACGTCGCGTAGGTGTGGTTGGTGTAGACGCTTACCGCGTCGCAGGCAAGGTTTTCGATGTTGTAGGGGCCTGTGCCGTTCGCGGCCATGGCCATGGTCATATAGGGCGCGATGTCGGCATACGCGCCGCAGTCCAGATGGTATGTGATCTCCGCCGCCTTCAGGACGCCATTCTTCGAAGCGCCCAGTTTAATATGCGCCTCCAGCCCCAGGCGGCACGGCGCGCTCGCCATGTCCTGCTCGCGCGGGAGGACGACCCGCACCGGCCGGCCGCCCACCTTTTTCGTGGCCATATACGCCAGCAGCTCCAGCGTGACAGGGGCCTTGCCGCCAAAGGAGCCGCCGACATACGGCACCGTCACCCGAACCTTGCCCGTGGGCACATCAAAGCAAGTGGCGATCTGCTCCTGCACGACGTGCGGGGCCTGCGAACACGTCGTAACGGCCACCTCGCCATCGCCGGTAATGCTGGCCCGCGCCGTGCGGACCTCCATGGCGAGATGGTCGCTGGGCGGCAGGAAATAGCGCTGTTCCATCACGACTTCGCATTGGGAAAACGCGGCCGCCGTGTCGCCCTTCCGCATGTTGTACTGGCTGACAATGTTGGTGCCCGGCTGCGGATAAACGTCTTCCACAGCCAGCTTGTATTCCCCCAGGCCCTCATGCAGGATGGGCGCGCCCGCGGCCAGCGCCTGGCTTGGCGTGAGCGCGAAGGGCAAGGGCGCATAGTCCACCCGGATGGCCTGCAGCGCCAAATCGGCTTGGGCCTCATCGGCGGCGACCACCACGGCGACCGCCTCGCCGGCGTAGCGCACCCGCTCTTTGGCCAGCGGCGGGCGGTCCTCAATCAAGACGCCGCTCAGGATCGGGAAATCCTCCCCGGTGAGGATCGCTTTCACGCCCGGCATCGCGGCGGCGGCCCGCACGTCGATGGAGCGGATGCGCGCGTGCGCGTGCGGGCTTACAAGCACGCGGGCGATCAGCTCGTCAGGGGTGGCCAGATCGCCGCAGTATTTCGCTTCCCCCGTCGCCTTTTCCCACGCTTCGATCCTGGGGATGGCATCGGCTATGCTGGTTTTGATACGGATCACCTTTCCGATCATGTTCTTTTTATGGCTATTACAGAATGCCCCACCGCTTGGCGCGCGATACGGCCGGGCATTATATTTGCGGGAATTGATACTCGTAAATTGATTCCGGATGTCCTGGGAAAAACGCGCTGTACATACGTTTACATAGAGATTATTTTACTATATCCTCTTTACCATACGTTATACATTTTTAGAATTGGGGGATAACGGATGCATTTCGAAAAGCTTCATTCCGATATGAACGAGCAGTTTCAAAAAAGGGAATTGTTTGAGGACGCTAAAAAATATGCGTATGACTATTTGGAAAAGGTCAAGGGCATGGCTGTCTTTCCCGCCCGTGAATCGCTTTGTTTGCTTGAAAAATTTTCTGAGGCAATGCCGGCATCCCCCTGCTCGCCGCATGATATTCTTAAAATTTTGCATGAAGTCGGCTCCATAAACACAGTGGCGCAGACCGGCAGCAGGTATTTTGGATTTGTAAATGGAGGGGTCACGCCCGTCGCATTGGCGGTTAAGTGGCTTGCCGACGTCTGGGATCAAAATACGGCATTGTATGTGATCTCCCCAATCGCCGCCAAATTAGAGGAGGTATGCGAAAAGTGGATTGTGGAACTATTCAACCTGCCGGAGCATACGGCCGCGGGGTTTGTTAGCGGTTCCTCCACAGCCACTATTTGCGGGCTGGCCGCGGCCCGGAATGAAATATTGCGGAAGCGGGGATGGGACGTAGCCGAAAAAGGCATGTTCGGCGCGCCGCCCATACGCGTGGTCGTCGGTCAGCAAGCGCATTCAAGCGTGTGGAAAGCGTTATCTATGCTGGGGTTTGGGAGAGGAAACGCCGAGGTAGTGCCCGTAGATGAACAGGGTAGAATGAGGACAGAAGCATTGCCGCCGCTTGACAGCAACACGCTGCTCCTTGTGCAGGCCGGCAATGTAAACGGCGGGGCGTTTGATCCGATTGACGAGATCTGCGGCATTGCCAATGAGGCCGGCGCGTGGGTGCATGTGGATGGCGCGTTTGGTTTATGGGCGGCTGCATGCGAGCATACGAGGTATCTTACAAAAGGAATGGAAAAAGCGGACTCCTGGTCTGCGGACGCCCACAAAACACTAAACGCGCCTTATGACTGCGGCATTGTACTGTGCAAAAACACAACGGCATTGCGCAACGCGATGCAAGCTTCGGGTTCCTACATACAGTATAGCGAAAACCGGGACGGTATGTTGTATACACCGGAAATGTCAAGGCGGGCAAGAAGCGTGGAGTTATGGGCCACGCTAAAATATTTCGGGAAATCCGGCATTGACGCGCTGGTAAACCATTTATGCGGGATGGCAAAATACTTTGCGGCCGGTCTTGCTAAAAATGGATTTATCATCGAAAATGAGGTTGTCTTCAATCAGATCATGGTGCGCTGCGAACGCTCCGGCGAGACGGAAGCGTTATTACAAAAAATTCAGTCCAGCGGTACATGCTGGTGCGGCGGGGCGACATGGAAAAATAAGCCCATCCTCCGCATAAGCGTTTGCTCATGGCGGACGACGCCAGATGATATTGATGAATGCATAAAAGTATTTGCTGATTTGGGCAGGGATACCGGAAAATAACGCGAATTATGTTATCGTCAACCTATCCTTGCAGGGAATGGGGCGAAGCGTATGGAGCCAACGCTGGGATCGAAAAATTTTGACGACATCTATCCCCGGCTGGACTATTTTGCCTACCGGAACGCTGACCAGAACTGGAGCATTATCTCTTCGAGAATTGACTTTCATGATATTACCTATGTCGTGGAGGGAACGGCTACGTATTGCGTTAATGGCGAGCCGTATATCGCTGCGAAGGGCGACCTGCTGTATATCCCCGCGTATTCCGTCAGGGAGGCGAATTTGACGCCTCCGCACAAGTTTACGGTCTACGCGTTGAACTTCGCGCTCTTTACGGCGGACGGGCGGGAGATCGAAAGGCTGCCGTTTGCGACGCGCACCACCATCGGCGTGCATCCGGAGCTCATCGCGCTCTTTAAAGCGCTGTCTACGGCGTGGCTGCTGCAGGATACGGGGTTTCGCCTGACGGTGCGCGCGTATGTGGAGCTGCTCATCAGCAAGCTGCTGGACCTGGCGGTATATAGAAACCCGGTGACCGTAGCGGATCTGCGAATCAGGCAGGTCATTGAGTATATCACCTCGCACTACGCCCAGCCGCTTATGCTGCAAGACCTGGCGGACCTGGTGTATCTGTCCCCATCCTACCTATCCGTGCTGTTTCACAAGAGCATGGGCATGAAACTGAGCAAGTACATCAATATGATCCGCGTGAACCACGCGGAATCCATGCTGCTGAATAACATGTGCAATGTGACGGAGGCGTCTGAAGCGTGCGGGTTTTGCGATGTGTATTATTTCAGCCGCGTGTTTACGGAACTCAAGGGGTATACGCCCCGCGAGAGCATGGGCAGGCGGAAACGGGGGCATGGCGAGGGTCCCTTTCCGTAAAACGAGGCCCGCAGGCTCCCATGATCCGGGAAACCCGCGGGCCGTTGTCCGTCTATGCCAATCTGGAGATTTTCACACCTGACATTGGGGTGGCTTTATTGCCCAAGAAGGCACACCGGTTGCGATGGATCACGGGTTCATCAGGATGAATCCCCTTGTTTGTACTCGGCCGCTTAGCGGTTCAAGGAACACGGATTTTTACATCCACTGCAATAAGAGCTTATTAGATAAGCAATCAGCAGCAACAGAGAAATCAACGCAATCGCGCCGCCTACGATGGAAACGATCAGTGTGCTCAACTGGCCCAGCAGCGCTCCGGCTACTACGCCCAAGCCAAAAAACAGCGTGCATAACAAGGCAAGAACCGCTTTGCAGAGGCAAACGCACGGAGACCTACGTGGTTTGCACTTCTTGTAGCAGACCTCAACAATGGAAGAATCTGGGGGAGGGGGGGCATTGCAGCCGCAATCCGTTTGTACTTGTGCCGCCATTTGGGCGTTCCTTACGAATTCGTTCTTGGTCATAACCTTTGCTCCTTTCCTGTATTCCCATAGCCTGCCTGTTGTTTTACAAACAAGCTATGTATGCCTCCCTCCATTTTCAGTATTAGCACCCGATAAGCGGGGTTTGAGAAATTCACTTATCACATGCTTGCCGACGCGCCGCAATATACTGAAATAATTTTCATTGCTATAGGATATGCAATGTCACTTTAGACGGTGAATGGAGAGTATCGGCTGATTGGCAATCTGCCTGGCGAAAATATGCGGAATATGCGGGAGAGCCGCGTTTTTATACCGGTGTAAAACGATCCGTATCCGGCAGTGGTTTGGTAAGGGCTTGTCCGTACATGACGCCACTTTCTTGCATTTTGTTGATTTATTTCATATAATGAGCATCAAGCTTCAGGGGGGAGGGATAAGGTTGAAGAAAGCCGTTACCTTTGCGATGCTCATGTTTCTATTGCTTCTTCAAGGTTGCGCAAAAAGAGACGCTTCTGCCACAGGCGATCTGGCAATTCAGCATGATTCCCAATCGTCGCCAACCAAAGAGCCTGGGCCATTTGTTCCGGAGGATATCGAAAATGCCACTTCCGGTTTTAGAACCGTGGCTGATTGGGTCAAAGCCGCAGGAAGACGAATGAGTTATGTGAAAACCCAGGAATCTGACGGCCTGACAAGGATTTGCCTGGGGGAAACCGATTCATCGGTAGTCATAACCGTGTTGGTTCCGGATAATGATTTCATCGTGGACGACGCCGGGGACAGCCGTCGAGCATCCGATGGGTATTATGAAACGCTACCCGACAAACTATTATCACTACCAATAGAACGACTGGAGTTTTTGCGTTTTGATTGGTTAGGGCTTCCGCTACCTAGAGGCGGAAAGATCGGCGACACGATCGAAGATATTCAAACCCAATACCTTCACACCGGAAGTCATTACGATCCCAGTTTGCTATACGATATTTCCGCGATCTATCCGGGCACTGATCCCGCTGAAGGCGATTATGGTATTGATGTGAATGGAAATCGAACGATCGTCGGTGGCTATCATACCTATGAGCCAAGCACGAATCCATCCATTATGGACGCGAATTATATTGATTATCTATGGGCCAGCTCACCAAACCGAGGGGATTGGAAAGAATATTGTACGCTTACCTACTACTTCGATGTGGATGGTATCTTGTATGAGTGTGATTACGTGCATTATACAGACCCGCAATGAGCAGAGATTTTCACATCATGGATGATGCTCCCTATTTTATTTTCGACTAACCGGCTAACGCTGGCGTATGAAAAACTCTGGCCCTTTGTGGAACAGCTCTTCAAAGAGTTCTTGAGAGAGATATCCCTTATCTCCAAAGAGCTTTCCAAACAGATTCGTGGTCAAGTGCGTCATTGTCTTTCGATTGCTGTCGGACACATTTCCAGGCGTCAA
>JGI20171J29575_12612720_pt1 | contig 27769 bp, 4 predicted proteins | sample TergutNc150P4_FD_29575 | JGI IMG/M metagenome (IMG submission 29575)
TAAAAACAAATAAATTCATACCGGCTTATTTTAAAAAGAAAAACAGGCTTAAAAGTAACGGGGTATACATTATTTTTGGCGGTAACAGCGGAATCGGAATGCTTACCGCGGAATATATACTTAAAAACACCGGTTCCAAAGTCGTGCTTGCCGGGAGAAGGCCAAAAACAGATGAAGTTATAAATTTGGTAAATAAATATCACAACCGGGTTATTTATAAATCATGCAGCATCAGTGAACTGAACAGTGTGAAGGAATTAAGAATTGATATTATAAACACGTTTGGAAATATTAACGGTTTGATTCACAGTGCCGGAAAGATCAGAGACAATGCTTTCAATAAGAAAACATGGCGGGAATTTAACGAAGTAATTGCTTCAAAAGTTCAAGGTTTAAAGAATATTGATGAGGTATTTCACAAAGATAAACTGGATTTTGTACTTCTGTATACATCTGTGGCATCATATTACGGCAGCCGCGGGCAGACCGATTATTGCTTTGCCAACAGATTTATGGAGGAATATGCGGAATACAGAAACATCCGTGTCGAAAACGGTGAATGCTTCGGTGAAACGGTCTACATCGGATGGCCTTTTTGGAAAGATACAGGTATGAAGATGCCTGAAACGATGGCGAAACATCTTTACGCCAAATACGGAATGCTCCCTATAGAAAAACAGCAGGGAGAATATATACTTGAGACAGTATTTACTACAAATATTGGCGGCAGTGCTTATGTTTACGGGAACAATATAAAACTGCCGGGCTCAGGTGAGGTGAAAAAAGAGATGCCCTACGGACAGCCCGGTAATTTTCTCAGGGAACAGCTTGGGTGCTATATAAAGAATCTTTTTGTATCACTGGTTGGTATAAAAGAAAACGAATTAAGATTGGATACGGAATTCGAGGAATTAGGGATTGATTCTCTGCTGACAACGCAGTTTACTCAAGCAGTTCAGAATGATTTTGGCAAGATTGAAAAGACAATTCTTTTTGAATGTTCCACACCCGGTGAAGTTGTTGAATATATGTTAAAGAGACATAAAGATGCGGCGGAAAGATATTTTAACCGCGGCAATATGGAATTAGAAATAAACTTTCATCCAAGGCAAAACCGTGAGATATCAAAAGATAATTTAATTCTGGTTCCGCCTCAGAAGTCGGAAGATAAAACTGGGAGTTCATTGAAAAAAAATATACATGGTCATAAAACAACCCTTTTCCGGTTGCGCGGTGCGGGCGGCGCGGAATGTGCCAAATATGATGATATTGCAATTATTGGTTTTGACGGCAAGTATGCGGATTCAGACAATCTGGATGAGTTTTGGGATAAGCTAAAAGCCGGCGCAGATATGACATCAGATGTATCAAATGACAGGTGGGATAATGGTAAGTATTACTCGCCAAACCCGCAAGATAGTGAGAATGGCAAGCATTATTGCCGGAAAGCCGGTTTCCTTAAGTCAGTGGACAGATTTGATCCTTTGTTTTTCCATATATCTCCCAAAGACGCTGAGTTAATGGATCCACAGGAGAGAATGCTGTTGGAGATTGCTTGGAATACTGTAGAGAAAGCCGGATATAACAAAAAAGCAATCAGGCAAAAGCTAAATAACCGGGTTGCCGTATTTATAGGTGTAACAACCCATACATACAATCTCAAAGGCAATGAAGAGTTTCTGAAAGGCAGTACTGAGATAGCAAAATCGGAAGCATGGTCAATGGCAAACAGAATATCGTATTTCATGAACTGGAAGGGTCCCAGTATGGCTGTGGATACAGCATGTTCATCTTCGCTGACAGCACTGCATATAGCCTGTGAAAGCTTGCAAAACAGTGAGTGCGGAATGGCTTTTGTCGGGAGTGCTAACATATACATGCATCCTTCAAAGTTTATATATATGAGCCAGATGAAGATGCTTTCTGAATCCGGTGTATGTTCTGCCTTTGGCACAAACGCCGATGGATTTGTTCCGGGTGAAGCTGTGGGAGGTTTATTGATTAAGCCCCTTAAACAGGCGGAAATAGACGGGGACAGAATATTTGGAATTATTAAATCAACCGCCGTCAATCATGGAGGTATGACAAGCGGATTTACTGTACCCAGTGTAAAGGAACAGGAAAATGTAATTAAAAAGGCTCTTGAACTTTCAAATGTAAATCCGGAAACCATATCATATATGGAAGCACACGGTACGGGTACCAGGTTGGGTGATCCGATTGAGATTGCTGGACTTACCAATGCCTGGTCAGATTATACAAATAAAAAGAAGTATTGTGCAATCGGCTCTGTAAAGGCAAACGTCGGTCACTCAGAGGCTTGCGCAGGAATAGCTTCTATTACAAAGGTACTGCTTCAAATGAAACACAAACAATTGGTACCTTCAATACACAGCGATGTACTAAACAGCAGTATTGAGTTTGACAATTCTCCTTTTTATGTACAGCATCAATTATCTGAATGGAAGACAACAACGGACAATGAAGGCAATGAAGCACCAAGAAGAGCAGCAATCAGTTCTTTCGGAGCAGGCGGTGCTAATGTTCATATAATCATGGAGGAGTATGAGCGTAAGAGAAGACAAAGGAACAAGCTTGGAAGTGGTAAAAATAAAATATTTATTCTATCGGCAAGAAACGAAAAACAATTAAAAGCTTATGCAGACAGCATACTGGTATATATTGGAGATCACGAACTAAACAAGAGGGAAAGTGCCAAGAATAATACAGACGTTAAAATCATGATTACAAATATCATTGCGGAAATCCTTTCAGTACCTTACGGTGATGTAAGTTCACAAGAAACCTTTGAAAGCTTTGGGATAGATAAAATACAAATGTGCAGACTTGCTGAAAAACTTAAGGAAGTATACGGAGTTGACTGCATGCGCGATATCAGGATAGACTGGACAATTGAAAAAACGGCAGATATTTTTTCCGGTTCTGTAAAAACATCTGATACATCTTCATCAACGGAATACGGCATTAATTTTGATGATTTAATTTACACCTCACATTTAAAAGAGGAGTTTGATGAGCGGCTCGCAATTAAATGCAGCAGTATCAAACAGCTTGTCAGCGATTTGATATCCTATATTGAAGGCTTGGATAACGGACAGTACATTGCTAATAATATAAAACTTAACGAAAGTTTGGGAGACAATGTTGTATATGATGTTGATGGTACAGCGAAAGCCTGGACAGAAGGAGTGGAAATTAACTGGGAAGAAACAGATACAGAAGGAGAGATAATTGATTTCCCCACATATCCCTTCGCAAGGGAAAGATATTTGATTTCCCGGCCGGAATCAAACAGTGAGAGAACAGTTAATAAAATTTTTGATGAAAACCTGCCGGATTTACAAAAACAAATATATGTCAAAAAGGTATATGAAAATGATTTTTACCTTGAAGATCATGTAGTAGACGGCAAAAGGACACTGCCGGGAGTGTTTTATCTTCAGCTTGTACATGAAGCCGTAAAATTAAAATTTCCTGGGGATAAAGCAGCAATCAGAGATGTAACGTGGTTAAAGCCGATTATAATGGATGCCGGTGAAAAAACTGTAACAGTTGAATTGGAAGACTCAAAGAGCAGCTGTGAATTTAAGGTGTTGTCAAATAACGAAGTGCATATGCAGGGTAAAGCGGAAGTTCTGCCGGACTGTACCGCGGATGATATAAAAGTACATGAACTTGAAGCCTTATGTACAGAGACACTTAGCGGCGATAAATGCTATAATATATTTGAAAGGTGTAAGATTAAGTACGGACGGTCATTCAGAGCACTGAAGTATGTTAAATGCGGCAATAATTATATTCTCTCAATGATCAGCATCCCTGAAAATACAGACGGCATAGAAGAATATGAGCTTCATCCTTCAATATTGGACGGGGCGCTGCAGTCGTCCATAGGACTGCGCCGCCTTTACGGAGTTAAGGAGGAAAAGACATTTATTCCTTTTGGCTTCAAAGAAATGAATATAATAAGAGCACTGGAAAATGAATGTTGTGTTTACATTGACAATACGGATATTGATGAGAAAACGGCGGTTTGCGATATTTATATTACTAACATACATGGGAGAGTATTGCTTACGTTTAAAAAGTTTGCTTTTAGGCTTTTAGAAACAAATACCGGGAAAAGTGCGGACAGCATACATTATTATAAACCGGAATGGGTTATGTCCTCTGCAGCAGCGGCGGCGGATAACAAAAAACAGAATATACTGATCTTTTACAATGGCGAAAAGTTTACAGGAAAGTCATCCGAAAACCATAATTTAACTTATGTAAGGAAGGGAGAATCCTACCTGAAGATATCAGACGCAGAATACGCAGTAAAGACGGACAGTATAAGTGATTATGAAAAACTGTTTTGTGATTTGGAAAAGAACAATATCAAACCGGAAAAGATACTTTACTTGTGGCCATATGATTTCGGATTGTATATAGACAGCAATGGTGAAGAATTGGCTGATGCCGGAATTAAAGCGGTATTTAGTATGTGCAAGGCTATTTTAACTGTTTTAAGTAACAAAAACATTGATATTTTATATTGTTTTGCGACAAAAAATGGAGTGGGAAATCCTTTCTTTTCAAGTATTGGAGGGTTTTTAAAGAGTATTCATCTTGAGCACGGTTCTATTAGAATACATATAGCGGAGCTTGAGGGGGGAATCACTTCACAAAACCTTGATATGATGTTTTGTGAGTTTAATACACAGGAGAAAGCCATTGAAATCAGATATGAAGACGGAAAAAGGTATGTTAAAAAAGTCCGGGAAATTTCTATGTCCGATGGGGAGGAAGCGGGATTTAAGACCGGAGGAATGGTGTATTTTATTACAGGCGCCCTTGGGGGATTGTCAAACCTTATGATTCAAAAAATTTGCGGATATGACAATAATGCAAAATTTATTTTAACCGATATACTGGCACCTGGAGAGAAAAGCCGGTTGCTGATTAACCGCATTGCCGAGTGCGGTAAACAGGCGGAGTATATACAGGCGGATTTGATAAATCCTCTTGAGGTCAATAGGGTTGTGGAAAAAGGGAAAAAGCGGTTTGGCTTTATTAATTGTATTATTCATACAGCAGGTCTGATAAAAGATGAAATATTTGTAAAAAAAGACTTTGAAACTTTAAAAAAAGTCATAGGCCCCAAGGTATTTGGCACATTAAATTTAGACGAGGCCACCAGGAATGAACCTGTCCGGTTATTTATCTTGTTTTCTTCACTTGCTGCCTTTGGAAATCCCGGACAGTGTGATTATGCCTATGGAAATGAATTTCTTGTCAAGTTTCAAGAAGCAAGGAATCAAAAGGCAAAGATGCGGGAACGCGGAGGAAAAACTCTTGCTGTTAACTGGCCTTTATGGGACAGCGGCGGAATGAGGACCGATAAGGAAACAGAAAGGCTTTTTGAACATTTAGGGATGAAGCCCTTGGATTCTAACCTTGGTATGGATGCTCTGCAAATCGCTGTATCTAATGATTATCAACAGGTAATTATTACTCAGGGTGATAAAGAGCGTATTGAAAAGAAGCTTAAAAGTATGTTTGAGATAAGGGAATACAGCCCGGATATTCACGGATATGAGGATACAGATAAGAATTTATACGGACTTTTTACCGGACAAATCATCAGTTTCATGAGGGATATTTTAAAAGTCCGTGACGGGATTGTAATAGAGGCTGAAATAAGTGAATACGGATTTGATTCTATATCAATTACAAATTTAGTAAACAGAATTAATAAACAGTATGAACTGGGAATCATGCCAACACAGGTATTTGAATACAATACGGTTGAAAAGTTCATTAAAAACATTTATATACAAAATGCTAAAGCAATTGCTGAATTTTATAAAGAAAATATTGATGATACGTGTGTGAAAATATTAAGTGAAAATCAGCCGGAATCTCAAAGTGCGTTTAGTAAAGGAGTCTCCGGTGCCGGCGATAGCGGATATGTAAATGAACCAATCGCCATTATTGGAATTAGCGGATCTATGCCGGGTGCTGATAACCTTGAAGAATACTGGGATAATCTGATTGCAAAAAAAGATGTGATAACAGAAATTCCGGCGGAAAGATGGGATTGGAAAAGTATTTTCGGTGACTCGGAATATGAGCCAAATAAGACACTGGTAAACAAGGCAGGTTTTATTAAGAATATATCAGGTTTCGATGAAGAATTTTTTGATATATCAAACAGGGAAGCAAAATTTATGGATCCTGTTCAGCGAATGGTATTAACAGAAAGTTATCACGCGCTAGAAGATGCGGGAATAAAAAAGAACAGTATTTACGGTACGGATACCGGTGTTTATATCGGGCTTGTTTCTATGGAATATTATGAGCTGGTTATGGAAAACAGCAGTTCTATTGATCCTTATTTATCAACAGGAAATTCAAGAGCGGTAACTGCCAACAGGATTTCCTACATATACGGATTAACAGGACCGAGCGAGGTAATTGACACGGCATGTTCAAGTTCGCTCGCTACAGTTAAAAGAGCCGCGGATGATATCCGGTCAGGTAAGTGCGGTATGGCCATTGCCGGCGGAGTAAATTGCATACTAAGTCCGAATGTCCATATTGCGTACAGCAGAACAGGAATGCTGAGCCCGGACGGAAAATGCAGGACCTTTGATCAGTCCGCAAACGGATACTGCCGCGGTGAAGGCTGCGGAGTAATAATTATGAAACCGTTGAAGAAAGCCCTTGAGGACGGTAATTATATTCACGCTCTTTTGCTTGGCGGTGCTGTCAATCATACAGGCCATGTCAATACCCTCACAACCCCGAATCCCAATGCCCAGGCGGATGTAATTATAAAAGCTGTCAAAGAAGCCGGAATTTCATTTCAATCTGTAGGTTATATTGAAACACACGGTACCGGCACTAAATTGGGGGATCCGATTGAGATAACAGGTCTTAAGAAAGCGGAACAAACGCTGAATAAACACGGGGATTTTCATCAATGCGTACTTGGAGCCGTAAAAACAAATATCGGACATTTAGAGGGAGCAGCGGGGATAGCCGGTTTACTGAAAGCAGTTATGGTCCTTAAACATAATATCATTCCTTCAAATATGAATTTCACAACACAAAATGAGTATATTCAGCTTGATGACTGCGGTTACAGCATTGCAAACGATACAAAAGCCTTTCCGAAGCTGACAGATGCTCACGGCATCAGGTATCCTAAAAGGGCAGGAGTAAGTTCCTTTGGATTCGGAGGAGTTAACGTCCATTTAATATTGGAGGAGTATCGGAATCAATACAGACAGGTCAGTGACGGAAACGCACTGCATGTATTCATTTTATCCGGAAGAACAAAAGAGCTCCTTGACGGGTATTTGCATACAATAATCAGCTGGTTATATAAAAATAAAGAAAACTTTGCGAGATACCCGGGAATGCTGCAGGGACTTATTTTTACCCTGCAGTGCAAAAAGGAAACCTATCAATATAGATTCGCGGTTGTATTTGAAACGGTGCAGGATTTGCTTGATAAGATTGCGGAATATCTGGAAGCAAAAGAAGAGACAGTGCCAAATGGAATATTCACCGGAGAGGGCGGCGTATCACGTGCCAAAAATGAGGCAGACATCTCTGGCTCTGAGACGGCAGAACAGCTGGCAAAATATTTTGTATCATACGGAGAAGTAAAATGGAGCCAATGTTATTCAGAAACACCTTCTGTTGTTTCTGTTCTGCCGCGGGGATTAAAAAGAAACAGACATTGGATAGACCTAAAGGAATTTAACGGGGACAGACCAGGCAATACACTGAAAGAAATACTCGGTAAATATATTCAAGTGGATGAAAAACAGTTTGCCGATAAAGAAAAGTTTGAAAGTGACATGACGGAGCTTGAAAACTTAAGTTCTGTGATGCTGTTAAGGGAGTTCCAAAAGGCAGGATATTTTACAAACAAAGAAGAAGAATATGATATTAACAGTATTCAAAATCAACTTAATGTCATATCGAAATACACCCGCTTATTTGAGGAACTTATTGCGGTACTTTGTAGACAGGAATATATTGAAATCCATGGAACCGAAGTATCAGCTACATTAAAAGCAGCTGATATGTACACAACAGACATCGGGGTGCTGACGGAAAGATTTTGCCTGGATCACGCAAGTGTAATAAAGCATGTGCGGCTTCTTGAACATTGTATACCTCATCTGACGCAGGTAATTGAGGGCAGTGTCCCGGCGACAGATATTTTGTTTCCTGATTCAAGCATGGAGCTGGTGAAAGACATATACGCTAATAATCCCGGATCTGACTATTATAATGAGCTTGTTGTAAAGTCGACGGTTGCATATATCATGGAAGTCAGAAGCAGGGAACCGGGAAGACAGATAAAAATTCTGGAAGTGGGTGCCGGCACAGGGGGAACAACCAGGGACGTGGCGGATAAGATAGGTGAAAAGTTTGAAAATGTTGATTACATATATACGGATTTATCCAATGCGTTTGTACAGTATGGCAAAAGGGTTTATGGAAAAAAACATTCCTTTATGAAATTCGAGCTGTTTAATGTGGAAAGAGATCCGCTTTTACAGGGATTTCAGCTGGCGGAATATGATATTATTATCGGGTCCAACGTGTTGCACGCAACGAAAAACATAGGAAATACAGTCAGAAACTTAAGAACAGTTTTAAAGCCGTCAGGTTGGATTATTGTAAATGAGATTACAAAAATACAAACATTTTTAAATTTAACTTTTGGACTTACAGATGGATGGTGGCTGTTTGACGACAATGTCAGACTGGAGGGCGGACCTTTATTAAGTGTTGAAAATTGGGGGAAAGTATTTAAAGAAGAACATTTTGCGGGTGTTGTTGGGGTGGATACGCTGATGTCAGGAAAGAAAGTGTCTCAGGACGTTGTGATAGCACAAAATGGGAATCAAATTACAGCATACAGCACAAAAACGGCTGAGGTAAAAACACCGGCAATTCACTTAAAAGAGTCACAGGTTACCAGTGTCCGGCATCAGGGACTTACGGTATATGTGCAAAATAAAGTAGCCGCCTGTTTGGCCGGAATATTAATGACAGACGCGGATACCATTGATATAAATGTTCCCTACAGTTCTTATGGTATTGATTCGATTCTTGGGGTTGAATGTGTTAATACAATAAATAAATGTCTGGGAACCGGTTTGAAGACAACAGATTTATTCAATTACACGGATGTTGTGAAACTGTCTGAACATATTGTTGATGTATTCCTGGAAGATCTGATGAAAGATGAGGAGACAGCGGGATTTGTTAATGACTATGAATTAAGTATTTTATTGGACAGATTTGAAAACGGTGAAATTACGGTTGAATATATAACCGGAATACTGGAGAGCAAAGGTGTGCAAAATGGATAAAAATAATTTAAGAAACTTACTGGAAAGCTATAAAGATAAGACCATAAGCAAAGAAGAGGTTATGAAACAGCTTGGCAAAAATAATATGTCTGCCAATATAACAAACTCACCGGCACATAAAGATAAGAAAAACATGCTGGATAAGAGGGAGGATATTGCTGTAATTGGCATGTCATGCCGTTTCCCCTTTGCCGAAAACCTTGAGGAATACTGGAATGTCATCAAAAACGGCATAAATGCGATTACTAAAGTGCCAAAAGTGCGGTTTGACATTGACGATATGGAAGATAACGCTTGCAGATGGGGCGGGTTCATAAAGGATGTTGATAAATTCGATTCTCTTTTCTTTAATATTTCCCCGAAAGAAGCGGAAATGATGGACCCGCAGCAGCGGTTGTTTTTAATGGAAGCGTGGAATGCGATTGAAGATGCCGGATATAGCGTACAGGAGATGGACGGAAAAAAATGCTGTGTTTTTGTCGGACACGCGGACGGTGATTACAAGATTCGTTTAAAGGAAGATAACATAAAACAGGATGCTTATTATTTTATGGGTAATTCTGGTGCGATTCTTTCGGCGCGTATTTCTTATTTATTAAACCTTAAAGGCCCCAGTCTTTCGCTGGATACAGCCTGTTCCTCATCATTGGTAGCGTTACATTTGGCTTGTGAAAGTATGAGAAGCGGAGAAAGTGAAATGGCTGTCGTGGGTGGTGTAAGTGTATTTCTGACACCTCAGCTGTATTTGCTGGCGGGTAACGCGGGAATGCTGTCAGCTGACGGACAGTGCAAAACATTTGACAACAGCGCAGATGGATTTGTTCCGGCAGAGGGTATTGGGGCAGTAATTTTGAAGCCTATATCGAAAGCGCTAAAGGATAAAGACCGTATATATGCTGTCATAAAAGGGAGCGGGATTAACCAGGATGGACGTTCCAATGGAATTACGGCGCCCTGCGCTGTATCACAGACTTTATTGGAGCAGGAAGTATATGATAAATATGAAATTGACCCTGAAAACATTTCTTATATCGAAGCACACGGAACAGGTACAAAGTTAGGTGATCCAATTGAGGTAACAGCATTAACCGATGCGTTTAATAAATACACCGGCAAAGAAAATTACTGTGCGTTAGGGTCTGTTAAAGCAAATATCGGACACACACAGTTGGCGGCGGGTGTCGCTTCAGTCATAAAAGCTGTATTAATGTTACAAAATAAAAAACTGCCTCCCCTTGTTAATTTTAAGGAATTGAATACGCACATTGATCTTAAGCGCACACCGTTTTACATTAATACGGAATTGAAAGAATGGGAAGTACGTGAAGGTAAGAGACAGGCTGCAATAAGCAGTTTTGGATTCAGCGGAACCAACGCCCATGTTGTTCTTGAAGAATGTGATCATACAACCGAAAGATACGAAGAGAGCAGCAGAAGGTTTTATCCAATATGCATAAGCGCAAAATCTAAAACAGCACTTATAAACGGGTTAAAAGAACTTAATGACTGGATAAATAAAAACAGACAGAAACTGACAGCGGAAAGAATATCCTATTCCTTATTAAAATATAAAAGTCATTACAATATTCGTATGGCGTTTATTGTTTCGGATATAGAAGAGCTTATTGATAGGTTAAAAGAGTTTACGGAAAATACAGGTTTGATTGAAATAACCGATGTAAAGGCAGAGTATAAAGCCAATGGCCGGGAATATGAAGCTGTCCAAAAGAAAATCAAAAAAGCAATCGGAGAGTTAATCTCTGAGAATTATGATAAGGAAAAAGAAAATTCAGGTTATCTTGCGGAAGCTTATAAAGCGGGTTTTTTATTTAAAGCTGACGAACTTTATAAAGGTAAAGAGTATATCCGCATGTCAATGCCTAAATACCGGTATGACTTGGAAAAATTTTGGTATCACCCGGCAAACAAGGGTCACTCCCGTGATGTTAAAGCTATTGATACGATGATAACACAAAGCATATCAGCCAACGGAAGGAAAGAGTATGAAACTGTACTGAAAAAAGAATCCTTTTACATCAAAGACCACGATGTAAATGGCGCCAAAATTTTTCCGGGAGCTGCCTGTATTGAGTTGGCAAGGCAAGCGGGAAAAGCCGCGTATGATAAAATAGCCGAAGTGTATGAGCACATCATATGGCAAAAACCAATCAAGGTAGAAGATGATGAATATACTGTATACACACAGCTCGTACCATTAAAAGACAGTTTTAAATTTAGTATTTACAGCCAAAATGAACTTCACTGCCAGGGGAGTGTTCGATTTAACAGTGGCGGTATTAATAAAGATATGAGAATCAATATTGATGAAATAAAAAAGAAACTGCCTGAAGAGTTAGACCGGAATGAACATTATGAATATTTTGTATTAAGAGGGATGCACCATGGTGAAAGCTTGAAAGGTGTGCAAAAACTGTACTCCGGAAAGAATGAAGCTTTAGCATACATTAAATTACCGGAGAATATTAAGGATACAAAAAACGATTTTGAATTGCATCCGGCTCTGCTGGACAGCGCCTTGCAGTCTGTTATTGGTATAAAAGAAGCGGTGTCTAATGATAACAATGTGACATTCCTGCCATTTTCCATCAAAAGACTTACTGTATACAGGGGTTTTGAGGACAGTATTTACGCGTATGCCAGGCAAACGGGAACACATGAATTCACAGTTAGAATTACCAGTACAAACGGAAATATAATAGCGGATGTAGAGAGTTTGGTTATGAGAAAGATGTCTGCTAAGTCTGCTGAAATAAAAGAACAATATACTTACTTGGAACCGGTATGGCAGATCCAGGATATGCCAGCTGTAAATCAGATAGTTGATACTGCGGTAATTGTCAATGCCATAGAGGGAACTACCAGGATATGGTCAGCAGCTAAGCTTGAAAGTGACAAAAGAAGTGCTGGCGCGAGAACAGAAAACACGTATTTTTATGAATTCCCAGTGCGCGGAGCGGATGGCGAAGAAGATACAAAAAATTATATCTATATTGTTGAGAAAGCCGGCAGTAAAATAAATCTGATGCAAAAGGGTGTTTATAATTTTTTTCAATTCGTGAAAAACATAATGCTGCCCGGGAAAACAAAAGGGCTGAATATTCTGTATGCCTATGAAAGAAATCAGACAGGCGCTGAAGTACTGGATGCTGTAAGTTCATTCTGCAAAGCAGTTCTGCTGGAAAACCCGTCAGTGAGATTATCGTCTGTGGGATATGACCGGACATTGTCTGAAAAACAGCTGATTATGGAGCTGAATAGATCTCAAAACGAATTTATCAGATATGAAAACGAAAAGAGATACGGGGAAGTGTTTGTCAAAGCAAAAGGTATGGAACCGGACGTCACGTCATACGCCAATGATGACAGAGTTAGTGCCCTTCCGCCGGACAGTACTTATCTGATAACAGGGGGAAATGGAAAAATCGGAAACCAGATAGCGGACTATCTTATAAATAAGAAAAATTCCAAGGTTATTATTATCGGAAGAGATAATACTCTCAATTCGGATATTTTTAATAAAAGCGGAAATATTTTCTACTATAAGGCTGACTTGTGCGACGCGGACAGGCTTGAAAAAACAATTGGATATATTAAGAATGAACACGGTTTCATAGAATGTGTTTTTCATTGTGCAGGTATTCATAAGGACTCGTTTATCAGAAACAAAACCATAGAAGAATTCAAGGAAGTTACTGCGCCAAAAGTGACCGGAACAGACAATTTAATAAGGTGTTTAAACAGCAATTTCAAATATTTCGTGTTTTTTTCCTCAACAACATCAATATGCGGAACACCGGGGCAGAGTGATTATGCCTATGCAAACGGATATCTTAACGAATACGCAAGGAACCATAGAGGCAGCAAAAACAGATATATATCAATATGCTGGCCCTATTGGGAGAATGGCGGAATGCATATAAGCGATGAAGATAAAGCTTTTATGCGCGACACAATGGGTTTGGAGCCTATTACTGTATCAGAGGGAATAAAAGCGCTGGAAACGATTATTTTGTCCGGTAAAAACAACGTTGTTTTTATTAAAGGGGATGAGAAAAAGTTTGGAGAATACTTGAATAAAACGAACGTGGTGCAGAAACAAATCAGCTGCGGTACTACGGTCCTCCGCGCTATTGAAGGGGATGTAGAGTTGAATAAACAGCTGTATCAAAATGTTAAGAAAGAAGTATATGATCAAATAACAGATCTTATAAAGGTTAGCCGCGATAAATTAGAAGACGGTCATGACTTTACCGACTATGGATTTGATTCTATCCTTTTAACCAGTCTTACAAACAATATAAACGGGCATCTTGGAACAGACTTTATGCCAACTGTATTTTTCGATGCCAGCAAAATGGGGGAGTTTATTCAGTATTTATGTGAAACATATCATGATTTATTGACGGAAAAATTTGGATTGGCAGTTAAAGAAAATACAACTGGTGGTATTACAGAGGATAGCGGAAGAAAAACAGGGAATAAAGCTGAATACGAATATGATAAAAAGATCGGCGGAGAATCAAGCTTTGAGTCAGCACGTTTATCGGATACATTTGAAAAAGAAGCAGCCGTATTAACTGAAGATTATAAGGAAATTTTTGAGGATGATGGAATCGCTGTTATCGGTATGAGCGGGAAAATGCCACAGTGTGACGATCTTGAGGAATTTTTTCGGAAACTTGAGGCTGAAACAGATTTCATTACGGAGATTCCAAAAGAAAGATGGGATTGGAAAGAATTCGGCAAAGAAGATATGCGGTGGGGAGCATTTATGAAAGAGATTAATCAATTTGATGCATTCTTTTTCTCAATTTCTCCAAGAGAAGCAGAATTAATGGATCCTCAGCAAAGAATTCTTTTAGAATGTGTATGGCATACCATTGAGGATGCGGGATATAAAGCATCGGATTTGCAGGGATCTAATACCGGTGTGTTTATTGGAGTTTCTACCATGGACTATACAGATCTTGCAAAACGTATGAATGTGCCTGTTTCAGGGTACACCTCAACAGGAAGAGCGCATTCTATCCTTGCAAACCGTATTTCATATGTATATGATTTCCGTGGTCCAAGCGAACCGGTTGATACAGCCTGCTCAAGTTCTCTTATAGCCATTATACATGGTGTAAACGCTATCAAAAACGGTGATTGTGACATGGTTATAGCAGGCGGCGTAAATGTCATAGCAAGTGATGATTTATATGTAGCTTTCAGCAAATCAGGGATGCTGGCTTCAGATGGCAGATGCAAAACCTTTGATAAGAACGCGGACGGTTACGCCAGAGGTGAAGGGGTTGGCACTGTATTGCTTAAATCCCTTTCAAAAGCAAAGGCGGAGGGGGATAGGATTTATGCTGTTATCCGCGGGGGCGCGGTTAATCACGGGGGACATGCTAATTCGCTTACGGCGCCCAGAGCAGGCGCGCAGACATCCCTAATAGTAAAAGCATACGAAAACGCAGGGATCACACCGTTAGATATATCATATATCGAAGCTCATGGAACAGGAACTAAGCTTGGAGATCCCATAGAAGTCGAAGGTTTAAACAAAGCGTTTAAACAGATGTATAAGGATTATGGCATTACCGGACACAAAGAAGGCTATTGCAATATTGGGTCAGTTAAATCGAATGTAGGACATCTTGAAGCGGCAGCGGGTATTGCGGGCGTATTTAAAGTAATACTTTCAATGGGGAAGCGAAAAATACCCGCAAGCATAAATATAAAAGAGCTTAATCCGTATCTGAAAATGAATAATTCACCCTTTCATATTGTGCGGAAAACCATGGATTGGGTTTGCGGCCCGGGTAGAAAACGAATTGCGGGTGTCAGTTGTTACGGATATGGCGGAGCAAATGCCCATCTTATTTTAGAGGAATACATCCAGCAGACACATTCCGGCGGAAAAGAAGATAAGAAAAGTAATATATTTATTTATTCAGCGAAAAATAAAGAAAGACTTTCTGAATACATAAAGAAACACATTGAATTTCTTGAAAATAAGCGGGAAGACGATACCTTCAGTCTCTCTTCCTATGCTTATACTTTACAAACATGCAGAGAAGAGATGGAAGAAAGATTCGCGGTTGAAACTGAAAATGCGGAATTTCTGGCGGAAGCGCTAAAGGGCTATATTAATGGTGAAGTTATATCCCATTGCTATACTGACAGTATTGAGTCAGGTAAGGAGCTTGTAAAGACTTTAAGCGCAAGTGCTACTTGGAATAACTACATTAAAACGGTGGTTGAAAAGGAAGATTACAAAACGCTTGCGGCTCTTTGGGTAAAAGGGATAAAGGTGGATTGGAAGTCCTTTTACCGGGAAGGTCGTTTCGAAAAAATTTCTATTCCATTATATCCTTTTAAAAAGGACAGGTATTGGTTGCCAGAAGGAAATACCGCAAGTAGTTTAAAACCAGTGCTGCACCCCTTAATTGATGAGAATGTGTCAACAATAGATATGGTACTCTTCAAAAAATTTTTATCACAGAAAGATTTTTTTATTAAAGATCATAATATTCAAGGTATAACAATACTTCCGGGAGTGGCATATCTTGAAATGGCAAGGGCGGCAGGAGAACTGGCTGCGGGAAAGACCATCGTGGCCATAAGTGACGTAATATGGGCACAGGCCATTGAAGTTGAAAAAACCGGAAGAGATTCATTTATTGGGTTTACGAAAGTTAATAATAGCCTTTCATATAATATTTATTATACCTCCTTGGGGAAAAACATAACAGCATCTCAAGGCAAAATCCTGATGAGCGATCAGCTTGAAACAGGCAACGGAAAAGTTTATGATATAAACTACATAGAAAAACGCTGCGGAAATGCAATCGGAAAAGAAGACGCATACAGCCTGTTTAAAACTTTGGGGTTTTTGTATGGTGAAAGTTTTAAGTCAATTCAAAGAATTAAGAGCGGCAAAACAGAGGCCATTGGGATGTATAAATTGCCGGATATAGATGAAGTGAAAAATCCTGCTTATAAGCTGATCATTCCTGTAATGGATGCTGCTTTGCAGACTATTATGGGAACAGGTTCAGAGGATGAAGACGGAGAAACAAGACAGTTTATACCGTTTGCGTTAAAGCGTCTTATTATATATGACAGGATTCCGGAAGAAGGATATACATATATAAGACTGAATTCCCGGAATGAAGATGGCAGCGTCCGTAAATTTGATATAAGTATATTGGATGAAAAGGGAAAAGAAGCGGTATTATTTGAGGGATTCACATCGCGTGCGGTAAAAGGACTTTCAGCCGGTTTTCATGAGAAGGTTCAAAAGGATAAGATATATTACACAGAGCAATGGAAGATATCCGAATTGGACTCTTCTCTCAGGAATAAGATAGAAAATGAATTATTTATAGTTTTTGGTAATGAAACTACTGTTTCATTGTATAAAAAAGAATTGGAAAAGAGAAATATTTTAAACTTCATAGGTGTATATAGAGGTTATGAATATCAAAATACAGGCAGCAATATCAGAATTAGAATTGACGAATTTGAGGATTACGAAAGACTTTTTGCGGATCTTAACCTTAATATCTATTCAGAAACGACAATTTTACATACGTTTTCAACAGAAGAAAGTATTTTTCATGGGGAACCGCTGGAATTTTTAGCCGCAAAAGAACGTCTGGCCCGGGGGTTCTATTCAATGAGTTATGCTGTAAAGGCACTTTTGAAACGCGGGGCTGCCGGTACCGTTAAAATAGCGTACTTGTACAGCAGGACGGAAGAAGCCGCTTTGCCTGAATACGAAATGGTAAACGGTATGATCAAGTCAGTATCCTATTTAAGCGGCAAGGTTATGCTGACTGCAATAGCAGTGAGTTCCTCATTAACTGATAATGTTATGCTGCTGAACACAGTTAAAGAAATGATGGGATCCTCTGTTTATGAAAGTAAGCAGATATGGTATAGAAACGGAAAACGTTACGAAAAGGGTATTGAAGAAGTAAATATTAATAGAGAAAACGGATTAAAGGAAATATGCGAAGGAGATAAAGTTATTATTACCGGTGGCCTTGGTATGATCGGAAAATTATTTGCGGAATACCTTATTAAAAGAAATGTCAATGTGGTCCTTATGGGAAGAAGAGATTTGGATAAGGACATGAAATGGCTGGATGAACTTAATAAAGGCAAGGCAAATATCTATTATGTGAAAGGGGACCTTTCCAGATATATTGAAGCGGAAAAAATGTTTGAGGAAGCCAGGAAGCATTTAGGAACCATAGACGGGATTATACATGCGGCAGGGCTTGCGGGTAAAGGAACTATTGTTGACGGTGACTGGAAAGAATATAAGAAACCTTTAAAAGCCAAAGTTTATGGAACTATAAATATTGATAATCTTATCCGCAAAGATCCCATTCGTTATATTATATGTTTTTCATCGGTAGCCTCGAAAATAGGTGATTTTGGCGCCTGTTGTTATGCCTGTGGGAATGAGTTTTTAAACGCTTACGCACAGACAAGAAATGTATTGGCAGATAAACATGTCTGCAGTGGCAAAACTTATTCTATTGACTGGGGGATATGGGAAAAAGGGGGCATGAGTCTCCCAACTGACACTTCGGAACAATATTACAGCATGACAGGAATGATACCATTATCTAATAATGACGGCATAGATATGTTTCAGGATATCATGGGACAAAATGAAAAAGTTATAATTGCTGTGATGGGAGATAAATTAAGAGTTGATAAAATATTAATAAGAGACCATAGACAGGAAGCTATCGGAAAAGAACAGAAGCAAAGGTATTTGGCAAAAGAAAATCCGCCAGTTAATATAGCTGTTAAAAAAACGGTCAAAACGATTAAGAAATCTGTACAAGAAGTAAATATGCTTGATAAAGCTGCGGAGTATTTTAGACAAGTTATTGCTGATGCTGTAAAAATTGCTCCCTCATTGGTGGAAGAAAGAACATCTTTTGAGAAGCTGGGTATTGACTCCTTTATGGTAATGGAAATACATGATGTGCTTGATAAAAACTTTAAAGGGCTTTCAAGAACATTGTTTTTTGAATACCAGAACCTAAGGGATTTAGTCAATTACTTTATGAGTGAGTATAAAGATGCCCTCGAAAAAATGTTTCGGCTGGAGGATTCAGAAAAGTATGAAGAAATCGAAGAAGTAATAGGGGAAGTAATTGAAAAAGGAGAACAAATCGGTGAATCTTGTGATGAACCAAGTTATGTAGTGAATTTGGAAGAGGATGATAATAGAGATATTGCTATTATTGGTATAAGCGGAAGATATCCTATGGCAGAAAACATTGATGAGTTTTATGAAAACCTTAAAAACGGAAAGGATTGTATCGAGGAAATTCCGGCCGAAAGATTCGATTACCGTAAATTTTATGATAAAAAAGGCGGGAAAGGAAAAATCACCTGCAAATGGGGAGGATTCATTGCGGATGTAGATAAATTCGATGAAGAGTTTTTTGGTATTATCCCTAAGATAGCGTCAATAATGGATCCGCAAGAAAGGTTAATGCTTGAGACTGCATGGCAGGCAATTGAAGATTCGGGATATACACCAAAAGAACTTACTGAATCTGATACAACCTCAAGAGCAAATGATGTAGGTGTGTTTATTGGAATGATGTACGACGATTACAAGCTGATTGAAACACAGGAGCTTGTAAACCACAACTATGATTCTTTGACAGAATATTGGAATTCACCGATAGCTAACAGAATTTCTTTTATTTTTGACTTCAGGGGACCAAGTATCGCTGTAGATTCCGCCTGCTCCTCATCTCTTACAACACTTCATATGGCATGCGAAAGCATTAAAAACGGAGATTGCAAATATGCGGTTGCAGGCGGGGTAAGTTTATCTTTGCATCCAAGCAAGTATTTAAGGCTTACCGATTTCGGAATGAGTTCGCCTACAGGCAGCTGCAAAAGCTTTGGAGAAAACGCGGATGGATATGTGCCGGGTGAAGGAGTAGGCGCCGTCTTGCTGAAATCCTTTAAACAAGCGAAAAAAGACAGAGATAATATTTATGCTGTAATCAAAGGATCCAGTATAAACCACGGCGGCAGGGCAAACGGTTTTACAGTTCCTAATCCCAACGCGCAAAGTGATGTTATTATTCACGCAATGGAAGCAGGCAGTATTGATCCGAGAACCATTTCTTATATTGAGACTCATGGAACAGGAACTTCCTTGGGCGATCCTATTGAAATCGCAGGTTTAACCAAGGCATTCAAAAGGAGTACAAACGATAAACAGTTCTGTAAAATTGGTTCAGTCAAATCCAATATAGGACACTGTGAAGGGGCAGCAGGTATTTCACAGGTTACAAAAGTAGCTCTGCAGCTAAAGAACAAACTAATTTTTCCCTCAATTCACGCGGATACCGAAAATCCGTTAATTGACTTTAATAATAGCCCCTTTGTTGTTCAAAAGAAGCTGGAAAACTGGGATCAGCCTGAAATTAAGATGGATAACGAAATAATCAGGGTTCCAAGAAGAGCAGGCATAAGCTCTTTTGGTGCCGGAGGTTCCAACGCGCATGTGATTATGGAAGAGTATATACCACAGCAACCCGTGGTGTCATTTGAACACAGCGAAGAACTGATATTTATTTCGGCAAACGAAGAAGATTCTTTGAAAGAACTGTTAAAGCTGTGGGTTGACTTTCTTGAAAGAACGGATGCGAAAATACACGATATTTCGTATACTTCAATCGTTGGACGTATTAGCAGGGTATACCGTTTCGCCATGGCGGCAAAAAGCAAAGAGGATGCAAAAGGGAAAATCCACAGATATCTCACAACCGGACAAACAAGCGGTTCTGTGTTTTATGGAATTGTTGAAAAAGAAAAGACAAATGCAGACTTTAAAGGAAGATTTGATAAATCAATTATAGACGGAAATCTTAATGAAATCGCCGCATTGTGGACCCAAGGCGCCGGGCTTGACTATTCACGGTTATTTGATAATAAGTATAATTTCAGAGTATCTCTGCCAAATCACCCATTAAGAAAAAACAGGCATTGGATTAAGATAACTTATGACAGCAACAATATTGCGGATGAACCGAAATCTGCCGTTTTTTATAACAGGGAGGATGAAAAGAAAAACCCAGAGCCGCACCAGGCAAAGCCAGAAGCCGCAGAAATAATCAATGTCCTGGAAACAACTGATACCCTTGAAAAAGTATACGAATATCTTGTTGGAATTCTGTTTGATATAACCGGCATTAAAAAGGAGAAAATTAATATCAGAAAAGATTTTTCTGAGTTTGGCATTGATTCCATCGGCATTACGAATTTCGGTAATAGAATTCTGGAGGATTTTCCGGCTATTTCAGAGACTGCTCTGTATGCTTATCAGACAGTTGAAGACCTGGCAAAGTACATGTGTGATACCTTTGAAGATGAGATAGCTGATTTTTTTGACTTAGGGGGACAGGGATCCCCCTTAACCGAAATCAGCAAAACAAAAGAGCCGGAAGAAGAAAAGAAAGCAAATGATATTGCAATAGTTGGTATCAGCGCAAAGATTCCAGGCAGTGAAACAATGGATGAATTTTGGAATTACCTTTGTAAATACAAAGAATCCGGAAAAGAAATAAACAGATGGGATCTGGAGGCGTATTACGATACGGAAGCAGGAAAACCCGGGAAAACATATTGTAAAAACGGTAATTTTTTAGAAAGTATTGATAAGTTCGACGCAGGGTTTTTTCATATCGCAAAATCAGAAGCTAACGCAATTGATCCGCAGGAAAGAATGTTTTTAGAAACTGTATGGAATGCAATGGAAGATGCCGGGTATACAAAGGATACTTTAGATAGAAATACCGGTGTGTATGTCGGGGTTACTACGTCCAGCTACCGGTATGTGGGATACGAAGAAAGCATGAAAGGAAATCCGTCTCATTCAACAACTTCTTTCGCATCTATTGCGAATAGAGTATCCTATGTTCTTAATCTCATCGGCCCAAGCATGCCTGTAGATACTATGTGTTCTTCAGTCTTAGCAGCTATACATATGGCATGTAAATCCATTAATTCAGGTGAATGTAAAATGGCTATTGCCGGTGGGGTTAACCTATACAGTCATCCAATGGCTTTAGTTAATCTTTCGCAGGTAAAATTGTTGTCACAGGATAATAAAACCAGAAGTTTCTGTGAAAATGGAACAGGGTTTCTGCCTGCTGAAGCGGTTGGAGCTGTGATACTAAAATCTCTTGATAAAGCAAAAAAAGATGGAGATTATGTGTATGGTGTCATCAAAGGAAGCGCGGCTTCACATATAGGAAAAACAACCGCGTATTTCTCATCAAACCCTTTAAAGCAGGCTGAAATTATTGAGGACGCGGTTAAAAACGCCGATGTACCAAAAGAAAGCATTTCCTATATTGAAACAATGACAGTTGGTTCGGAAACAGGAGACAGTCTTGAAATCGAAGCGCTCAAGAAGGTATTTAATTCTGTACCTGATGGTGGAAATTTGGTTTCAATCGGCTCGGTAAAGCCGAATATCGGACATGCGGAAGCCGCGTCCGGCATAGGACAGCTATTAAAGGTATTGCTGCAATTTAAGTATAAACGGTTGGCGCCAACGCTGCTTAACGGAAAAGTCAGCAATAAAATAAAGCTTGAAGGTTCGCGGCTGCGTATCCAAACAGAAGAAGAAGAATGGCGGCAAATAAAACATACCCAAAAGTCAGGAACCGGATGTTATCCGAGAAGAGCGGGAATAAGCTCATTTGGTGCCGGCGGTTATGGCGTTCATATGATTTTTGAAGAAGCCCAAAATGACCCGGCTGATATGGAATACCACGATGAGAGTAAAGAGTCTGTATTTCCAATATCGTCCAATACTAAAAGAGGTGTGCTGAGAAATGTAAAGAAGCTGTTGGAGTATTGCAAAAACAAGAACCGTGAGGGAAGCTTTTATGATATCAAGGTTAACCTGCAAAATAACAGAGAGCAATATCCCTATAGAATTGCGGTAATAGCAGACAGCATGGAAGAATTAATAAGTAATCTGGAGATGATTGAAAAAAGTAATTTCACATCGGTTAACTTATATACAAACATTTTTGAAAAACCCTTCAACGGAAACCTGACAAATGGCGGCAGGCAAAAGTTAATTATGAGTTGGATCAAAGGTGATAACGTGAAATGGAATATCCCTGATAATTTTAAATGCAGAAAAGTACCTCTTCCCGGGTATTCTTTTGAACCTACACATTGCTGGATAGACAAAGAAGAAAATATACAGGAATCGCTTACGGCAATACAGCAGGGAAATTACACACTAATGCCATTTTGGAATGGCGTTGTTTATAAATATCTTTATGAAAAAGGAATGAAACGGACGAATGAAATAAAGAGATTATGCAGCGGTGATATGTATCCCTTTTTTACGAATTTGCTCAAGCTATTAGCGAAAAACCGGTTTATTTCGTTTACGGAGGAGGGGTATTTACCGTCTGAAACTGAAGATGAGAATTTCCGGTCAGTTATTGAAAATCCGGCTAGAAGATCGGAATATCTCATCAGAGTGTTTCCTGAATTAACCTCTCACCTTTTTGTCTTTAATACAATAAGCGGTTGCATGGAAGATATTCTGAAAGAAAATACATCTCTCCCGGAGTTATTCCAGGAAGAAGACCTGTATGCAATAATTAAAAATGATAACAGATTTGATAATTTGCTGCTGAACGGTGCGAACAGGCAAATAAAAGAAAAGTTGAATGATTTTATAGGAACGTTAAAAATATTAGATAATAATACGTTTACATTAAACGCAGGCCGATTGCTTATTGAAATTTGCAGGGATCAAAATTTAAAGGTTGTATACTATTTAGTGGAGGAAATCCCCTGTATCAGAAAAGTTAAGGAGCGCATTTTAGATGAATTAGGAATCAACAGCATAAATATCGCAAAAGAAGATGTTGAAACAATAGCTGGAGTCCATGTAGTAATTAATGGCAGAAAGAATAGCCCGCAGCATTTATACGATTCAGATACAATATACATCAACAGTCTTCCCGCCATTAAAGATTATTATATAATTCTTTATCAGCTTATGAAAGATCAGTTTGGCATTGAAACCATAATAAATACCCCCGAGAAAAATTTTATTGAAATTTCCGGAAAAGAAGATATAAGTAAAAAGTCGAATACGGTTGCGGATTATGTGTTGGATATAATTACAAAAGAGTTAGGAGTTTCAAAGAGTAACATAGAACTTGAAGTCGAATTGAGTGAGTATGGAATGAACTCCATACTTATGGCAAGACTTTATACAAAATTGGCAGATAAATACGGTGAAAAAATAGAGCCGAAAGATATTTTGCAAATCAAATGTACAAAGGATATTATTCTGAACATCGAAAACAAACTTCGTGGAGTAAGCGAATTGAAAGAGACACAAGAATTAAGGATATTTGTCCCCGCAGCAAGCGAATGTATTTTCACGGCAAGGTCTGGCAACAAATATGAGTATTCGGTTGACGGAGAAGGTGAACCGTTGCTTATACTGACAGCACTTGCTTTTACCCCAGGAATATGGGCGTATCAAAAAGAGAAATTGCGTGATAAATATAAAATAATCATGCCCGCGCTTCCTGCACATGGAAACAGTATCTATGAAGGACAAAAGTTATCTTTTGATATAATTGTTGAAGATATGAAAGAATTTTTAGAATACCTTAATATAGATTCAGCCTATATGATTGGCTGGTGTTTGGCGGGTAATATTCTGCAGAAATTTATGTTGAAGTATCCTGAATTTGTTAGAAAAGCGTGTCTTGTTTGTACTACGCCGGAAGACGCAAGTATTAAGGGAGTAAACGCGCAAGATCTTCAAAGCTATTCAAAAGATCCCCTTGGTACTTATGAGCTAGAATTCATGAACATATATAAAGGTGATAAAAGCAAGTCAAAAGATATACAAAGACATATGAAGCTGATCCAAAGTTCACATTGCCAGATAAATTCAATTGCACTTATGTATTACATTGATGAGTTATTCAAATTTAATATACAAAGCGGTTCTGTAAGTATACATATACCGACTTTGATAATAGCGGGAAAATGGGATATAACGTATCCGGCAGAGCAGGTAAAATTATTGACAAATGTATTTAAAAATACTAGATTAGAAATCTTCGAATATTCCGGACACATGCCATTTGTCAGCGAACACAATAAATTTAATAAGCAGGTTTGTGAATTTCTGTGTTAAGTCAGATAAAAAAGGGTGGTGACGCGGGCACAAAGATTCCACACTTTCATGCGTCGCTGGGGCGCGTAGCGGGTGGAGGAGAATGCTCCGAAAATGAAAGAAATAAGACCAGAACTAGATGATAATATAACTTTAGATGATTACTTGAACTATTATTGGTTGAAATCAGAGCTGATGGACTTTTGCAGGAAAGTAGGCATTAATACAGATGGCTGGAAATTGGAAATACATAACAGAATAGTTAAATATCTAGCAACAAGGGAAATAGAGCAAAAATCCAAAGATATTATATTAAAGCCTAAAAATAAAAAAAATACCGTAAGTATAAATTTGCACACAGTTGTTACTTCCGATTTCAAGAGAAATCCTCAAACTACAGCATTTTTCAAATCAATTGATTCCAGATTTCATTACAGCGTAAGATTAAACCAATACATACGTGATAACTTTGGGAAAATAACATACGGGGATATAATAAACGAATGGAAGAGAGAATACGAAGAGAAAAAGATGGGTATAAAAACTACACCTGATCTTCCGCAATGTGAATATAACCAATTTATCAAAGATTACCTGGAGGATAATAAAGATAAAAAATTTAAAGATGCTGTAGCCGCGTGGAATATCAAAAAAAATATGAGAGGAGATAATATTTATCACAGGGAAGAACTGAATTTATATGCTGTGGAAAATAACAGTTAGTGACTTAAGAGCAATAAAAAGCAAGTTAATCCATAGGAAATATCTTATGGTGCATTTCCTTGCAGCTGTAACTTAAGTTAGTTTTCACAATTTATTTGTGAGAGAAATGCGTGCACCTCAAGTGCTTTAGGAGGTATCAAAATGGAACTGAGCAAAATTAAAAAGGTTGCCATCGTAGGTTCCGGAAGTATGGGAATACAGATAGCAATTCAATGTGCGCTTTTCGGATGTGACGTATATGTATATGTAAGAAGCGAAAAAAGCAGAGATAAAGCGGAAAATCAAATGATAAAGTATTTCGATATAATCAACAATCTTAAAAAATATAAGCAGGAAAAACTGTCAGACTCTAAAGAAAGACTCAATTTTTCTCTGAATTTCGAAAATACTGTATCAAACGCTGAAATAATTATTGAAAGCGTAATTGAAGAGGTTGACGCTAAAAAGGAAGTATTTAAAAATATAAGCTCTCTATGCAGTCCTTACGGGATTGTTGTCACAAATACATCCACGTTTATACCGTCTATGTTTTTAGATGTTATAAAATATCCTGGTAATTTTGCGGCGATGCATTTTCATTCATATGTTTGGAGTTCAACAATAGTTGAGATAATGCCTCATGAAGGGACAGCTCAAAGTACAATAAAGACACTGCATAAATTTGCTGGAAAGATCGGGGAAATACCAATTATAATGAAAAAAGAAAGTCATAATTATGTGTTTAATTCAATTATGACAGAGATAAATAGAGCGGCATTAACAATGGTGGTTAATGGTATTTCAACAATAAAAGACATAGATCTGGCATGGAGAGGTATTATGAAAATGTCTGCAGGTCCCTTTGCGCTGATGGATATGATAGGACTTGATACGGTATATCATGTAAATGAATATTGGGCGGAAAAAAATAACGATGAGCAATTAAAGAAGAATTCAAAATTTTTAAAAGTTTATATTGATGACAGTAAATTAGGAGTAAAAACAGGTGAGGGGTTCTATAAATACTGAGTGAGGGATTTAGAGTGGATACTGCAAATCAAGACAGGGCAAGGATAATTCTGCATATTGATATGGACGCGTTCTTCGCAGCAATTGAACAAAGAGACAATCCGGACATAAGAGGATTGCCGGTTATTATATCAGGGGATCCTAATATGCGGAGTGTTGTCAGTACATGCTCATATGAGGCGAGAGAGTTTGGGATATATTCTTCTATGCCCTCGAAGACGGCACTCCGCCTATGCCCCCAGGGAGTTTTTATCAAACCAAGAATAAATTATTATAAAGAAGTTGCGGAAGGAATATTTAATATATACCGTAGTTGGACCGATTGGGTAGAACCTCTTTCCCTGGACGAAGCTTTTTTGGATATGACCTGTAATAAATATGGGGTAGGTTCCGGCATTGAGATTGCCGTAAAACTTAAGGAAACTATCAGGAGGGAAACAGGTCTTACCTGTTCCGCAGGGGTATCTTTCAACAAATTCTTGGCGAAAATCGCTTCGGATTATCAAAAACCCAACGGGCTTACTGTAATAAATGAAGACAATTACCAGGGAATATTAGATGAGATGGCTGTTTCGAAATTTTTTGGTGTGGGCAAAGTGACAGCTGAAAAGCTTAACCGCAGGGGGATATATAAAGGCAGCGATTTGCGGAGGATGAGTGAGAAAGATTTATGTGATATTATGAATTTAAGAGGATCTGTAATCTACAGAAATATTCGTGGTATAGATACCCGTCCTGTGGAGCCTGACAGAGAGAGAAAATCTGTGGGAAAAGAGTCTACATTGAAGTATGATGTTCAAAGCAAAGACCTTTTGCCTTATTTTGAACATGAAGCCAGGCAGCTTTCGAAACAGCTGCAGAGAAAGAACATTAGAGGATATACAGTGACCATAAAAATAAAGTACTCTGATTTTACGGTATGTACACGCCGAATGACTTGCAGCGAGTCCATACAAAGTTTAAACGAAATTATGGAGGCTGTAAAATATCTGTTAGAAAACAATAAGTTGGAAGAAAAACCTGTCCGGCTGGTAGGTGTGTATCTGTCAAAGATTAATGCGGGACAAATAAGCGGAAACAAAGAAAAAACGCAGTATGAGCAGCTGAGTCTATTTTAAAACCTTGCATTCATAAAAGCTGTAAAAACATACCTTTTTTGATACACGCCGGTGTTATTAATACTTAGTAAGCGGAAAAAGGGGAGCACATACAAAAAGCAGAAAAAAGGTGATAAAATAGTACTATCCAAATATAGGGGGGTAGTAATAATGAAATCACCGCAAAAAAGCATAAAGGAATGGCAAAGGCTAGGATGTCAAGGGAGGCCATTCAGGCGATTTTGGCACAACCTCCTAAGACCAAACTTGGTATCAGGGACAGGTTTTTAATGATTTTTCTC
>JGI20171J29575_12612719_pt1 | contig 27745 bp, 30 predicted proteins | sample TergutNc150P4_FD_29575 | JGI IMG/M metagenome (IMG submission 29575)
CATATCTTTGGAGCATATAAATCAATAACGACCGTCAAATATAATCCCTAGCTATACAGGTCTAACATTTTTTCTGGATGTGTCCCTTAAGGATCAATAACGGCAACAAAAAACAAGCTAATGTTTTAAAGAAAGTATCAAATAGCTGCTTTCATTGCTGCTATAACTTAAAGTAAGTTTTCGCAGTTTTCCTGCGAGAGAAATGCGTGCACCTCAGGTGCTTTAGTGAATTATTGCACGACAAACGCGTGTTTGCCGTGATGTAGATGGTATTGTAATATATTAACCAACCTCTATATCGCATTCTGAATGTATTTGTTACTTTATTTAAATTTAGTACTGGAATTAAACATAAAGCCATTATAAAAATTGCAAATAAAATATTGACAATAATTATAATGAACTGTTATAATAGGGCCTGCTGATTGCAATTGGCTAATATGAATATTAAAAAGGTTTGTTATGGTCAAAAAATTTTAAATTCCAATATGGACAGGAAGGTCAGGATATGGTAAAATACCATTAAATCTTTATATCTGAGCCTTTTAAAATTTTTACGACAGGAAGGGCTGGGTGGTTCTGATGTGCTGATTTAGACGCCTTTGATCATAATTGATGAAAGACGGTCAAAAATAAATTGAATAGCATAAAAAATACTTCGTTAGAAAAATACAAATTACAGAAAGGAATGGTCATAATTATGATCAAAAAATTCATTTGCTTAAGTTTAGTTTTAATTTGCTTGTTGTCAATCTTCGCGTTTTCAGCAGGTGCCGCACAAAATATTGCTGATACATATATTACAATACAAGATGTTCAGAACAGCGGTGGAACACCTTATATATCTAGTGTATATAGAAGGAAATACAATTCAACATCGGTATGGTGTGAAAATTACAGTTCTTCCGGAGGAAGCGCAAAATGTTGGGTTCATCGTTTAAGCGGTAATGTCAATTCAATGATGATTGACACACCAAGTACAGGTAATGCTAATAGAGTGGACAGGTACTATGGTGGAACTTTGCCATATAATGGACCTTCAAATTCAAAAGTATTACCTAAAGGCACGTATTATTACCTACCTAACTATGTAAATGAAGATGGTTATACTCATGCCGCTTTAGGTTTTATTATGATTAAGGAAAAGGTTTATTATAAATTTGGGTGGAGTCCTGACAGTATCTAGAATCATAACATTATGAAATAATCTTACTAAAAAATCATTTCTAGCCAAATCAAAGGTTCTTAAATCTTTATTAGGCGAGAGAACCTTTGATTTAATATTTAATAGGGTTTAATTAGTAATACAACGTTAAATCACAAAAAATGTTCAAAATCAAATAATTTAGTTACAGCTTTTATTTGATAAATACAGATGATAGTTGGCTTATATATAAATGCAATTTACTTTTTAACGTTGTAGCATTAGGAAAGGTTAATTTTATGAGCAAAAAGGTTTCTACAATTATTATTACTGCTGTTTGCTTTGTATTGATAGCTACATTAACAATTATTTATTTATTGAAAGAAGGGATTATAAGTACTGATAATTTATTTTCCAATAATGAATTGGTCAATACTACTATCTCAGATGATATAAATACAGGCAAAATTGATAGTAACTTGTCTCAAAGCGCGTCAGGTGAAAGCGATTTAGGTTATCCTGTTTTTGCTGTTTTACTAAGAGAGGGAACGGAATACGCTCTTCAATATGTTGATGAAAAGCATAAAACAAATGAGTATAGCGATATTTACATAAAATTCAACAGCATGAATATTTCAAAAGAAAAAGGTGACTTTGATATATGTGAAGATTGGGAAGAGACCAAAGATGAATCAGGAAATATTATTAATGAATTTTCATATGTAATTTGCAATGTTACACTTATAAATAAAGGGGAAAGAAATTTTTTGGGGGGAGTTAATTCTATTTGTTTATCTCCATTTGGAAAGGATCCTGAATATTTATGCGAACTTAGGGCGTACAATTCAAATAAAACTAAGACCCTTATAAAAGATTATTGCTTAGTTGAATTTGAACCAAATAAAGAGTACAATTTTAACTTAGCGTATATAGTTGAAGATTATATTATTGAAAGGGATAAAGACAAAATGTTATTATATTGCGCCTTCATGTATGTGCCTGATATAAAGAAAGCTCTTATGATTGAAAAATAATTGAGGATTTAATTTATGAACAAAAAAACATCTACGATTATTATCACAATAGTTTGTTTTGTAGCTATCGCTGCGGTTACTGTAGGCTTTTTGTTAAAGGAAGGCATTATTAATGCTGGCAATATATTCTCGACAAATCAAAATAATGAAAAAAACATGAGCAAGAATTCATTCGATGATACAAATGGTACGACTAATGCTGAAAAAAACCATGATAATTTAGGTTATCCGATTTTTCTTGTTTTACTTAGAGAAGGTGCTGAATATAATCTTCAATATGCCGATGAAAAACATAAAACAAATGAGTATAGCGATATTTACATAAAATTCAACAGCATGAATATTTCAAAAGAAAAAGGCGATTTTGATTTATGTGAAGATTGGGATGAAAAAAAAGATGAAGCCGGAAATATTATCAATAACTATTCATATGTAGTTTGCAAAGTGACAATCATCAATAAAGGGGAGAGGAGTTTTTTAACTACTATTAATAATTTATTCTTATCTCTTGGAAAAGATTATGGATATGAATTAAGATCCTATAATTCAAATAACAGGCCGTTTTTAAAAGATTATTATACTATTGATTTCGCACCAAATAAAGAGTACGATTTTAACTTAGTATATATAGCAGATGATTCTTTAATTCAAGAATTCAAGGACGATATGTTACTATATTCTGGATTTATGCACAATAATGATAAATATATTCCGGTAATTGAAAAATAATTGAGGATTTATATATGAACAAAAAAGTATCTACAATTATTATTACAGCTGTTTGCTTTGTATCTATAGCGACATTAACAATTATTTATTTATTGAAAGAAGGGATTATAAGTACTGATAATTTATTTTCTAATAATGAAGTGGTCAATACTACTATCCCAGATGATATAAATACAGGCAAAATTGCTAGTAACTTGTCTCAAAGCGCGTCAAGCGGAAGCGATTTAGGTTATCCGGTTTTTCTTGTTTTACTTAGAGAAGGCGCGGAATATAATCTTCAATATGCCGATGAAAATCATAAAAGAAATGAATATAGTGATATCTATATAAAATTCAAAAGCATAGATATTTCCAAAAAAAGGGGTAACTTTGATATATGTGGAGATAGTAGCGAAATCAAAGATGAATCCGGAAATATTATTAATGATTTTTCGTATGTGATTTGTAATGTAACGCTCATTAATAAAGGGGAAAAAATTTTTGCGGCCGGAATTAATTCTCTTTACTTAGCGCCGCAAGGAAAAAATTATGAGTATTTATATTATGTGCAAGCATACAATTCCAATAAACCCAACCCATTTTTAAAAGATTATTACGCAATTGATTTTATACCAAATAAAGAATATAATTTTAACTTAGCATATATAGTTGAGGATTATATTATTCAAGATCATAAAGATGATATGTTACTATATTCTGGATTTGTGGATACTGATCTTATCAATATCCCCGTAATAGAAAAATAACAGGAGAAAACAAATGCTTAGAACATTAAAAAATGAAGTAAAAAGAAGTTTTTGTAACAAATTATTTTTAGTATCAATTATTATATCGGCTATGCTGGTGTTGTGGTATTCCATTGAACGAATACCATTTTGCATTGAAAAAAATTCGACAATGTCAACAGATTTTATTCTTGATGATTTTTTAGAAGTATCATATACAAATTGGATTGGAAGCCACAATATGTTTTTGCAGCAAAACATTTTTTATTTAATTATACCCTTTTTAGCTGTAATTCCTTTTGGAGGCTCACTTTTCACAGATATTAACCACGGTTATGTAAAGGGAATATGCACACGTACTAAAAAAAGTTATTACTTGATTTCTAAATACATATCAGTTTTTTTAAGCGGCGGCACAGCGGCGATCATACCTATGATTTTAAGTTTATTAATTTCTTCCGCTTTTTTACCCACAATGTTACCTGAAGCCTCGTATGCGTATACAAATATGTTTTCTATTTACAAATGGGCGGATTTGCTTTTCGTTCATCCTTTTTTATATACGTTACTATATATGGGTATAGTTTTTTTGTTTTCAGGGTTAATTGCATGTATGGCGCTGACAATAACTTATTTTTCATATAAAAGCTTCTTAGTGTTGATTTTTCCTTTTTTCGTTTATATTTTCGTCTCTTTATTTTGTGAGCTCCTAGATTTTTATAGTTTTAGTATAAGAAACTTGTTGACTACAACTAGTGAGGAAGGAACGACTGTTTCAGTTATTATATTGGCGTTATTATTTTTTGTATTTTCATTTTTTCCATATTACTTCCTGGGAGTGAAGAAGGATGTTTTATGACATATACATGAAGATCAAAGGTTTTATTTTATACTTTTGCGTCTTTTGTGTTGTTTTAGCGTTTTTGATTTTAATCTATTTTTCATTTATCAAGAGATCTATGCTTTCATTCTCCGGAATAACATGTCTTGCGGATTTTATTGATTCTCTTAACGGCAGTTTTTTTAACCTATTGTTAATACCTTTATCAGTGATATTTATTATTACAATGTCTGAATACAATTGTACAACTGCTAATTATTATATACGCAATAAAAAAAGAACTGTTATAATTTCAAAAATGTCATTAAAGATGTTGATCTTTTCAATAACCGTTTCCTCATTAATATCTGTAATATCAATATTAATTGCCGCGTTATTAACCGAACATGTTATGAATTGGAATGAATACGGAAGCTATTTTTATATATCCAGAGGGGTTATTTTAAATATAAGCTTTACAGCGGTTTTCTTGCTTTCTATAATTAAATTATTATTCCCAATACTTTTTTTGCGTCTCTTGCCTGTATGCTTAATCAAATCACAAAAAAAATATATACTTTTCTTCTTATTATACTGTTATCAGGATCAAATTTTTTTGGAATTATAAAATTTTTAATAGATTCTATATTGACTTTTCAAACTAGTGAAGCTGCGTATGTAAGTTCATCTACTAAGATTCTTCTGTTTGTTGTGTTTCCGCTTCTGATTACAACCGCAATTATCTGCGCATTTAAACTGGCAAAACGAAAGGACTTTTTAGTTACATGATACATAATTTTATTTCACTTTTACGCCACGATATTTCGCAAGGAATTATTCATAAATGGAAACAGTTTCTTGTGTCCGCCTTGCTTTTCGCGTTTTCAGCTTTTGTGTTTACAAAGCATGTAAATTCCTTTTTTGCTCATAATAATATTGATTCAAAAACAGGAATAATTGATTTCTTAATTAACATGTTTATTGGAAATGAACCATATGAACCGGAAACACAACAAGGAATACGGTTATCAATTATATGGTTTGTTTTTCACGCTTTTCTGTTTTCTTTTCCGGGCTTTTACATAAATGATGATCTCAAAAAAAACGCGACCGCTTTTATTTTGCGTGTAAAATCAAGGCGGCAATGGTGGGAAAGTAAATTTATATGGTGCGTATTAACTGTGTTTGCGTATTACACTGTTTTTTTTATTGTTATATGTTTATTCTCATTACTTTTTGGATCTTTCTCATTAAGCGCTAATGAACAAATCGCCGCGGAATTTTTCGGTTTAGGTATTTCCGGCGTTAAAGCTTCGGACATGCTTTTTGTTTCTTTTATTTTACCAATGATGATATCTATAGCAATTGCGGTTTTTGAAGCTGCGCTAAGCTTGATCGTCAAACCATTTTACAGTTTTATAATTGTCATTTGTTATTTAGCCGCTTCTGCCTTTTATTGCGATGTGTTTTTACTGTTCAACTTTTCTATGTTAAACAGGAACAGCCTTTTTTCGGGCCATAGCGAAATAACAGGCAAAAGCGGAATTTTGATCTCACTGGGATTGATTATTATATCGTATTTAATAGGGATATTTGCTGTAAGAAAGAAAAATATACTATAAGGATGTGTAAAGGTTGAAAATAGTTATTAATGATGTCACAAAAAAATTATCTCATAATATTGTTTTAGATAACATAAATTTAGAGCTTGAGAGCGGGAAGATATATGGATTTGTCGGTAAAAACGGTTCGGGCAAGACTATGCTTATGCGGGCTGTCTGCGGATTAATTTTACCGACCTCCGGTTCAATTGAAATTGACGGAAAAACCCTTGGTAAAGAAATATCATTTCCCGAAAGCGTTGGTGTGTTAATTGAAAACCCGGGATTTATACCGGGCTACAACGGATATAGAAACCTAAAGGTTTTGGCACAAATACAGAACAAAATATCTGATGATGATATAACCGAAACATTAAAAAGTGTTGGGTTAGATCCTGATGAGAAGAAAAGCTATAGAAAATATTCCTTAGGAATGAAACAAAAATTAGGGATTGCCGCTGCGATAATGGAAAATCCGGAATTGTTGATTTTAGATGAGCCGTTTAACGGGCTGGATGAAGAAACAGTCGATAAAATCAGAAAGCTGATACTGGATAAAAAGAGCGATAAAAATCTTATCATTTTATCTTGCCATGACAGTGAGGAAATAGAGAAAATTTGTGATGAAATTATTGAAATTAAGTTAGGTAAAATTATAAAAATTCGTGAAAGTGAAAAAGAGGGTAAAGATGCATAAAGTTAAGAGAATAAGAATAATTGTTATTTTGTTTGCTGTCATTGCTTTTATGGCCGCATATATTTTTATGTTTTGTTCCGTGAATGCTGCGTTTCCTCAAAATAAACGTGTAATTTACAGTTTCGGCGAAACTTTTACCGCTCAGGGCGCGGAATTCAAAATTACAAACGCCGTTTTATTGAGCAAAAGTGAAATAGAGAAGGATAAAGAGCTTACCGGGATTTTAGAAAGAAATTCGGGTTTTTCGTCTGTACCTGATTTGAATTTGGCTCTTATTGACATAACGGCAGTTAATCCGGGTCAAGAGGAGCTTGATATTGATTTAACATCCTTTCATCTTGAATCAGGTGCTTTTTCATTGCAATTTTATTATCCCTTAGTGCTGTATTTCAATGACGGAGGTATGTATATCAGCCTTAGTAAATATGAAGAAAAAAAATTAAAAATGCCAGTTCCGGTTGCCGGAGTTCATTTTTTAGATTATAATTATAAGAAGGTTAAAAACCGCGATTACTTTTTAGTGTATTCATTATATCCGGAAAAGAAAATGGCCGCAATAAAGTTTTCGTAAGATAATTTTTGTAAGATAAATGCGGTGCGCGTCAGGCGCATGGGAATGTTAGGAGACAGCGTATGAGTATCAGTGCTATTATATTGGCGGCAGGTACGAGTAAACGTTTTGGAAAAAACAAATTAAAACTCAGACTTAACGGTTTGCTTATTATAGAGCACATCATGCGGGCCGTATCAGACGCGCGTTTCGAAGAGGCAATATTAGTTTCAAATGACGAAGATATTTTGAATTTATGCTCAAAATACAATCTTTTAGGTGTAAAAAGCCCCCATGCGCACTTAGGACAAAGCGAATCTATCAAAGCGGGGGTTTTAGCAGCAAATCCTCTGCATGATTTAATGTTTTTTGTAGGTGATCAGCCGCTTTTAAATACAAAGATTATTACGGAATTAAAATCCTTTTACAATGAGCTTTCATCCGCTCCAGGAATCGCGGAATCAAACCAAAAGTTTATTGAAACCGCCAATAAGATTATCATACCTGTATTTGGCCGGCAAAGCGGGAACCCTGTTATTTTTCCTTGCCGGTACAGGGAAAAGCTGTTTGCGCTTTCAGGTGACAATAGCGGAAAATATATTATAAAAGACGATAAAGCTGTGGTGAAATGCTATTTTGGAGACACTGGCTGCAATATGGATATTGATACGCAAATTGAATATAACAAACTTCTGCTTACAAAATCCAAAACAGTAATTGTCCGCGGCGGCGGAGATTTAGCAACAGGCGCAGTACAAAAACTGCACCGGAGCGGTTTTTATACCGTAGTTTTAGAAACGGAAAATCCCTCCGCCATCCGCCGCACAGTTTGTCTGTCGGAAGCTGTTTATGAAGGAATGTACCGGGTTGAGGATATTACCGCAAAGCTGGTACATAATATTGACGAAATATATGATTGCTTTTTGCAGGATATTGTGCCTGTTATGGTTGATCCGCAAGGTGAAAGTATTTCCCAAATAGGGGCAGTTGCTGTTGTGGATGCTATTATCGCAAAGAAAAACACCGGGACAAACCGTGGCATGGCTCCCGTTACAATTGCTCTTGGACCCGGATTTAAAGCGGGTGATAATGTTGATATTGTTATTGAAACAATGCGGGGGCACAATTTGGGACGGCTTTTACGGACAGGCTCGTCATTGCCGAACACGGGTGTACCGGGAGAAATCTGCGGAATATCATCAGAGCGTGTAATTTACAGTCCCTCAGAAGGCGTTTTATCCGCAAAAAAAAATATCGGAGAGCTTGTAATAAAGGGTGAAACACTGGCGGAGGTTTCTGATGTACCGGTTTACGCGCCGATTGACGGCTTGCTGAGGGGAATAATCAAAAACGGATATGTTGTTCACAAAGGTATGAAAATTGCTGACATTGACCCAAGAGCTTCTGAAATCGGAAACCATACTACAATCTCCGATAAGTCCCGTGCTCTCGGAGGGGCTGTTTTGGAAGCCTTATTATGGGAGACTGAGCAAAAAAAGAAAATGATTTAAGAAAGGGATGAGTTTAATAGATTTAAAAAAATTAAACGAATGCGGGGGATGCACAGCAAAGCTTGCTATGGGCAAGCTTAAAGAGGTTTTGCGGTCACTGCCCAAATTTTCAGACGCTAGTTTACTGGTAGGATTTGATTCTTCAGACGACGGCGCCGTGTACAAGCTAAACGATGATCTGGCGATAATTCAAACACTGGATTTTTTCCCTCCAATAACTGATGACCCATATTCTTTCGGAAAAATTGCTGCCGCCAATTCCCTAAGCGACATTTACGCTATGGGCGGTGAAGTAAAACTGGCTCTTAACATAGTTTGTTTCCCCGAAAATGAAGACAGATCAATTTTGAGTGAAATACTAAGGGGAGGAGCTGAAAAAATCCTTGAAGCCGGTGGTGTTTTGTGCGGAGGACACAGCGTAAACGATACAAAAATTAAATACGGTTTGTCGGTGACAGGCACTGTACATCCCGATAAAATTTTAAAAAACAACAGCTGTAAAATTGGAGACAGTATAATACTGACAAAACCTCTTGGAACAGGTATAATAACATCGGCTTATACTGTTTTTAAGGAAAAAGACGAAGCGTTTATTACCGCTGTTAATTATATGGAAACGCTCAATAAAAAGTCTGCCGAAGCTTTAAAAAGCTTTAATATATCAGCGTGTACCGATGTTACGGGATTTGGGTTTTTAGGCCACTTGAATGAAATGGCAGACAGCGGTTACACAATATCAGTCGAGTCAAAATCAGTGCCGTTTATTCCTAAAGCTTACGATTACGCAAAAGAATTCATAATTACCGCGGGGGGACAAAAAAACCGGAAATTCCTTATTAATGATGTAAGCCTGCAAATAAGCGACAACCCTTTGATAGAAATATTGTTCGACCCTCAAACCTCCGGCGGTTTGCTTATTTCACTTCCCGGAGAAAACAGCGGCAGCTTATTGAAAAAGCTTAAAGAAAACGGTGTGAACGCGTCTGTTGTAGCTAGCGTAATACCTAGAGAAAAAGTAAATATTATTGTAAAATAGCAGAATTTTGTAATCTTTTTGTAAGATAAATGTTGTGCGCGTCAGGCGCGGGAGGTATATAATGGAATTAAACTGCTTAGGGGAATCGTGCCCTATACCCGTAATTAAAACAAAAAAGGCATTAAATGAGATCGGCGAAAACGGCGTTGTATCTGTTTTAGTTGATAACATAGAAGCTATTGAGAATATTGAAAAAATGATAACAGATTCAGGATATCCTTATACAAAGGGAGGTTCAAGCGGGAATTATTTTATTACTGTCACTAAAGGCAGCGGAAAACCTGAAAGTAATAAAAAAGCTGATAACGCGGGAACAGAAACCGAGGACCTTCATGAATCTCTCGTGCGCGGCGCGGGCGGCGCGTCATGCGCAATAATTATATCTTCAGATAAAATGGGACATGGCAGTGACGAGCTTGGAGCGGCGCTTCTAAAAACGTTTTTTTATACGCTTACGGAATCGGAAACACTTCCGAAATCAATAATTTTTTACAACAGCGGTGTAAAAATAACTGCCGGCGACTCAGGTTCAGCTGATGTTATCAATACATTATTTGAAATGGGAGTTGACATTTTGAGCTGCGGCGCATGCTTAAAATACTATGGTCTGACAGATTCTCTTAAAGCAGGCAGAATATCAAATATGTATGAAATAGTTGAAATTATGCTTAACGCCGATAAGATTATTACGCCGTAACCGGGAATTGCGTATGGATTATTATGTTATTACATTCAATAATATTAACGATGCTTTAATTGCGGAAGATCTTGTATCAGTTTATGGCGGTACAATTATCCCTGTTTTATCAGAAATCTCAGCAGGCTGCGGTTTTGCCGTCAGACTGACCGAATTAGAGCCCGCGATAAATATTTTAAAAAGCAATATAGAATTTTTAGAAATATACGGGGTGTTCGGCAGAGGAAAAGATAAAGTTATACTCCGTCATACGTGAAATTATGATATAATGGACTTAAGATTCTGAACAGACTCTAAGAAAGAAGCGTTTAAGAAAATGAGCATTAACGTAATTGGCGCAGGCTTAGCCGGCTGTGAGGCGGCGTTTCAGATAGCGAAAAGAAATATTCACGTAAATTTATATGAGATGAAACCTGAGAAAAAAACACCCGCCCACAAAAGCGATAAATACGCGGAGCTGGTTTGCTCAAATTCTTTTAAAGCCGACCATTTAGGCAGCGCGGCAGGTTTGCTGAAGGCTGAGCTTAGGATCCTTGATTCTTTGCTTATCAGGTGCGCGGACAAAGCAAAAATTCCGGCAGGCAGCGCATTGGCGGTAGACAGAGATATTTTTTCCGGACTTGTAACTGAAGAGATTTTAAACAATTCAAATATAACTGTCTTTTCGAAAGAAATAGAAAAAATTCCTATGGAGGGCATGACAATTATTGCGGCGGGCCCTTTGGTCTCAGAACCGTTATCTGCTGATATTGCGGGGCGTTTCAACGGCGCGTTATCTTTTTACGACGCTTCGGCACCGATTGTAGCTTTAGGCAGTATTGATATGAATTCCGCGTATTTCGCTTCACGGTACGGAAAAGGTGACGGGGATGATTATTTAAACTGCCCTCTTTCTAAGGAAGAATACGACATTTTTTATAATGCTTTGATTTCGGCTGAACGCGCGCCGGTTCATGGCGCGGATATACAAAACCCAAATGTTTATGAAGGATGTATACCGGTAGAGATCCTGGCGCGGCGGGGGTACGATACTTTAAGGTTTGGAGCCATGAAACCTGTAGGTTTGACTAACCCAAGTACTGAGGCCAGAGATTACGCGGTTCTGCAGCTTCGGAAAGAAAACAGCGCGGGATCCTTATATAACTTAGTGGGATTCCAGACGAATTTAAAGTGGGGCGCTCAAAAAGAGGTTTTTGGATTGATTCCGGCACTGAAAAAAGCGGAATTTGTAAGGTATGGTGTTATGCACCGCAATACTTTTATTGACTCACCACGTATATTAAATGCTGATTTCAGCACAAAAAAATATGGGAACATCTTTTTTGCGGGACAAATTACCGGAGTGGAAGGGTATATGGAATCTGTATTTTCCGGACTATTCGCGGGTATAAACACAGTATTCAGGTATAATAATATCAAACCGGCTGTTTATCCTGAGGAAACGGTTTCGGGTTCCTTGTGCCGGTATATAAGTGATGAAACAATTATAGATTTTCAGCCGATAGGCGCTAATTTCGGTATATTACCGCCGCTTGATGGAAAAATAAAAGATAAGAAGCAGCGCGGACAGGCTTATAGCGAGAGGTCATTGAGCAAATTAAAAGAGTATGTATTGGAGATAATGCTATGAAAATAGAAGATTTACATAATTCGAAAGAAAATGTATCAGCGGCGCAAAAGGATATCACGGGCCAAGCTGATGGGAAAAAAATTAAAATAATCGCGGACGCCATGGGCGGCGATAATGCGCCCCTTGACATTATAAAAGGAACTGTTTTGGCTCAGCGTGAATATAACATTGATGTTATTTTAACAGGAAGACAGTCTGTTATAAAAGAAACAGCGTCAAAAAACGGTTTGGATATTTCACAGATGGAAATTATCCACTGCGATGATGTTATTGGTATGGAAGACAGCGCGGGTGATGTAGTAAAAAGCAAAAGTGAATCTTCCATGGCGGTAGGTTTAAAGCTTTTAAAGGAGGGGAAAGGTGACGCTTTTGTTTCGGCGGGAAACAGCGGTGCGTTATGTATGGGCGGAGCTTTGATTGTGAAACGCGTAAACGGAATTACAAGACCTGGATTTGCGCCTGTTTTGCCTGGCTTAAACGGCTGTTTTATGTTGATTGACAGCGGCGCTAATGTAGAGTGCAGACCGGAGATGCTTATGCAGTTTGGTATTATGGGATCTATATATATGGAGAAAGTAATGAAAATAAAAAATCCCCGTGTGGGTCTTGCCAATGTAGGGACAGAAGCTCAAAAGGGAAGAGAACTTCAGTTAAAAACGTTTGAGATTCTGAAAGAAAGCAATTTAAATTTTATAGGTAATGTTGAAGGGCGCGATATACCGCTGAACGGCTGCGATGTTTTAGTTTGTGACGGGTTTACTGGAAATTTAATTACTAAAACCTATGAGGGTGTAGCGATAGCATTAATGGATAAACTAAAAACTGTATTTATGAAAAATATAAAGACAAAAATTGCTGCCGGTTTAATTTATAAGGATATAAAGCTTATGAAAAGGGAATTTGACTATAAAGAGTATGGCGGCGCGCCTATTATGGGGACGCTGAAACCGATATTTAAATCTCATGGAAGCGCCGACGCGGTAACATTTAAAAACGCTGTACGTTTAACTATTGAATATGCCAAAAGCGGAGTTATCAGCGCGATTCTTGATTGTTTAAAATAGATGGTACCAAAATTCTACACTTTAATGAGTGGGTTATAAATTCTCCTGAGGAGCTCTTTTCCCCAGACCTGCCTTAGCGGGGTCAACGGTGCCATAAAGCACCTGAGGCGCGCGCATTTCTCTTACCGAAAAACTGTAAAAACAAAGTACCGCAATCAAAGCGGTGAAAAACGGAGGGCTCATAATGGAACAGCTTCAAAAAAAAATTAACTATAATTTTAAAAATATTTCTTTGCTGGAAGAAGCGCTGACTCATTCTTCCCGCGCAAATGAATTGCGCCATGAAAAAATCCGCTGTAATGAAAGATTAGAATTTTTAGGTGATTCTGTTCTTTCGGTTATTGTATCTGAATATTTATATAAGGCATATCCAAAAGAACCTGAAGGTGAGCTGACAAAGATGCGCGCGCTGCTGGTATGCGAAAAGAGTTTATATGAATTTGCTAAGAAAATAGATTTAGGCAGCCATATTATTTTAAGTAAAGGTGAGAGAAATACCGGCGGAACACAGCGGCCGTCTATTTTATCTGATGCTTTTGAAGCGTTAATCGCCGCGGTTTTTTTAGACGGAGGCTTAGGTGTGGCGAGAGAATTCGTTTTAAATTTTATAACAGACACTAAAAATATGCAAAAGAAAAATATATTTAATGATTATAAAACAAATCTTCAGGAGATTGTTCAGAAAAATCCGGGAGAACATATTGAATACGTTTTAACCGGAGAGACGGGGCCGGATCATGATAAGCATTTTTTAGTAGAGGTGCATTTGAATAGCAATATAATAGGAAAAGGCGGCGGAAGAAGCAAAAAAGAAGCGGAACAGCAGGCCGCGAGAGAAGCATTGAAGCTAATGGGGTATTAATTATAAAAAATTTATTGCAATTTTTTAAAAAGGTGATACAATTATTATGCAATATTCAAATAAATAATTTTAGGGGGGTTATTTAAGATGGCTTATTTTATCAATGAAGACTGCATTGCCTGCGGCGCGTGTGCGGATGAGTGTCCGGTAGAATGTATTTCTGAAGGTGACGACAAATACGTTATTGATGCCGATATCTGCACCGAGTGCGGCGCATGTGCGGGTGTTTGCCCGGTAGACGCTCCACAGCCGGAATAATCAAACGATTGAAACAACATAAAACTATACGGAGGTGGCAATAACAGCCACCTCCGTATATTCTATGGAGACTCCTCGAAATGAGTTTCTATTCTAAATCTTTTAATTCTTCCAGTTCTTTTTTTTCTATTCTAATATATCCGTCCTTCAAAACACTCACTTGTTTTACGCTGAAGGTCAGCGGCGCCGCCTCGTCAGGTATGTTGTCCAGCTTCACTTTTAGCATACCGGTTAATAAGTTTACATCTACTACAGTACCTCTTCCTTCAGGAGTTTTAACAATAGCGCCGCATTTAGGTGTGGTTTTAAGCAGCTCCGTGTAAGCTTCCTGTTCGTATTTTAAACAGCACATCAGCCGGCCGCAGGTTCCTGAGATTTTTACCGGGGATAAGGAAAGCCCCTGTTCCTTTGCCATCTTTATTGATACGGGCTGGAACCCGTTTAGAAAAGTAGCGCAGCAAAAGGGTTTGCCGCAGACACCTAAGCCTCCTAACATCTTTGCCTTGTCCCGCACACCTATCTGGCGCAGTTCAATTCTCGCCCGGAATACTGCAGCCAGATCCTTTACCAGAGCGCGAAAATCTACACGTGTTTCGGATGTGAAATAAAATAAAATCTTTGTGTTGTCGAATGTGTATTCTACAGATACCAGTTTCATATTTAAATTGTGTTCTTTGATTTTTTGCTCACAAACGGCAAAGGCGTGTTTCTCTTTTTTTTTGTTTTCTTCTACGCATTTTAAATCGTTTTCCGTTGCTTTACGAATTATTTTTTTTAAAGGCTGTACAATTTCTGAATTTGGAATGCTTTTTTTTGTAAGGGTGATTTGCCCGCATTCTACACCGCGGATTGTTTCAACAATAACTTTATCGTTAAATTCAAGGTGAATATTGCCGGGATCAAAGTAATATATCTTACCTACCTCGGTAAACTTGACACCTACGACTTCTGCCATGTTATCCTCCTGTATTGTCCGCTGATCCAAGTGGACAGTAAATTTAAATTTACGTTTGTATCAATTTTTATTAAAGCGTCATTTGTCAGCTCAAGCAGTTTTATAATTTTCTCAGCCGTCAGTTTTGACGCGATTTTTTCTGAAACTATATTAGGCGCGGGCACAGTATGTGCTTCCTTTCCGCTTTTGGAAATAGACAGGCTTTCAGCTAAAAGATAATATACAGATAGCAATATTTGTTTTGCGGTTTCTTTTTTATTGAGTTTATATAAAGATGCCAGCAGATCAAATTCTGTTGTTTTTAAAATAGATAATATTATTTCAGTTGATATGGATAAAATCTCATCTGAAACCACTTGTAAGTCATCAAGTGAAAAAACGGTGGCGCGAGATAAAATAGTAGATAACAAACCGCTGGATTTTGCGCATGTGATAAGAAACAAAATGTTTTGCGGAGGCTCTTCTAAAGTTTTAAGCAAAGCGTTTTGCGCTTCCGTTTTCATTCTTTGATCCGCCTCATAAAAAATATATACTTTATTATTTGCTTCATTTGGTATAATAACAGCGTCATCAGTAATATTTCTGATTTCAGAAATGGAAATAATATCTGTTTTTCCGGAACCTGACGCTGTTCTGATGTCGCTGTGGTTTTGGGAAGCGGCCTTTATACATTGTGAACAGCTGCCGCACGGACGGTTTGGAATATTGTAACTGTCAGACCCGGGCGGGCAGCTTGTTTCTTTTATTTGTATTTTACGCGCGTCCTCCGGCTGAGCGCCATGTTTACAGACAGCCCACATAGATAAAAAGACGGCTATGTCTTTCCGCGTATCTTTGGCGCCGCCTTCAATAATTATGGCGTGGGGCATACGTCCGGTCTCGATTAAATTATAAAGATTTTTAATAATATAATTATTTTTTTGTTTAAATGATTCTAAATTCAAAGATAAAATCTCCTGTTTTTTGTCGAATAAAGGCCAAGAAAAGTTGTATCATCTCTAAAGTAAATACCGGCAATATTCTCAATATTTATATTTTCATTTTTGTGATAACTCGTTTCACAAGTAGCTTTATCAAGCAAACAAAATTCATGCTTTTCATAAAAACTGTTAAAACAAACCAATATTTTATATCAAATCAAACAAATTTCAACTTCTTCACTGTATAATTTTTTTGTCTATCAATTCATTTTCAATAAGTTCTATTTTTTCTTTATCAGCAAACAACATCCAGCTATTGTGTGTAATTAAAGGTATTTCAACATCAACAAGCGTTTCCGGCTCAACTAAACGGACATCAAAATCTGATGATGAGCAATATTCACATTGATGTTTTGTTGGATTAAAATCTATCGCGCAACCAGATATCTTATCACAAGTTATTCCAAATGTAGTATTCACAGCATTTAATAAAAACTCTTTTGTTATTTTAATATTATGATTTTTTAGTATCTCACTTACTAACATTTCATGTTTGCTGTACAAATCATCTTCAAAAAGATTAATATAGGCATACTGTCTTTTCTCACCATAAATAATTAACTTTTCTCCATACGCAAAATCGGACAAATATAAGAAATTATTTGCTTTTTTGCATTTTGAGCATAATACAACTTCTTTTCTTACTTTTATATTTTTCGTTTTCAAACTTATCCCTCCATCAGTCTATAGGTGTAATAATCCTTGGGGAAAGTATATCGAAATTATCAAAGATAACATAATTAATACCTTCACCACGATAAGAATTAAACATAATTACATCATACCCTTTTACTTTGGCTGCTTCCCCTATTTTTTGACATGCACTTGTAGAAGTTAATTTATCAATATATTCCCATTCTGAAGCAGTTTGAGGATTCGTTAAATCCAAAACGCGTTGCCCTGCTAAATCAAGATCATAAGAAATTGAATACTTAGCTGTGGTTCCATGCTCAGCTAATTCCAAAACTATCGTATCAGCATCTTCTCCAACATAAAATCCACCACCAAACCTGCTGCCATCATTAAAATACTTAGGGTCTATACCATCCAAAACACTTTGTGCCTGTTGTGAACCCCCTACAGCATGCTTAACATCACGAACCTGACCATCTTCCACAAAGCCAAGTATCTTTCCCCCACTATCCGCCAAAATCCACTGTGATCCAAATTGGTAAACTTTCAGCCCAACTATAAGCCCCAAAATCCCACTTACTTCCGGTGGAAGTTCCATGGCATTGCAAATTTCCGTGGTTAGATACCCCGCTGTCTGAGAACCCATCTGCACTAAAACGGCCCTCAATGCCGCCATAGGTCCGGCGCCCGCTCCAACCGTGGCGATTGTAATGATTACCGAGGTGAGGTCAACTACGGCAAATATCAGTTTAAAACCGCGCTGCATCTCATTTAAGTGATCCCCGGTTATCATGTCAACGCCTGTGCAGGCTTCTATGAGCGGCTTAATGCCAAGCGTAAGGATATCTAAAAGACCGGATAAAAACTGTTCAAACGGTTTATCCATTTGGTGACCGTACTGCCCGGATTTCAATATCATCTGACAGTATTCACTGTAATTCATATTCTTGCCGTCAGAAACCTTGTATTTGTCATAGTCTTGCTTAAACAAATCTCTGAATGCGGGTATTCCAACGCCGCCGAACGAACCGGAAACTCCCATGAAATCGTCAAAGGTCAGTTCTTTCTTTTCCTCTGTACTATAATAGCCGCCGGTCGGATACGTAACAAATCCGCCGCCCGGTACGTAATAACTGTCCATTATGGGATTGTAAGTATTTTTCTGTACGCCCAGATTGTTTGGCACTTTACAGTCCTCAAGCTTCACATAACTAAGCGTATGCGCCGCCCTGTTAACAAATCCTTGGTATAATGGTTCATCAATTGAATAAAGAAGCTCATAGTGCAGTTCCGTAATGTAGTTCCAAAGAGAGTACATGTTCCCTATGGGATCAGCTCCGGTATTTCTCAATCCAGTATAACAAATACCTGACATCCCGCTGAAATTATTTAAATCATCCGTTGCCTCTTCAATTAATCTTTCAATAAGAATAACCTTATCATACATATCAGAGACAGACATATAGTTTACATAGTTATCCGGAAACCGTGTCATCCATTGGTCATATACCAGTTTTATTCCGTTTTCCCCCATCTCTAAATTCCCTTCTTTGATCTCTATTTTACTTTTGCACCGCATACTGGGCAGGTTGTACTTGAAGGCGTTACTTCCAATCCGCAGACAGAACATTTTTTCACGTTTTGCGGACTTGTGGGTTTTACAGGATCCGCAGGGTTTGTCTCATTGGCGGATGCCACATAACCCTGCAGCATATTGATTATTTCACTTTCCGCATACCGCATCTCTTCAAATACATTCCCTATATATTCAATAGCTTTTCCGTAAAACAATATCAGCTTCTGTATATGTATATTAATGCTGTTGTAAAACAGGGACATTTCTTCAAGGGCTTTACCCTGATATTCCTCAGCATCTATCAGATCAACAGCTTTCTGCGACGCTTTCGCTCTCATATCCTCCAGCATTGATGCCACATCCATAATCTTTTGCATGTATCCAAACAGTACAGACGCTTCTACCCTTATACTACCAGGCATATTTTTCATCTCCCTCTGAGTTAATACCCAGCCGTTCCATCATTGCTACCCTCATATCACGGGGGCCGCGCCGTGTGCGTTCTTTTTTCTCAAGGTCATATTCATATCCGTTTGATCCCACCCAGTAATATATACACACATCTTGTTCTTTTTCTCCGTCAGTGCTTTTTACAGCGATTATATTTTCGGTATGCACATCTGTTATGGTTTGTTCCCATTCCGAAAATTCAAAAGTTTCCGGTTCTTCTCTGATTTCATCAGAATCTTGAGCACCTTTAAGATATTCACATTGCTTTAATATTTCAAGAAGCAAACATTCACGGGGAAGCCGCGTCAGTTCAAAATCTTCACCCGCCTTTTTTATGAGAGTTATGCTTTTATCGTAATTAAAACTTATACGAAGATCATTCAGATACAGACGCTTTTTAGCTTTCTTATAATCTTCCAGTGTCATTATAGGCAATGCCGCCAGTTTGCTTAGTTTGCCGTCATCTTCTGTCAATCCTTTTTTTCGAAGGCTTTTAAGCACTTCAATAATGTATTTATCATATTCAGATGGAAGCGGGGCTTTAAGCGCCACCCCTGGGATCTCTTGAGAATCCAGAACACTGTTAAAGCAAAGCATTTCACCTTTTGTAAAAATCATTTTGTCTCCATCCTTTTATTCTATTTCATTCAACTTATTCCACAGCTGTGAAGAAGACATAAAATTATCAAAATCATTTCTAAATTGACTTACGGTATTTTCCGCTTCCTGTGCAGGAGGGCCCTCGATACCGTAATTACCATTCAATCTGCCATGATACTGTAAAATCAAAGCCATCCAGCTGCAAAAAGCAGCTTTTTGCTCACCCTGCCAATCAGAACTATAAAATATCTCCGAAAAGATACTTTGACTTTTGGAATATGATTCTTGAAGGATTTTATTAATCTCTTTAGTATATGTTTCCATATTTGCGGTAAACTCCGAATCGCATTTAAATACCCCATCCATAATTGTGAGTATTCCTTTCTACATTTAAAATATGTTTGATATGACATTTTGCACTTCAACCGCTGTGTATTCCTCTTCCCGCTGATCTTCTTCCCTACATAAAGATTCCAACCTATTGTAACGTGTATTGGCTGTTGCATATTTTAATTTTAATGATTCAAGAATTATTTCAAAATTTTCTATAAGATTATTTTTATTTGTTTGTGCTATATCACCTTTGCGAAAAAGTTCATCTATTACTTTACCATAAGAATCTCCTGCATTACCTTGCTGCATAGTTCGTTCATAAAATTTATCGCTTGTATTTTTAATGTAATTAACAGCCTCTTCAATTTTTTTAATTTTACTCTCTAAGCTGTCTTTCAGATTTCTATATTTGTTACAGTAATCCTCAGCCGGTGAGATTATAAATGTATCTTTAAACCTATATCCTATACTCATGGGCCATTCACTCCTAGTATAATTCCTAGTATAATGTAAAATTTTTTTCTCTTATCAAACAATATTTCATCATGAACAATTATTAACGAGCATATAATGTTACGAGGTGTTAGATTATGAACAATAAAAATATCGACGCGTTGTTAAGCAGCTTATCCGGCAAATTAAATATATCCGAAAATGAACTTCGCAGCGCGGTACAATCAGGTAAGCTGGATAATTTACTGGGCGGATTAAATGAAACTCAGTCACAGAAGATCAATGATATACTCAATAATCCTGAAGCTCAGAAAAAACTGTTTTCAACGCCTCAGGCGCAGGCGTTATTAAAAAAGCTGATGAGGTAAATGTATGGATGATTTACAGGAAAAGCTCAGCAGGCTTTTGCAGGATCCCAAAACTATGGAGCAAGTAAAAGGGCTTAGTGAAATGCTTGGATTTTCCGGTCAAAACACATCAGCGCCCCAAGAGAAAGAGGAAAAGCACAATGAAAATGATTTTCCTATTGGAGATGTGCCTCAAGAGGCGATACAGACCGTAGCTAAGCTTATACCTATGCTTAATTCAATAAAAACAGAGGATGAAGCTACGCGTCTGCTTTTGGCGCTGCGTCCGTTCTTGAAAGAAGAAAGGCAGCAAAAATTGGATCAGGCAAAAAAAATGCTGCAGTTAATCAAAATACTTCCGATGATAAAAAACGCCAACTTATTTTAGACAATAAAAAGCAAGCTAATGCTTTAGAAAAAAGATCGCGGGTGAAAAAACTATGAAGGAACTGAGCTCGTTGGAACAGGAAGCTCTCAGAAGGGCAATTGAGATGAGAGGCGGTATTATGCCGGGAAAAACCCGTAATAACGGAAATATGGAAGAAAGTATTGTAGAAAAATATACACAGCATAATACAAAACAAACAACTCAAAACCGTGACAAAAATCCCCGGCAGACTCAAAGGTCATCAGAGCGTCAGGAAAACAGCGAAGGTTCTCATACTCATCATAAATCTCAGAACATAAAAAACAATGAAAAATACAGGGAAGAAGAGCCTTTAAAGCATCATGAAAATCATAATTCCCGTCACAGCGAACATAAAGAGGAACGCAAAAAGGAAGAATTCATTGAATTTGTTCCGGACGATGAAGGATTTAAAATAAACAGCCGTGTGTTTGATGTGCTTTTAAAGGATAAAGAAAGAATACTTATTTTAATTTTAATTTTGATTTTAACAGGAGAAGGCGGAGATACCGGGTTAATATTAGCTTTAATGTACCTGCTGATTTAGGAATAACAGCAATTTATTATCTCACTTGTCCTGTTCCCCTGATAACGAATTTAAAGCTGGTAAGCTCATTAAGTCCCATAGGTCCTCTCGCGTGAAGCTTTTGTGTAGAAATACCTATTTCCGCGCCCAGTCCAAACTGTCCGCCATCGGTAAACCGTGTGGAAGCGTTTACATAGACCGCGGCGGAATCTACCGCTTGAGTAAATCGTTCCGCGCTTTCGTAGCTTTGAGTAACAATACATTCGCTGTGATGACTGCTGTATTTTGCGATATGTGAAACAGCGTCATCCAAAGAATCCACAACTTTAACAGCTAAAATATAATCTAAAAATTCAGTGAAATAATCCTCTTCGGAAGCTAAAATTACATCATTCCCTAAAATCTCAATTGTCCGGCCACAGCCTCTTAGAACTACGTTTTTTTCGTCAAGCTTTTCTTTAATTTTAGGAAGACTTTCTTTTGAAATATTCTTATGGATTAAAATAGTTTCGATAGCGTTACATACGGAAGGGCGCGAGGTTTTTGCGTTATAGATTATATCCGCCGCCATATTAATATCCGCTGATTCATCTACAAAAACATGGCAGTTTCCCACACCCGTTTCAATAACAGGCACTTTAGCGTTTTGTACGACAGTTTGAATCAGACCCGCCCCGCCGCGCGGAATAAGTACATCCAGATATTCTGTCATTTCCATAAGCTCTTTTGCGCTTTCTCTTGAAATGTCTTCAATTAATTGGATACAGTTTCGGTCAAGACCGGCTGACTCAATTGCATCGCGCATAATATCAGCAATTGCCTTATTGGAATTGATAGCTTCTTTCCCGCCGCGCAGGATAACAGCGTTCCCGGCTTTTAAACATAAAGCGGCGGCATCGGAAGTGACATTAGGCCGGGCTTCATAGATTATTCCGATAACGCCTAAAGGTACACGGACTTTGCTGATGGACAAACCGATATCAGTTACGCCGCCGTAAAGAATATTGCCGATAGGGTCGGGAAGCTTTGAGACCTGCAATACGCCTTCGGCCATTTCCTCAATTCTTTGTCCGGATAAGGCGAGCCGGTCAAGAAGAGAAACGGTTAATCCGGCTTTTTTACCGTTTTCAATATCAATATTATTTGCGTTAATAATCGTTTGCGAGTTTTCCAATAAAAAAGCGGCAATAGCTTTTAACGCGGCGTTTTTCAAACTGCCGGCTGTTAAAAGCTGGCAGGCAGCGGCTTTCGCGTTTTGCCCCATTGTTTCAAGTGTCATCATATAGTATGGTCCTTTCTTTAAAGGATTGATAACAGCAATAAAAAGCAAGCTAATGCTAAAGAAAATATCGAATAGCTGCGTTCCTTGCTGCTGCAACTTAAGTTAGTTTTTACAGTTTTTCGGTAAGAGAAATGCATGCACCTCAGGTGCTTTAGTGACTTAAGGATTAACAACACCAATAAAAAGCAAGCTAATGTTAAAGAAAATATCGAATAACTGCTTTTCCTGCTGCTATAACTTAAGTAAGTTTTCACGGTTTTTCGGTAAGAGAAATGCGTGCACCTCAGGTGCCTTAGAAAAATCTTCTTTTCTTTTTAGCGGGCTCTTCCGCTGACGCTGTTGATTTTGCGGGAATTTCTTTTTGGTGATTTACTGATGAAATACACCAGCGTTTCATTTTTAATTTTACTCTGTCCGCACCGGTTTCAATAACAAGCTCGTCGGCATCATCCTTAATAGCCACCACACGCCCGACAATTCCTCCTATTGTTGTGATATCGTCACCAATGGCCAGATTTTTTCGCAGCTCAGCCTCTTCTTTTTTCTTTTTAGAATTGGGACGGATCAAAAGAAAATAAACCCCTCCAAACAGTGCCGCGTAAACAAGCAGCATTACAAGATAATTGTTTCCGCCCGCGCCATCCGCGGCGGTATCCGCAGCGGCGGATAATACATGAAAATTCATAAAACAGTATCCCTTTCGTTTGCTTTTTTGTGATCGGTACGTAAAGTATAACATATGTTTCCAATGTGCGCAAGGCGTTTTTTTCACCCTCTAATTTTTCCCTTGACAATTTCCAGTATTTATTTTATAATTTAAGTGCTGAACTTAATATAAAGTATGTGACAATATCTGTTCAGTTTATCTGCGCCAATAGCTCAGCAGGATAGAGCAACTGCCTTCTAAGCAGTAGGTCAGGGGTTCGAGTCCCTTTTGGCGTGCTATGCTCCGTCACTTATAAATATTCCGCTCTCTTGCCGGTTTTTTGCCGTCAGGCGGCTGTATTGTACTGTCTGACAGCAAAAATATTCGTCAGTTGTGTAAAAAATTTATGCGTGACGGATTATAAAAGCCTTAACAGGCTCCAACAAAACCCGGATAATACTGGGTTTTTCTTTTTAAAGGGGGAGAACTAATGAAAGCGCTTAAAAAAATGTCAGTGTATTTTTTAGTATTCATCTTGCTTATGTGCGCGTTGTCTGCGCAGGCTTTCGCGTCCACCGCCAGGGATTACGGGCTTAAACTTGAAGTAACTACAGACAAAAGCAATTATGGCATAAGCGATGAAATTGAAGTGACAATCACCGTCACAAACACCAATCCGTATAAAGTGGATATTCAATCGGTGGAAACCTTGATTCCGGAAGAATTCAGATTAATTCAGTCGGGCAGCTTAGATCAGGGGTCAATAACTTTATCCCCTGCCGGGGAAGAAGGCCATAAAATCATTCTGGTGGCAACAATTGCAAGGATTGAAGAAGAAACAGATCCGTCAAACACAGAGGACACAACAAATGCCGATCCGTCAGGCACAGCCGGTACAACAAGTACAGAACCGTCTTCAACAAATGGACAGAATCGACACAAATACGGCGATGCCGACCTTGACGGCAAATTAACAGTAAAAGACGCTACGTTAATTCAAAAGCATGTGGCAAAAATAAAAGAATTCAGTAAATTGCAAAAAGCGGTTGCGGATGTGGATAATGACGGTAAAATTACAGTTAAAGACGCGACTGTTATTCAAAAGTACATAGCAAAGATAATTTCAAAATTTCCTTCCGGAGAGTGGTATAATGCGGAGGAACAAACAGCAAATGACCCGCCCGCGTCAACGGTAAAAGCAGCCGCGCAAATTAACGCGGCATACGCAGACGCGGCGGTTCAGAGCCATGCAAGATCCAAAGCAAATGATAACGCTAATGTTTGGGCGCTGCTTATTGCTGTCGGGATTTCTCTTGCGGTAATTATATGGTCTGTAAAACATAAAAAATCAGCCAAGAAAATTATATCTTTAATTTTATGCGGTATATTGACAACAAGCCTTGTTACAGCCTTTGATATTCCTTTTTCCGCGTCAGAAGAAATAAAGAGCTTCCAATCGGTTCATACATTTTCATCTGACAGCCAGGAATTTGATATAACAGCAGCGGTTTTCTATAAAGAAACTGCCTCGGAGCTTATTAGTAAGGATGAGTATACAAGAGGCGAATGGATAAATGAGCTTATTAATAAGCTTGGCTGGGAACTGGAAGTTGTTGATGAAAAGGATATAGATTATTCTTATTCTGACATAGAAGCTCATGATTATGGTATTGCTATTGAAACGGCTCAGCGCCATAAGATTTTGCCGCCCTTTGATATAGAGGATTTAGAGCAGGACGTGCCGAAGTTTAATCCAGATGAAACGGCAACACGTGAGTTTGCCGCGTACACTATCGCCCACGCGATGGGATTTGCCGGTGAATATGCGCTTGATTGTCTTGATATTGATGACATTGTGTATCCGGATGAAGCGGCCGCTATAATTGAAGAGGGGTTCCTGCTGCTAAAGGATGAAAAATTCCTTCCTATGGAACCTGTTTGGAGTTCTGATTTAGGCAGAGCCTTTTATTTGATTGACGAGTGGAACGATTCGGCCTCAGTTGATATTAATGAAACGTACGAGGATGTTTCTTACGCCGAAGGTGTTATTGCGCTTGAAAATATTGAATATGATATTATTTCATACAACAGCGACGGCACTATAACTGTTGAGCTTCCTGCCGGTGTTTCCTCCGAAATTGAAAATGGTCAGATATTTATCCTTCCGCGATATGACGAAGTTGGTTCAAATATTGCCTTGAAAGCTGTAAGTGTAACCTCACTGAACGGTAAACTGATTGTAGTGTGCGAAAGACCTGACCTTGAGGAAGTTGTTTCCGATATTGCATTTGCCGGGTCCGGTACTTTAGACGCGGAAAATATACAGCCTGAGGATGATGTGGAGTATACATATATTCCAAAGGTGCTGGCTGCTCCTAACAGCAGAGCGCGTTTGAGTATCAGTGCCGGAGGGAGCTACGCGATTCCAGGCAGACTGGCATTTGCGGTCAAGGACAAACCGATCAAAAATATAGGTACCGCAAGCGGTTCAATTGAAATTTATATTCCTGATGTCACCTGTAAAGTAGATGCCTCTGTAGGCTTGTTTTCTGGTTTTACTTTGAATGAATTCCTTTTAACTATGACGGAGCAGATAGATGTAAGAGGTGATATAGAGGTTAAATTAATGAGCGGCGGCGATGGGTTGATACCCGGCAAAATTCAGCTCGCGAAAATCCCATTTGCGCTTGGCTCTACAGGCTTGTTTATTGATATTATTTTCTATTATGAATTTTCCGTAAGCGGCGAAGCCCACGTAAGTTATACCGCCTCTTTTATGGAAGGTATACAGATAAAAGACGGTACTACGCGGATACTGAGCGATTTTTCACAGTCACTGAATAATTTTGAATTAGATGCCAAAGCCTATCTGGGAATTGGCGCTTCCGTGGCGCTGAATGCATTCCGTGCGGTAGATCTGGCAGCAATAAACTTAAGCGGAGGAATTAAGCTTTCGGCAGCGTCTGTATCCCAGTCAGCATCATCACTGTTTGTTTGTACGGATGTGCTGCTTACCTCTTACTTAAGATTAGAGCTTGATCCTGACACATTGGTAGGAGGTTTCCTGGATAAGTTCTTTAATCTTAGAATATCAAAGGATATATTTGATGAAACAAACAGCCCGTTACAAAAGAAGCTTCACGGGGAGCTTACAGGGACATCTGGTGTAAAATTAGTTGATGAATGTACGTATGGGCGTGACGGAGGAAAAATCTCCGGATACATTTCATTAGCCGAAAGCAGCGGGAGTTCTCTTTCAGGAGCGAGAATAAATATTTACCGGGGCGCGGTGTTAATTAAAACCCTATATTCGAATAATGACGGTGGATTTGTGTATGAAGGATTAAATTACGGAAATTATACTGTAGTTATATCGGCAACGGGGTATACAACTTATACAAGCACTTTCTCAATCAGACGTGACGAAGTAATATACATTGAACCGCTAATGATGGTAAACAGAAGCAACGTTAATCCCAGAGTAGTTAGCGGAACGCTGAAAAACGCCTTAAACAGAGCGGTTATTCCAAATGCCACGTATAAGGTCCGGAAAAACTGGGATAATAGGACCGGAGACACTGTAAAAGAAGGCAAAGTAAGCTCCAGCGGCTCATATGTATTTACTATTGATCCGGGAAACTATACTATTGAATTTATTGATCAGCCGTCTTTTATTAATGAGTATGTAAATATAGCGGTGACGTCCAGCGGAGACATAACAAAAGATGCTTATATGTCATTTAGTGAAAACGGGAAGCTGCGCGTTGTTTTAACCTGGAGAGGCGGTCCCAATTATGTTATGTTAAACAATGGTACATCTTTTAAAGACTTGGACGCTCATTTGTTTGGCGCTGATATTAACGGCGGTCCGCTCCATGTATACTATGGGAGTGACCCGTATTGGGTGAGCCCCTCGCCTAACCCTTACGCGAAGTTAGATACAGACGCTTCAGAGTGGTATGGGCCGGAGACCGTTACTTTAAACGCCGGTTTGTTAAGATTGAATACATCGGGTACTTACAGCTACTATGTACATAATTACTCGGAAGAATCAAAAAACCCGGGAGACAGGACAGATTTTTACATAGCCGACGCGAAAGTAAAAGTATATTATGGCGGTGAGCTGCTTGAGACCTTCTATATGCCGAGAAATGTTGACGGGAATTTATGGCATGTATTTGATTATGACTTGCGCGGCGG
>JGI20171J29575_12612715_pt1 | contig 27510 bp, 30 predicted proteins | sample TergutNc150P4_FD_29575 | JGI IMG/M metagenome (IMG submission 29575)
AATACACAAAGTATTGCCTCGAATTTTTGTGCAAAAGCACCAACAAATCTGCATCGCGCTGGTGCGGCAAGCAGTTTCCGGAGGTGCCCATTAAGTAAAAGGTGGTGACGGGGGCATAAAACTCTGCTTTTTCATGCGGTCTTGGTATGAGGAATGGGCGGAGCATCATGCTCCAATTTATGAACATTATACTTTTAGGAGCGCCCGGTGCGGGAAAAGGAACACAGGCAGAATTTGTTAGTCAGAAGCTGAACATTCCTACAATTTCGACCGGTAATATTATTAGAGAAGCGCTGAAAAACGGCACGGAAATGGGAAAGAAAGCAAAGTTGTATATGGATGAAGGTAAACTGGTTCCGGATAATGTTGTTATAGGTATTATTAAGGAACGCTTAGCTGAAGCTGACTGTGATAACGGTTTCATTTTAGACGGTTTTCCAAGAACCATTCCTCAAGCCGAGGCGCTGGATAAAATGGGAATTGTGATTGATAAGGTTATTGATATTGAAGTGCCTGATGAAGCAATCATAAACCGTTTGTCCGGACGCCGTGTCTGTGAAAATTGTGGCAGGCCTTTTAATTTAGCATATTTAAAACCTCAAAAAGAAGGAATCTGCGACAGTTGTCAAGGCGCCCTTGTTCAGCGCAGGGATGACCATATTGACACAGTAAAATCACGCCTTGATGTTTACCATAGTCAAACAGAGCCTTTAAAAGATTACTATAAAGCTCAGGGCAAGTTAGTTATAATTGAAGGCCAGGATCGTGTAGAAGATACTTCGGCATTGATTGTTCCACATATAGGTGCTTAATTTTGAAAGAATTATAAGGAAGGCGGGGCGAAGGGCTGAATATGTTTCTGTCATCTGCGTTTTGCGCGCTGATTGAGTGAAGCGTTATGCTCCTGATTATGATTCCAATAAAGACGGTGCGCGAATTATCATTGATGAAGGATGCCTGTCATCTTGCGGCAGAGGCTCTCAGGCTGGCAGGCGAAGCGGTTAAACCAGGTATATCTACACTTGAGATTGATTCAATTGTTGCTAGATATCTGAAAAAAGAAGGCGCGGTTCCTTCATTTTTTGGATATCAGGGATTTACGAAAAATATTTGTGTGTCAGTAAATAATGTGGTTATACACGGCATACCAAACAGAGCGTGTATCTTAAAGGAAGGCGATATTGTCAGTATTGATGTGGGTGCTTTTTATAAAGGATATCATGGTGACAATGCAAAGACATTTATATGCGGGGAGACCTCGGATGAGGCCAAAGCGCTGGTGGATGTTACAAGAGAATGTCTGTTTGAAGGAATTGGCGCTGCATTTGCCGGAAACCGAGTAGGTGATATTTCCAATGCAGTGCAAAAGTATGCCGAAGCGCACAGTTACTCGGTGGTACGCAAGTTTGTTGGCCACGGAGTAGGTGTGAAGCTTCATGAGGACCCTGCCGTACCGAATTTTGGGACAGCGGGCAGAGGTCCAAGATTAATGCCCGGAATGACTATTGCTATTGAACCCATGGTTAACATGGGAGGCTTCGAAGTTAAAATTTTAAACGATGATTGGACGGTTGTAACGGCGGACAACAGTTTGTCGGCGCATTTTGAGCATACCGTAGCGATTTTGCCAAGCGGCCCCGAAATATTGACAATAGGAGTATAATGCTCCGCCTTCAAAAATCAGAAACAAGAAGTAAAAACAGAAAAATTGTTATTTATGGGAGCAGGCAGCTTTTTTCTTGTCTCTTGCATCTTGCTTCTAGATGGGAGTGTCATATGGATATTGTGAAGGGACAGATTGTGAGGGCTAAAGCCGGACGGGACAAAGGCGGATATTTTGTCGTTTTTATATTGGATGATGCTTTTGCCTATATTTGTGATGGTAAAAGCAGAAAAGTAGAAAAGCTTAAAAAGAAGAAGTATATTCATTTAGAACCGACAAAAACGATCGTCGAAAAGGAATTAAAGACAAACCGTGAAGTAAAAAAAGTATTGAGAGAGTTTATAAGTGACGAAGCTGGGAGGTAGTTTAGCCATATGTCAAAACAAGATGTTATTGAAACAGAGGGTACGGTTACAGAAATTTTGCCGAATGCTCAATTTATTGTTGAACTGAAAAATGGTCATAAAATTCATGCTGTCATTTCGGGAAAGTTAAGAATAAATAACATCAGAATTTTACCCGGAGACAAAGTAACAGTTGAAATGTCTCCATATGACCTTAGCAGAGGGAGAATCACTTGGAGGACTAAGTGATATATGGTTTTGTTAGAAAGGGATGATTAAATAATGAAAGTCAGGCCTTCGGTAAAGAAAATCTGCGATAAATGTAAGATTATAAAAAGAAAAGGTACAGTTATGGTGATTTGTGAAAATCCGAAGCATAAGCAGAGGCAAGGTTAAAACTACAGAATAAATATGGAGGTGCGATTATATGGCCCGTATAGCAGGTGTTGATTTACCAAGAGATAAAAGGGTTGAGATTGGGTTAACTTATATTTTTGGTATCGGGCAGAAGACAGCAAAAGATATTTTAGCTTCAACAGGCGTTAATCCTGACACACGCGTCAGAGATTTAGCAGAAGATGATATTTCAAAGCTTAGAGAATATATAGATAATAACTGCCGAGTTGAAGGTGACCTTAGGCGTGATATAGCTTTTGATATAAAAAGACTTATTGAAATCGGCTGTTACCGTGGTGTGCGCCACAGAAAAGGGCTTCCGGTTCGCGGGCAAAGATCAAAGACAAATGCCCGGACGAGAAAAGGACCGCGTAGAACGATGGCTAATAAAAAGAAATAAGGAGGATATCGAAAAATGGCAGCACCAAAAGCTAAGAGAAGAGTTGCCGTTCGCCGCCGCCGTGAACGTAAAAATATTGATAAGGGTGCGGCGCATATACAGTCAACATTTAACAATACAATAGTTACAATTTCAGATACACAAGGAAACGCAATTTCTTGGGCAAGTGCCGGGGAATTAGGTTTTAGAGGCTCAAAGAAATCAACGCCATTTGCGGCGCAGTCGGCAGCGGAGACAGCGGCCAAGGCAGCAATGGAACACGGAATGAAATCAGTTGAGGTCTATGTAAAGGGTCCAGGGCAAGGGCGGGAAGCGGCTATCAGAGCGCTGCAGACTGCCGGTCTGGAAGTTAGCATGATTAAGGATGTGACGCCGATCCCTCATAATGGATGCCGTCCGCCTAAAAGAAGACGTGTGTAGAAGGATTACAGGAGGCAAAATTTATGGCAAGATATACAGGCGCAGTATGCAGACAATGCCGCAGAGAAGGTCAAAAGTTATTCTTAAAGGGTGACCGCTGTTATACAGATAAATGCGGTGTTACAAGAAGATCTTATGCACCGGGACAGCATGGCCAAGGGCGCAAGAAAAGTTCCGAATACGGTATTCAGCTTAGGGCAAAGCAGTTTGCAAGGCGTTACTACGGTGTATTGGAAAGTCAGTTTAGAAAGTATTATTATTTGGCTGCGAAAAAGCAAGGAAAAACAGGTGACGCGTTGCTTGCGATTTTAGAAAGCCGTTTAGACAATGTAATATATAAATTAGGATGGGCTGCTTCACACGCACAGGCCAGGCAGCTTGTAAATCATGGTCATTTCATAGTAAATGCCAGGAGAGTAAATATTCCATCATATTTAACATCGCCCGGTGATGTTATTTCAGTAACAGATAAAAGCAAGGGTAATTCAAAACTCAGAGCAATACTTGATGCAAATTCATTCAGAGCTGTACCGAAGTATTTAGAAGTAAATAATGATGTGCTGGAGGGAAGAGTTTTAGCGGAGGCGTCTAGGGAAGATATTGATTTAACAGTTGATGAAACGCTTATTGTTGAGCTGTACTCCAAATAACATGAAAAGTGATTAGCGATTGACAATTGTTAATTCTCAATTGAACTAGGAGGTATTGCTGATGATTGAGATAGAGAAACCTAGAATAGAAACGGCCGAACTGTCTAATGATGGGAGATACGGAAGATTTATTGTAGAACCTTTAGAAAGAGGTTTTGGCAACACACTCGGCAATAGCTTGAGGCGGGTGCTGATTTCATCTCTTGAAGGTGTAGCTGTCACGTCTATAAAGATAGAAGGTGTTTTGCACGAATTTTCAACAATTCCCGGCATAAAAGAAGATGTTACTGAAATAGTTTTAAACTTAAAAAATTTAGTCGCTAAGTTATATGCGGGTGGTCCCAAAACGGTTGAATTATCGGCGGAAGGTCCATGCGATTTGACTGCCGGTGATATTAGCTGTGATAGTGAAGTAGAAATTTTAAACCCTGATCTCCATATCGCAACTCTCGGTACGGATGCTGTGTTAAATATGGAAATAACCTTAGATAAAGGCAGAGGGTATGTGCCTGCAGAAAAAAACAAGGATATGATTAATAATGTAATTGGTATTTTGCCTGTAGATTCTATATACACACCTATATTAAAAGTTAATTATTTTGTAGAAAATACTCGTGTAGGGCAAATCACCGACTACGATAAGCTGACACTGGATGTATGGACAAACGGGGTTATAAATGCGCAGGAGGCCATTTCATTGGCGGCGAAAGTGCTGACGGAACATCTTAATTTATTTGTAGATCTTTCTGACAAGGGAAGCTTTACTGAGATAATGGTAGAAAAAGATGATAAAGGCAAGGAAAAAGTACTTGAGATGACCATAGATGAGCTTGATTTATCTGTGCGTTCTTTTAATTGCCTGAAACGTGCGGGTATCAATACTGTTGAGGATTTAATCAATAAGTCACAGGATGATATGATGAAGGTGCGTAACCTCGGCCGTAAGTCACTTGAAGAAGTTATTTATAAATTAAGCTGTTTAGGTTTTGATCTTCGTGCAGATGAAGAGTAAAATTAGCAAAGTGTGTTTGAGTGCGGATAACTTTCAAACTTGCTTTTAGAAAGGAGAGGTTTATTTATGCCTGGAACAAGAAAATTGGGAAGGTCAACGGCACACAGATTGGCAATGCTTAGAGCAATGGTGACTTTTTTGTTCGAAAACGGCAGAATTGAAACTACAATTACGCGTGCAAAAGAGGTATCTTCCTTAGCGGAGAAGATGGTAACTACAGCAAAAGAAGATACACTGCATCATAGAAGGCTGGCACTTTCTTTTATTACAAAAGAAGATGTGGTAACCAAGCTTTTTAAGGAGATTGCGCCCAAATATAAAGACAGAAGAGGCGGGTATACCCGGATTACAAGAAAGGGCCCGCGCAGAGGCGACGCGGCCGAAATGGCTATTATTGAGTTAGTATGAGGAGAAAATGAGCATTAATAAGCGTATTATCATTATAGTGGGATCTCTGATTTTGGTGGTATTAATTGCTTTTATAAGTTATTGGATGTATGCGGCACCTGCTATGTCTGCGGATGTGAACTGTCGTGGAACAATTAAGGTTTTGTACCTGGAGGATAGCGGTATTGCCTTAGAAGAATTAGAAAAGAGCTTTAATTTTGATGATGTAACGACGGAAGCTATCATTAATAGTCCCATTGATTATCGTTATATTGTTGTAGATAATATCATTAGCAATAACAGTGAAGAAACTTTTACTAAGCTGAGATCAGAAGTAGATATAAAAGGTATAACAGTTGTGGGAACTCCCTTTATGCCTGAACCTGAGGTCTCATATTTGTCGGTTTATCCGGGTGAAAATGAAGGTATTCTTATTTATTTTTTAGTTAAAGCAGAGGAAAAAACCGATGAAGAAATCCTGACGGCGATTAAAGAGGGAAAGATTTATATAAAAGCATCCGCTAAGCTTATAGCTAATCCAAAATGGGAAGTAAACATAAGCTGATTGATTGGTGCTCTGCCCGAGTGACAAAAACACAAAAAGTCCAGTAACCCATATGATTACAGGACTTTTTGTGTTTTTATAGCAAATATAATAGAAATATTGTAATTTATGTGATATACTTGTGATGATAAAGAACATTGGGCATAAGAGTATAATACAATCAGGCATTAGCAAATTATTAAGAAAAATTAGGAGGGTTTTATATTGATTACAGAAGTGTTTGAAAAATATGAATCGGAGGTGCGCTCATATTGCAGGCATTTTCCGACTGTTTTTGTTAAGGCAAAAGGACCATTTATGTATGATGAGAATAATGTATCGTATATAGATTTTTTTTGCGGTGCAGGTTCGGTAAATTACGGTCATAATAACGATTATATAAAACCGAAATTGGTAGAGTATTTGCAATCGGACGGTATTATACATGCGCTGGATATGTATACGGTACCCAAAAGAGAATTTATAAAAAGCTTTCAGGAAAACATTCTTAAAGCACGAGGTCTGGATTATAAAATAATGTTTCCGGGTCCCACAGGAACAAACGGTGTAGAAGCGGCGCTGAAGTTAGCAAGGAAAGTAAAAGGGCGAAGTACAGTTTTTGCGCTGATGTCCTCATTTCACGGGATGACACTGGGGTCATTGGCACTTACGACAGACAGGGACGCAAGAAAAGGCGCTGGGGTTAAGCTGAATGATGCAGTGCATATTCCAATTCCAACAGAGTTTCCGGAGTTGGATACTATAAAGTACATGCGGTATTTAATAGAAGATGACCATTCGGGCATGGAAAAGCCGGCCGCATTAGTTATAGAAACGGTACAGGCGGAAGGCGGGGTCAATGTATTTGAAATATCATGGCTGCAGCAGGTCAGCAAATTTTGTGCGGATAACGATATTTTGCTGATTGTAGATGATATTCAAGTGGGATGTGCCAGAACAGGAACATATTTTTCATTTGAACGCGCCGGTATTATACCGGACATAGTAATCCTATCAAAATCTATCGGAGGATACGGGCTTCCTTTAGCTCTTACTTTATTTAAGCCGGAGCTGGATATATGGAATCCGGGCGAGCATAACGGTACATTCCGAGGCAATCAGCTGGCTTTTATCGCGGCGAAAGCCGGTATTGAATATATGCTGGAAAATAATGTAGAGGATCAGGCGAAGAAAAAAGGAGAAATCATAAAATCATATTTGGAAAATGAGATTATGCCTTTAGACGACAGGTTGAAATACCGTGGAATAGGTATGATATGGGGTGTCGATTTTGAAGCGGCCGGTGTTGACGGATTTGCCGTAAAGGTGACAGATGTGGCATTTGAGAAGGGTTTAATTTTGGAATGCGCGGGAAGAAGAAATTCCGTTGTCAAATTGATGCCGCCGCTTGTGATAGATGAAAAGACTTTGCTTCATGGTATGTCAATTTTAAAGGAAGCTATTGTGGAGTGTTTGGCAAACATTTAGTGTTATAAAATCATAAACAAAAATGCTTGTGAATTGATTAAACATATAATTTGCAAGCGTTTTGTCTTTAATATAGCATGACTGATGTGTATAATTTATGCAAGCGCTACATATATTTAATGGATTGTTTCAAGGAACGTTTTGTTACTTGAATATTATAATATTAAAAGCATATAATAAAATTTTGATAATACGATTTTTTTATTTTATTGCTTGCAATTTAGTGTGAAATACATTAAAATAATAGTTAGTCTAAGCTTGTCCTTAAATACAGAAGCTTCCTATTATTTTATCAACAAGGACAAAAAATTTTTAAAACAAGGTGAATTATGAGTTATGTGTATAAATGTAATAAGTAGAATTAGTAAAGATTATATATCCGAGCTGGCGGAGTTTTTAAAAGGCATTATTGATAAGGATTTTCAAGGAGATAATAAGTTAATAAATTTAAAGTACGTTGCTGAGCAGTTGGGCGGAGAATTAGAGCTTAATCAGAAGATTGAACAGAAAGCATGTTTGAAGAAAGAAATTTCTGGAAGATTTAAAATTGTATTGAATAATAAATTCTCTGAGGCACTTCAACGATTTTGTTTTTTTCATGAGATAGGGCATCTGGTATTGCATTGGAATTACTGGTCAGAAGATAAAATAGAGTGGGAGAGATTAAAACCCGGTATCATAGAGAAATACAATGGATTATGGCCATCTGTGGATGCTGAGATTCAGGCAAACTATTTTGCGGAATGTTTGCTTTTACCAGAGGGAGAATTTCTGGCAACCGTTGATGATAATTCTGAATACGACAAAAGCTTTAGAGCATATTGGCCGGACATAAAAAATATCGCCAGTAGTTTTGGCGTATCTTATAATGTTGCGGCCAAAAGAGGTAGGGATTTAGGACTGTGGATATAAAAGGTAATTATGAAGATATGCTTCGTAATAAAATTGCTAGCAACAGCATAAAAAATATTCCGGATAAAGAAATTGCTAATTCGGAGCGCGGGGTTTTTTTGTTTGTTTCTTTGGATCTTGAAAATGGGACTCAATTTAAAACTTCAAATGCCAGCAATTGGAGCAAAATTTATCTTGATTTTTTTGAAGAATCAAAAAAATGTTTTGACCCTTCTGTATATATTGAAGAAAGATCAGATGACAGTGAATCAATTAATATGACATTTTGGAAAATAAATGGAGATGAAATTCTGTTTTTCTCCCAGGTATTATCAATGGAAGGGCTTGAAGCATTTCCAGCAAAAGTTTATCGTTTAAAAAATAACTTGTATAAAATCATGTGTGAAAGATATAATGAAGCAAAGGAGTTAAATATAAGAGCTACCATTTTTATGGCAGAAGCTGGAACAAAGGGAATCGGTAATGATACAAAAAACATGATATATATAGACAGAAACACTAATAGTATGATTGATTTTTTAGGACCAGATATTGACGCGGGGTTTCGGTTGTCAAAACATTCAAAACAGCGGCTCATTACTGTTGATGCAAAAACGGCATATTTGATTTATAAAAAATGTAAACGTTACGCTGTGCCAAATTTAAAAATCGTTAAACTTGAGAAATTGGAAGGAGTTTGGAAAGGCCGACTATACCCGATAATATGGTATCATGAGACAGAAAAAATAGAAGATATGTTTCCCTATGATGACGATGAAAGAAAAAATAAGTTTCGACCAATTAAAGATATTGAACGATTAATTGAAGAAGTTGGTTATAAGGAGGAATATGATCGTTTGGAGAATTTGATTGAGCGTGCTAAAAGATCAAAATATTTAAAGTTTATGGAAGATCTCCCTCTTGTAATGCAAGTACATATATCTGCAATTATCTATAAGATAGAATATGATACATTAAAGATTTTTATGGGTAAAAGAAGTGATGAAAAAGATTTATTAGCGGGGTACTGGGAATTCGGATGTGTAAAGTGTTATCCGAATAAAAATATTAGAAGAGGCGCAGAACGGAGATATGGAGAGATTTTTGAAAAAGAAATAGATATTATTGTGGAAGAAGAATGTAACGACATTTATGATGAAAATTGTACTATTAAAATTATGGGTAATTATGAAGTTGTGCGAGAGAAAAGATTTAGCAAAGGTTTGTTTTGTGTCGCTAAGTGGTGTAACGATAAAAAGCCTTTAAAAAGTGACAGCTTCACCGAATTAGGTTGGTATACTTTGGATGAATTGATCGAAAATTTAAAAGATAATAAGCGAAAGGACAGTGAGAAAAAGAAACATAAGTGTATTGATGAAGAGGCAGGAACAACGGAAGATTTAAGTATTCCTAAAGATTATGAGAGACTAATGGATCCAGATTTCACCAAGCTTTATAAAATGGTATTATTAAAAGCTTTAAGGGTTATAAAAGAACGTGAAAAAGATAACTGGACGGATGAAAGATATGAACGTGCGTGTAAACAATTAGAAGAATTCGATTACTATTAAAAAAGCGAGAAAGGAGATGAAAATCAATGATAGATAAGCTAACGGACAAGCTTGAAAAACTTTATCTTGAAGTGCATAACTGCTTGAAGTTTGCTGAGCAGAAAAATGGTGCTTTTTTGGTGTTGAACAGCACTATTTTGGCTTTATTGATGAAATTGTTTATTGATAACGCGTCAAACAACAGCGTTGATTTGTTTTATTGTTTATTGATGTCGGGATTTGCCTGTGTTTGGGTATTGTTGATTTTATCTTTTTTGCCTTCGATTTTCAAGCTTAATTTTGTTATGTTTTTCTCGCCTAAACAGATATTGGATAACAACTCTATCGGGAACAAGACAACAAAATTAAACATAAGCAAATACAATTTACTGTATTATAAAGATATAAGCAGATGCAAGGAAGATTATTTCAATGATCTGCTTTGTGACCAATTTGGATATAAAACAGAGGATTTACAACCGTATGATAAGCTGTTGATGAAGCAAATATGGAAGTTGTCGCGGATTGGAACGGGTAAATTCACAATTTTCGCGATTGCGGCATCTCTTGATGCCTTTCTGATCGCGGTGTTTGTTATCACGCTTTTGATTGTGCGCTGATTGATTATTTAACTGTTCCTATTAGCAGAGGTGATTAATAAATGGATGCGTTGCGGAAAGATAATCACTATACTTATTCTGATTATATTACATGGGATGATAGGAATCGATATGAGTTGATTGACGGGGCAACGTATATGATGTCTCCGTCGCCGTCCCGAATGCATCAGGAGATAACCGGAGAGCTGCTCTATAAGCTGAAAGATTTCTTAAAGGGCAAACCGTGTAAAGTTTATACCGCGCCTTTTGATGTGAGGCTTAATGCGGGCGGTGAAGATGATACTGTAGTGCAGCCGGATCTTGTAGTAGTGTGTGATGAGTCGAAGTTAGATGATAAAGGCTGTAAAGGGACGCCTGATTTAATAATAGAAATCATTTCTCCATCTACAGCCCGTTATGATAAGGTTATAAAACTCAATCAATATCTTAAGTCAGGCGTTCGGGAATATTGGATTGTTGAACCCGACAGTAAAACTGTCGCGTCGTATATATTAAAAAACGGTCAATATATAATAAGACCTTACAGTGAGGAAGATACCGCCGAAGTACATGTTTTGGAAGGCTGTCTAATTAACCTGCATGATGTGTTTTCCGCGTATTAAGCGCTTGATGTGTAATTGTGTGTAAATTATGCCAATATTATATAAAGGGGCAAGCTTTGTGTTCGTTCGAAAAGGACAAGAATTAACCTTTTGGGAACGAACACAAGCTTTGCCCCTATAATATATAGCTTATAATCTCCTCGAATTTCATTGACCGGGATGCTTTGATTAAGATAGTATCTCCCGGCATCAGCAAATCTTTTAAATATGGCAGTGATTCCTGTATGGTATCGAAAGCATACGAATTTTGATTTATTTCTTTGAAAGCTTCGTAAATATGATAAGCGAGCGGCCCTATAGCGATTAATAAGTCTACATTTTGTTTAGCGGCATATATGCCGATGTCACTGTGCAGATCCGCTTCAAAAGTTCCCAGCTCTTTCATGTCGCCTAAAATGCAAACGCTGCGTTTCTGCGAGATATTTGTCAGCATATCAATAGCGGCTTTAACGGAAGTGGGATTTGCGTTATAACAGTCATCTATAATTGTAGCTGTTTTTGTTTTTATAATATTAGACCGGCCGCCAATAGGTTTACATTCTGTTATTCCTTTGATAATTGTTTCGTCGCTCATGTTAAGCTCGTGGCCTATTGCTATTGATACAAGTGCGTTCAAAATCATATCTTTTCCGATAACAGGAATATCAGTTATAAAACTGCCGCCTGGAAAATGAATACGGCTTCTGTATCCGCAAAGGCCTAGGTTTTCTATTGGTTCCGCACGATAATCGCAGTGTTCTGAAAAACCGAAAAAAATGGGCCTTTTCTTATATACTTCCTTGATTGTCCTTAATTTATCATCATCACCGTTTAAAAAAACCTTGCCTTCTTTATTCATAAACTCAAAAATTTCTGATTTGGCTTTTAAAACACCGTCCCTGTCTTTGAGTTGTTCCAGGTGGCAAAAGCCGATGTTTGTAATAACACAAAATTCCGGTTTAACTATTTTAGAAAGACGTTTCATTTCACCAAAATCAGAGATACCCATTTCAATAACAGCTGCCTGATGGTAATCTTCAAGTCCAAAAAGAGTTAAAGGTACTCCAAGCTCATTATTGAAATTTCCTTCTGTTTTATGCACGTTATATTTTTGACTCAATACGCTGAAAAGCATTTCCTTTGTAGAGGTTTTTCCTACGCTTCCCGTTACACCGATTATAGGTATTTGAAATAAAGCGCGATAAGCTTCAGCAATTTGTTTTATAGCGTCAAGTGTGGACTGTACTAAAATATAAGGGATACCTTCATGTTCAGGCGCCCTTTCGCACAATACACACACAGCACCGTTTGATACACTGTCTTCTATAAAATTATGTCCGTCAGCTTTGGCTCCTTTGATCGCCGCAAATAGTGCGCCTTTTACTATTTTGCGGCTGTCGGTTACGATTGCCGAAACGGATGTATCTAAATCAATATATCCGGCAAATTTACCATTACAGCTGGACGCTATTTGCCTTAACGTAAATTGTTTCATAGACTCTCCTAATATTTATACATTGAAATTGATATAATTTTATCACAGAGATCCTCATATGTGATTCCTATTGCCGCGGCTTCCTGAGGAAATAGGCTAAGCTCTGTCATACCGGGAAGCGTATTAGCTTCAAGGCAATAAAAATTTTCTTGAGCATCCAACAAAAAGTCGATTCTTGCGTATACTTCCAATCTCAAACAATCAAAGACTCTCAAAGCTTCATCACTAATTTTTTTCGCTAATTCGCTGCTGATATGAGCCGGACAGATTTCCTTTGTTTTGCCCGCCTGATATTTATGTTCATAATCATAAAAACCTTCATTCGGTACAATTTCAATCAGGGGTAATGCGCGGCGGTCTAAAACACCTACGGAAAATTCACGTCCCTTTATATATTGCTCCGCTAAAATTTCCTGTTCATACTTGAACGCGGTGCTGACAGCCGACAGAAACTGATCTTTATTATCAGCAATAGAAACGCCCACACTGCTTCCGCAGGAACAGGGTTTGACTACACATGGGAACGCATGCCAAGGTATTTGGATATCTGCTTTTCTATATATATTACCTTCGGGTGTTGCTATATTATTGATTTGTAGAAGATGTTTTGTAATTCCTTTATGCATGGCTAAAGCACTGCCCAGCGAACCTGTACCGGTATATTTTATACCCAATATATCAAAGCAGGCTTGAAGCTTGCCGTTTTCTCCAATATCTCCATGCAATGCCAAAAATGTTATATCAGCTTTCTGGCAAATCTCTATTACGTTACTGCCTAAAAAAGCCGGTGAAGAGTTTTGGCGCAGAGCTTTAATTTCTTCGATATTTGGAATGTGTTTAGTTACTTCGCTGTACTGCGTAAAGTCGTAATTGCTTTCAAATAGTTCATCGATATTGTTCAAATCTTGTTCGTATCCTAAAAAAACATCAAGCAAAATTACCTGATGTTTTTTCTTCCTCAAGGCGTCAGCCACTAGAATGCCTGACGTAATAGATACATCCCGTTCTGTACTTAAACCACCGGATAAGACTACGATTTTCATAGAGAGCCCCCAATTTTAAACTATAGGGTGCCGCTGGAAAATGTTTGCAGCATAAGCGCGATGCAGACTTGTTCAAAATAGCCGATAAAGACGTGATGCGGCGGTGCGGCAATTAAGCTTCCAGAGGTATCCTATATATTATTATATGTATTTACTTAAGTTTGCGTTTGTTTGAGTTTCCGCGTGATGTTTGCCTGCCTGTTCTGCTGTGGTATTTTGATGACAATGTTTTTTCGTATGAAGAAAAGCCTTCATCCATAGTAGAAAAATTGTCATACTCATTCACATATGAACGCCTTTGTGTTGTTGAATTGTGGGTTGAGGCTGTTCTGCGGCGCGGGCGCCTTTCGGAAGAGGAGGACTGACGCGCAGAGCCTCTGTCCTTGGACAATACATCTGCATTGTTTCCATGTTCAAAAAAACGGTCAAAATAATCCGAACTGCTTTTTATGCCTTTTACGGTAGATTGGGTTCCGCGGGATGTCTTAGGCTGATTGAGATCCGATACATCTTTTCCGCGGCGGGCTTCCCTATTAAAGTCCAGCAGATAAGACCTGCGTGTTCTTTTTGTTTTTTGGATTGAACGGTATACTACAACACATGAGATTCCAATAGCGGACATCAAACCTATAACTAAAATCCATAACCCGTCAGGTCCGGTATTATCACCTTTAGGTTTAGGGAGTATTTGATCGAATTTTATATTTTGCAGAATTTCTTTTATTATTCTAAGGTGTTCAGAATTAATTGGTTCTGTGGATTCGAATATAAAATTAATATTCATTCCGTTAATTATAGTATTGCTCTGCGCGATAAAAGCATCAGTTTCTTCAGAGTCCATTGACAGGTCAAGAAATAAAAAATCCCCATGTGCTTCCCGTTGACATTGAGTGTATTTGCCTGTAGCTAAAAAACGGTCTTTAAGTTCATCGATGGATTTTTTGTTTAAAAAATTATAATTAAAAATATCTAAGCTTGATTCGTCGGAAATCATTGTAACAGTTACCTTTAACTGGTTATCATCGGAACGTCCAAATAAATAAATATTCTTTTGTTTAAACATGGTCATGCTTTTTTCAAAAGCCTGACTAGGCTTTTCGTATGGTTCATGATACGTCTCGAAGTACAGATCTGTCGGTGATGAATTGCGTGTAATTGCCAGCATATTATCAGGAAGCATAATATTCATTTCCATATCATTTATTCTGTACTCGTTTCCCAAGGCGGATATGGAAAAAAGCACACTGGCTAATATAAATATAATTATAAAAAAACTAAATATGCGAGTTATATTTGAAACTTTCATAATAGAAGCCTCCCAAAGCGTATTTGAGTCATTTAAGCCGTTTGAATAAAGTAATGAGTGTAAAAATACTTTTACAAATATTATACTTGTTTTTGGAGCAGAATACAACAAAAAAATATACTAATTAACGTTCATAAATAAAGGAGAAGTAAAAAAACACACAGCGGCAGTCTGCCGCTGTGTGTTTTTTAATCAAAGTGATGTACGCTAATTCCATCACTTTGGTTCTATTGCATAATATAGTCTTCGATAACTTGCATAACATGCAATGGTGAAACGTGATACTTGTTAAGATAATTAACCAATAATGAGGCTTGATCTTCATCTAGTATTACATCGTGAATTACGTCCTCATAATCGCAGTCATTTATTCGGATACCGTAAGAAGTGTATTTACCTGTGCCAGGATATTTAAATTCTTCTGGTATTATGCAGTATCTCACCTCGTTATCCTGTGTTGCGAAATTTGCATTATGCATTGTACCCTCTCCTTTAGTTAAATTGAAATACATCAGATTGCTTGTGAAGAATTATGCAATATTTAAAATTATTGCTCAAATATAAGTAATAATTTTAATTTGAAATAAATTTTTGTAATTATTGGCTTTGGGATAACATCATCTCTATAAGATAAAATATTATAAAAATAACCAATAATTATCCTAATAATTATTTCTTTCATCACAATTTCATTTTACTATTTATCAGCCATTTTTTCAAGCTTTTTTTTGTGTTTTTTCAGTGAAATAATCGGATTAATTGTGGAATTCGCTCTGAAGATCAATAACAGCTTTGCAAATTGACAGGGCTCTAAAGCACCTGAGGTGCACGCAATTTTCTTACAGAGAAATTGTGAGAACTTACTTAAGTTACATCAGCAATAAAATCAGCTATTCGATATTTTCTTTAACATTAGCTTGTTTTTTTATTGGTGTTATCAATCCTTAAGTCATTAAAATTGCCGGGGCGGATTATATACTCGGGAACGTAATGATTTGACGCCCACAGCTGGTCTTTTCGCAGCAAAACGGTGCAGACCAGACTTTTGAAATGCGGGCAGCATTTCTGCGTCTGATCTACACCGCCTTCTGACAAAAAAAGTCCAGTGTGACGAATAGGCAAATCATTACGCTCCCGAGTATAAGGATCTGTGAAAAAATAACATGAACATAATCGCTGGATTTTTTGCCCTCAACTTCGTTGTCGTCCTTGCCAGGCACCAGCCTGTATGCGTCCTCCGCCTCGTTGCGGACAAAAAATCTTGTGCGCTTATTGTCCAGCTTATTTTTTCACAGACCCTAAATCAGCTCCGGTAGAGTTTAACTAAAAATGGTTGTAATTTGTTTTTCGCAATTTTCCGGTGAATATTTGAATTTGTCCATGTGATCTCCTTTGAAATAGTATTTAGGAGTTGTGGGACTGTAGTCATATTCAAAGGTATCTATTATAATCAGTTTGATTTTCATTTTGCTGGGTATAATGCTTTTTATGTATACACTGGCCTGCTGACCTATCTCAATACCCTCTTTTGATTCCGCGAGACCAGCAAGATTAGGGCTTAGCTCTACAAAAGCCCCGTAGCTTTCTACTGATCTGACAATACCGGAGACTGTTTCGCCAACAGAAAAATTCGCGGCGTTTTCCTCCCATGTTCCAAGCAGTTCGCGGTGACTTAAACTGATACGGCCGTTTTCCACCGATTTTATAATCGCCTTTATATCCATAGCTACTTTAAATCTTTCGCTGGGATGTTCAATACGTGACACTGAAATTGTGTCAATCGGCATCAGAGCAATCGTGCCGCACCCTATGTCCGCAAAGACACCGAAGTTTTCTAAATGAGTCACACGGGCATCAATAATATTGCCGGGTACTAAATAATCAATATAATTATCTATACAAAGCCGTTGTGCCTTTTCCCTTGAGAGTACAGCGACCGGATTTCCGGATTCATCCGTAATAAAATCTGTTACAATAAAACAAACAGGACGGTTGACACGTGAGATAATAGCTATATCGCGTACCGTTCCATCTTTGATACCTACCGCCCCTTCTTCTCTTGGAATAATACCTTTCATGCAGCCCAAATCTACAATAAGGTTGTGATTAGCATCGCATACCGATGCCCGGGCTTCCAAAATTTTAGAACTCTTCCACGCTTCGGTAAGCAATGCTGCAGAGTTTAAAATACTTAAGTTTTCTGCTGTATTTGTTAGCCATCCTTCAGGAAAATAGCTTGCCATTTTTAGCGCCTCCGTTTTGTTTAATAATCTGAAAATTATAAAGGCGTGTTTCAAAAAAGGTATGTTTTTGTTGACATGGATTACGTAGGAGCAGATAGTGTCCGCCTGCGGGCGCATAATATGCGCCCCTACAGTGAATGATTTCACATATGTTGTTTTACATCACATCAACGGCATTTGAAACACGACATTAAATATACTACAAATATAAATATGTCATTTTTTTTCAAATTATAACTTCTGGATAAAATAAAGCGAAGTAACACAGGAGCTATTGACAAGGGTGATATAATATTAACAAGCAGCAGAAGCAGAAAGCCTTTTGGATTAGGGCAAAAGAAGGGATTGTGTAATAATGAAAGAAACTGTTTTAAATCACCCGCTGATTGACCACAAAATTTCTCTTATCAGAGACAAACGTACCGGGACAAAGGAATTCAGAGAAATCATAAGTGAAATCGCAATGATTTTATGTTACGAAGCGCTTAAAGACGCTACACAGAAGGAAATTGATATTGAGACTCCCATAACTATTACAAAAGGAAAGAATATTGATGAAAATCAATATGCGTTTGTACCTATTTTAAGGGCCGGATTAGGTATGACAGACGGAATGCTGAAAGTTATTCCCAATGCAAAAATCGGACATATAGGCCTATATAGAGATGAAAAGACATTAAAGCCACATAAGTATTATTTTAAAGCTCCCTGCAATTTAGCGGACAAAGAAATAATTCTTTTAGACCCGATGCTGGCAACCGGAGGCTCCGCAACGGCCGCCATCCAAATGCTAAAGGATCAGGGCGCCCAAAAGATAAAGTTTTTGTGTATTATAGCGGTGCCGGAAGGCCTTGAGGTTGTACAGCGCGACCATCCGGATGTGCAAATTTATTGTGCGGCAAAGGATGATTGTTTGAACGAGATCGGATATATTGTTCCGGGTTTAGGAGACGCGGGAGACAGAATTTTCGGAACGAAGTAAGGTAAAAAGCAAGCAAGGGAACGGTTAGTATGCTGTTAAAGCAGATAAACCGTTCCCTTGCTTGCATATATCCGGATTTTTGTATATTTTTTTGTTTTATTCGAAGAAACCACTTGAATGGCACTCGCAAACATGGTAAAATTATCAACGTTATAAAATTAACTCTCTCCCGCGGCAAGACAAAGGGATATCAAAAAGAAATCTGATTTTGATTTCACCCAAAAGGACGCGGAATAAACCAGAGAGTTCATTAATATTGGAAATAGTGCCTTTTGATAGACACATAATTATGAGGTGAGTAAATGCAACGTAAAATTTCTGTTTCAATCGGTATCACAGTACTTGTCGTTATGACTATTGTGATTATTATTAACTTCATCAAAAGCAACGATCTGGCGCCAAGCAATGATAACTTGTGGCAACAGCAACAAACTGTTTCGAAAACAACTCAAAGCAATCAGGATAACACCGCTGGAAAAAAGAGCGGCACATCATCCGCTTTAAACGAGGAACCGGTAACGGTTTGCGGTTTTAAATTTGAAGTTTTATCAGCAAAAGCTTCAAAACACACAGATGGATTTCCTGCCCCGATATCTTATCCAGACACAACGGAAATAGATGAAAACGGCTCAATAATAAGCCGCCATACATATGTTATTGTTAAAATTGAAGTTGAAAATCTAAAAGAAGAAAAAGATCTATTATCATTGGGGAACAACACTTTAGTAGTAAAACAAGGAAATAGCATTTTGGAGCGCCAAGAGATGGTTTCCATGGATTTTAATACTGAATTACAAGGACAAAAAAGTTATGCGATTTACACAATGCAACCTAAAGAAATACAAACTTTTATATGCGCCTATATTTTAAAAGATTCTCTTTTGGTTAAGGAAAATACTTTAACCCTGCGCTTTGATCCATACGGACAAGGGATGCATGCGCCTGATCCGGAAAATTACGAAAATATAGGGCATATACTCTTAAATAATTTTCTGAAAAGCGGTGAATTAACATGAAGCCTATTATGAAAATTGAATTATCAAGGGCTTTTAAAAGCAGTGGGTTTTATACGTCCTTATTTACCGGTTGCGTCATTGCCGTTGCCCATTGTATTTTAAATGTTTTTCCTTACGCGTTGCGTTTAACCGAGTATGTCGCGTACAATAAGCCAATGATGTATCCTGGTTGGCTATATTCTCTCTGGATTGGCGGCAATGTATCTACAATGCCATCTTATTTGTTTTTTTTAATCATACCTCTACTGGCGTCTCTTCCGTATGGGGATTCCTTTTTTACCGATGTAAAAGGCGGATATATACAAAATGTCTGTATCCGCTCAAACCGAAAGGATTATTACAGAGCGAAGTATGTTTCGGCCTTTATATCCGGCGGGTCAGCGGTAAGCATTCCCCTTGTCCTGAATTTCTTTTTATGCGCGCTGCTTCTGCCCGCGCTAAGACCCGAAGTTGCTTCCGGCACTAACGCGATACATGAGTCCAGTACTTTTCCTTATTTGTATTTTTCCATGCCGCTTCTATATGTGGCCGTTTATGTTTTAATTATATTTTTATTCAGCGGTTTATTTTCCGCGTTGTCTCTCCTGTCAAGCTATTATGTAGGATATCGCTTTCTGGTGCTTATCTCTCCGTTTATTGTTTATTTATTTTTAATGTCTTTATTTGGCCTTTTGACAATGGAAAACTGGCAGCCCAATAACTTTTTACATCCGGCCTATTACGGCAACGTGTTGATCCCTATCATCAGTGAATTTATACTGTTTTTATTGATTACCGTATTTGGTTTTATTATAAAGGGGCCAAAAGATGACATTTATTCATAAGGTTAAAAATATTCTACATACAACAAATGGCTTCATTTGCGTTATCACGGCCTTTTTGATGCTGGTGATTACATTTTCAAACCTGTCTTCTCTTTCAAGGCATTATTATACACATTATAAAATTCGTGTAAGCTTGATTGACTGCTGTATATCACAAAAAAATGATATGGCGTTTATACTGATGATCATCCCGATATTCTTATTTATCATACAAATCGCGTCAAAAAATGATTTGCGTACTGAAAAAGTGTTGCGCCGTTACAGCCGAAAAAGAATTTGGATAAACCAAGTCATAAAGTCAGAAATTATTGTTTTTATTTTCAGTATGTACTATTTGATTATTTCGCTTTTTGCCGGTTCGCTTTATTCATCCTCTTTTATAAATTGGGATTCGGAAAAAAGCCTTTATTTTATCGTCAATAAAGCAACAACCAATATTTCGTTTACCGCGGCTCTGACTTTCTTTTTCATTTTTTGTTTGTTAAGTCTTTCCGGTATCTCTTTATTATTTCTTATTCTCCAATGGTTCATCAAAAATAAGGTTTTATCTTGGGTCATCATGACCGCTCTTTTATGTCTGGAAATCTTTTATCCGCAGCTTTCCGTTACTGTAAACAGAGCGTCGCTTTCATATGAAAATTGCTTCACTGCGGAAATGTACGTGAATATGCTGATTACATTTATCTTATGCTGTTTGACCATCATCATTGGATTATACTTTTCAAAATATAAGGAGTTTATTGACGATGTCCAATCATAGTTTTTTACAACACATAAAGCATGATGTGAAGCTAGGCATTTTCGGACAGTGGAAATATTATATTCCTATTACACTCATTTTTATCTTTCTGTGTTTACAAATGTCCGTACACCATCAACAAGTAATCAATTCCCCCACGGAACCGTCACAAAGCATTGAACCGGTTCTCCATTTTGGCGATTATATATTTTACATGTTTCGCGGAATGAAAATATTTACTGCAACTGACAAAGAATTTAAAGTGAATATATTTTGGTTGGTTATAAATCTTTACATTTCCTTCGTTGTAAGCTTTTATCCATTTAAGGACTTAAAAGGGTATGGACAACTTATGTTGCTGCGCTCCCAAAAGAGAAGTTATTGGTGGCTGAGCAAATGTATTTGGGTTTCTTTCAGCATATTTATGTGCTATATAATCGCTTTTGCTGTTGCCGCGATTTTTACCCTTGCCTGCGGTGAATTCAGTATTTATCCTCAAAGTGAAATGCAAGCCTATTTTAGTGAAACTAACGTTAACGGACTGACCGCGCAAGGTATACTCTTAAATGCTTTTTTACTTCCGGTGATATGTTCAATTTCAATTTCACTGTTACAGCTGTTTATATCAAATGTTTTTCAACCTTTGTTTGGCCTTATGATAACAGCGGCCGTTTTAGTTTGCTCTGTTTTTTACTGCGTTCCTTTCTTACCCGCGAATTTCATTATGCTTATGCGCAATGAATTTGTCCTTCCCGGGACTGGAATCCATTTTACCGCCGGAATTTGTATTGCCATTCCTTTAGCTGTTATCTCATCCGTTTTAGGGATGCTTATATTTCAAAAAAAAGATTTATTTACTCAGCCTGAATAAATGGAGGACTTCACATGTATTTAGAAATTAAAAATTTTCAAAAAATTATATCAAGCAATGTTATTTTAAATGATATTAATATTCAAATGGATCAAGGAAGGATATACGGATTTAAGGGCAAAAACGGATCCGGCAAAACAATGCTGATGCGTGCTATCTGCGGTTTGATTTTGCCTACAAAGGGCAAGATCATCGTTAACGGCGAAACGCTTCACAAGGATATTTCTTTTCCGAGAAGCATAGGGGCGTTAATAGAATCACCTGGATTTATCGCGAATTACAGCGGATTTAAAAATCTTCAAACACTTGCAAATATCAAGCAAACGATAAATACAGAGGATATTCATGAAATATTATCAAAATTAGGACTTGACCCTAATGACCGGAAAAAATTTAAAAAATACTCACTTGGAATGAAACAAAAGCTCGGAATAGCCGCAGCCATTATGGAGAACCCTGATATTATTGTGCTTGATGAACCTTTAAACGCGCTTGATGAAAATTCAGTACTTACTGTTAAGAACCTTCTGATAGAACATAAAAAACGCGGAGCGCTTATTATTATTTCCTGCCATGACCGTGAAGAATTGGAGTTTTTATCTGATGAAATTTTTTCTTTAGAAAATGGAGAAATAGCAGACGCCTATCAGGTTCAGCATACAGAAGAAAATTAAAGGAGCGGAAACATGACTAAAAAAAGAATTATTGCGGTATTCATCATGCTGATTGCCGGGTTATCCGCGTTTAGAATTGTATCATTAAATTTAAAATACCCTCCGTCTGCATTAGAAGCCCGTAAAATCGATGAATCCATCATCTATAAAGATCAGTTTGAAATCACCGTAACAAAATGCGCTTTTATGAAAAATGATATGATAGAATCATATTTTAAGGATGAAATTGAATTGGGGCGAGATGTAAAATGTTTGGTTGTAGATATCACAATTAAAAATATATCGGATCAAGCGGGACAAATAGAAGTCAACAGCTTTATTTTGGAGACGGGAGCTTGGGGAAATGCTATTAATTTAACTGCTTTCTTACAATTAAATGAAGATAATGACAATGTGACATTAGTACCTACTTTAAAAGCGGGCGAAGAAATTTCTATGAAATTACCCTTTTCTATGATTAGCCAGCATTTTAAAGAAAACCAATGGGGCCATGTAGAAAGCAGAGAATATTTTTTAACCGTCAATCTTTATCCTGTCAAGCAGAGAATACAGCTATATTGCGGTTCGTAAAGCTTTTCCGTTAATAAACAAGTATCATTGATTGATTCCGTTGCGTTAGCGGTTTGATTCAAATTATTTTTAAGGGGGCTATATACTACATGCTTAAAAGAAAAATCCCGAAATTTGTTCGTGTAATTTGTGTTTTAGGTGTATTGCTAACAATAGTTTCTGCGGTGGTAGTAACGTCAAACGCTGCAGGAAATTATACTGATACTTTATTTAAGTATGAGTTTACCAGTAGCAGCCGTACCACTGCACATACCGAATTTCGTGGCAAATGGGATTATACCAGCAGTTATGCATATAATTACAATTCGAATGTTAAAATTAACTCTGTTTTAGTCCAAGCTCCGGTAAGTATATATTTTCTTGATTGTACTTATGGACAACCACAAGACCTTCCTATTGGCTATGCAAAATATCTACCCAATTTAGTGAAGGAAAAAGGCTATAACGAAGCTAAGCTATGCTTTATCTTTACACCTAAGACTCCTCCAACTAAAACATCTCTATGTATTTTATGGAGTCCTGACAGCATTTAACAGATAAATTAAACTAATTTATAACAGGGCAGAAGAATGCTCACTTCGCCCGGTTTTGAATTGAATCAAACCGCTAACTCAACGGAATCAATAAACTAAAGCACCTGAGGCGCACGCAATTCTCTTATAGAGAAATTGTAAAAACTAACTTAAGTTACAACAATAAAGAAAGTTGCTATTCGATATTTTCTTTAACATTAACTTGTTTTTTTATTGGTGTTATTAATCCTTAAGTCACTAATTAGCAAATTGACTGTAATACAGCTCTTTATAAAAACCGTTCTCCATAATTAGTGTATTATGGTCTCCCTGTTCTATAATATTGCCATCTTTCATAACGAGAATAATATCAGCTTCTTTTATAGTAGAAAGGCGGTGCGCTACAATAAAACAGGTTTTTCCCTGCATTATTCCTTGAAAAGCTTTTTGCACGCGTATTTCCGTCAAGGTATCAATAGAACTGGTAGCCTCGTCTAAAATAAGCATAGGAGGGTTCATAAGCATGGCCCGGGCAATACATAATAATTGTTTTTGTCCTTCCGATAAGTTTCCGCCGCCTCTGGAAATAAATGTATCGTATCCGCGTTTCATCTTTTTTATAAAGCTGTGGGCATAAGCGGATTTTGCCGCCTCAATGATTTCTTCGTCTGCGGCGTCAGGTTTTCCAAAGCTGATGTTTTCTTTGACCGTACCTTGAATCAGCCAGCTGTCCTGCAAAACCATTCCGTATAAGCTCCGCAGACTGTTTTTAGTTATATTTTTTATAGGGATATTGTCAACAAAGATATTTCCGGTTTGAACATCGTAGAAAGCCATCAGTAAATTAATCAAGGTTGTTTTTCCGCATCCTGTAGGTCCGACAATTGCCACACGCTGTCCGGCCCGCACGTTTACCGAGAAGTGTTCAATTAGCTTCTGCTCTTTTTTATATGAAAAACTTATATCGGATATCATAACATCGCCGCGGCATCCGGTTTTGTCTATAGCGTCAGCCGGCTCAGCCGGTTCATTTTGTGTGTCAAGCACATCGAAAATTCTGCCGGCAGAGGCAACGGCTGTTTGAAGCTGTGTTAAAACAGCGGTAATTTCATTAAAAGGCTTGGCAAAATGATTTGTGTAAATCAGAAAGCTTGTAATTTGCCCTACAGAAATAAACCCGTTGACAGCTGACCATGCGCCTATAATTCCTATAGTAATGTATACAATATAGTTCATAAACCGTGTGACAGGATTAGAAAGACTGCTGGCAAACTGGGCTTTTAATCCCACTGTATATAGTTTTCGATTACACTTATTAAATTTTTCTTCAGCTCGTTCTTCATATGAGAAAGCCTGTACCAGTTTTTGATTTGTAACATATTCCGAAGCGATCCCCGCAAGCTCCCCCTGCAGCAGCTGCTGTTCATTAAATCTTTTCCCGGAATTCTTACTTATAAAATATATTACAAGCAGCGAAAGCGGCGTTAAAAGAATTACAACAAGGGCAATTTGATAATTAATAGAAATCATTATTACAATAGCGGCGGCAATAGTTGTAATGCCGGGGAAAAACTGTCCGACCGTTTGTAAAAGGCCGTCATTAACTGCTTCGGCATCATTTATAACCCGGCTTATTAAATCACCATGTGAATGAGTATCAATGTATTGAAGCGGAACACGGTTAAATTTATCAAAAATATCTTTGCGCAAAAGCGCGCTGGATTTAGCAGCCAGACTGTTTGTATAGATGCCCATTGCCCATTGAAGCAGTGCGGATACAGAGATAAGAAGGACAAAATAAGCCAGTATTTTTAGTATATCATTATAATGAATGTTTCCCGGCGAAATAATTTGGTCAATGGCACGGCCAATCAGAATGGGACCCAACAATGTCAGGATAATACTGAAAACAGATGTTATCAAAGCCATAATAAGATGCAGCTTGAAGGGTAAAATATATTTCATAAGCCGGGAAACTGTATATTTCATGTTTGATCATGCTCCTTGATACGAAAAGAATTATACAAAGTCAGACGCGGGAATAAGACGCGTTCGTGATTGATTCTTTGTGCGCGGAATGGGTGGAGCATCATGCTCCTTGGGAGTCATACATTTCTTTGTACGCGTTACAGCTTGCCATAAGCTCTGGGTGTGTCCCGAAACCTGCTAAACACCCGTCATCTAAAAATATGATTTTATCCGCGTCTTTAATGGTTGCGATACGCTGACTTACTATAAGTGTAGTTGTATCTTTGGCATTATCACGCAGCGCTTGTCTCAGCCTTTTATCTGTTATATAATCAAGCGCTGAAAAACTGTCGTCTAAAATTAATATTTCAGGCTTAGGTATAATTGCCCGGGCAATAGCCATTCTTTGCTTTTGCCCACCTGAAAGGTTTTTTCCTGATTGATAAATTTGTGTACTAAATCCATCCCTTAAATTGTGTATAAAATCTTCAAGCTGAACAATGCGCATGGCTTCCATAATTTCCGTATCCTGCGCGTCAGGCTTGCCCCATATCATATTTTCCCGGACAGTACCTGACATCAGAACAGAATTTTGCGGGGCAATGCTGATTTTTTGACGCAATGCTTTTGGCGGATAGCTGTTAACATTTCTACCGTTTACGTATATAGATCCGCGGGAAGCTTTGTAAAAGTGTGGAATTAGATTTATTAAGCTTGTTTTTCCGGAACCCGTACCGCCAATAATTCCGACAGTTTCGTTTTTATAAATATCAAACGACAGGTCAAAAAGCGCGTCAACGCCTCCGCCATAAGAAAAAGAAACATTTCTAAACGAGATTACAGGTGTATCCGGAATGGGCGGAGCGTCCTGCTCCTGTACAGTGGGCGGAGCATCATTCCGCATATTAAAAACATCACGGACTCTTTGCTGTGAAGCGGCGGCCTTTGTAAAATAGACAACCAGCATAGCTAAAACAATCATCGACAAGAGAATTTGTGTCATATAATTTACTAAAGCAACTATCTCTCCGGTAAGCATACCGCCGGAATCCACAGATTTTGCTCCATTCCATACAATATAAACAATAGCCAGATTTGCGACCGTATAAGTCAAAGGATTTAATAACGCCGATATTTTGCTTACCTTTATGACGAGACTTGACAGCTGGCCGGTGTTTTTTTCAAAACGCTTACATTCTTGCTGCTGGCGGTTGAGCGCACGGATTACTCTGTTACCGGAAAGATTTTCGCTTGCCAGAAGAGAAATATCATCAAGTTTATTTTGAATAGCTTTATAAAAAGAAACGCTTTTGCTCATAATCAGGTAAAGTGTAAGACCTATTAAAAAAGCGGCAGCTAAAAAAATCAAAGAAAGCTTGAAATGTATTGTCATAGCCATTATAATAGATCCTATAGCAAGGAATGGGGCGCGTGTTACAAGTCGTATAACCATAGCTAAACTTAATTGAAGCTGGTTAATATCGGAGGTAATTCGTGTGATCATAGAAGAAGCAGGCAATTCGTCAAGCTGTTTGTAAGAAAAAGTATTAATGTGACTAAACAAATGACTTCGGAGTGATGTTCCAAACCCTTGTGAGGCAACAGAAGCGCAGTATTGACAGATAAGCGCAAGTACAAGCCCCAGTACACACAGCAATAACATTAAAAATCCCATTTGAATGATATAGGGCAAATCACTGCGCGCTATGCCTGTATCAATAATCTTAGCCATAATTAACGGTATCATCAGTTCAAAAACCGCTTCCGCCAGCTTGCATAAAGGTCCTACAATAAGCTGGAATTTGTATTGCTTCAAATGCGAGCGAAACTTAAACATAATGTTTACCGTCCTCTTATAAAGTATGTTCAAAATCTATTCTTAATAGCCTGTCCACATTTATAATGTTTGTCATAATAATGTTTCCAAGAGATAACTCCCCAGTACAGATTATACTCGGGAGTTATCGGTGTTTTTATACTCCGTTACGCATAAATATACAATTTGTGGCGTGTTTCAAAAAAGGTATGTTTTTGTTGACATCGATTACGCAGGAAGAATGGCACCTTTAAAGGTGAATTATGTCACATTACAGTAAAAAGACCAATAATAGGGTGGAAATTTATAAATAATGGAGTATAATGCACCAAAAGGTAGTTAAAACCATAAAATAGTAAGAGGCCGTCTATAATGTTTGCTATACTTGTAAGTGTAACGACAACTTAGTACATATGTTCTTAGAGCCTGTTTAGAATCTCACCGCAGAAGGATTTTTAGGCCAAATTAGGTGAGATGCAAGGAAAAAAGCACAGAAAGGCTGACG
>JGI20171J29575_12612714_pt1 | contig 27323 bp, 41 predicted proteins | sample TergutNc150P4_FD_29575 | JGI IMG/M metagenome (IMG submission 29575)
ACACTAAGAGCATAGACAAGAAAACGATGAAAGTAATGAGCAACATTAAAGATCCGCTGAAAATGGTATATCAAAAAAACTTAAGGGCAGCAGTAACTTGCTAAGACAAGAATTAATCAATTAACTGTCATCTAACTCAAAATCTAACCACATATCAAAAAGAAAGGAAAATTAACTTGATCAAAAAGTCACAAGGCTTAAAAATAGCATTGATAGCAGTTGTGATTATGACGCTGATAACGATGCTTGAGCAAATCCGAACACCAAGCCCGCAGTTAATACCAGTATCAGAAGTTATCATTATAATAGCATTCTTGGCGTATTCTCTTGGTGAAATTTTTGAAAATAATAAATAACGGAAAGGAGACACAAAATGATTTATTGTGAAGCTTGCGGAGATCAGATCAAAAGTATTGATGATATCGCTGTAGTTCTGGTCGAGGCCAATAAAAAGTTAGTTGGACGCTATGACTTATGTAGTCAGTGTTCAGCCCATATTGAAATAGCAAAAAAACTCATAAGCTGTGATGCTGCAGTAAATTAAGAAAGGAAATGAACATATGCCAGCAAAAAACACAATACCTGAAATCAAATTAAGCGTAGAGCAAATCAAAAAAATGAAGTACTGCATAGGGCTTGAAAAAGAAAGAATCAAGCGCGGAAAGTACCAATGCTACAGAAACTATTACAATGCAGGGTTAGCGCCGGATCCGGATCTAGATTATTTAGTCTCTGTGGGATTAGCAGATTATCAAAAAGAGCATCGGGGAGCTGGTGAAACACTAACAAGATATTGGCTAACCCCTAAAGGAATATTTGTCTTAGCATACTTATTTGAAATAAAAATTGAGATAGAGGAGCGAAAGCAATGAAACCCAGCGAAGTATATCAAACGGTACAAGTAAGAAAAGAATTAATAAAAAAATTGCAAGTCAAGGCTCTTAACTTGAAAACATCCCTAAAATCGAACAATAGTCGAAATCAGCGCCCCGTCGCGCTGATCCGCACGGGCTGGCCGCCGCTGCGCTGATGATGACAGGCCGAATGAAAGGAGATCAGATTAAAATGAAACCGTTAATTGACGAAAATAATCTCGAAAACATATCAACCCTTATAGACAATACCTGTGTATATATCGACGAAATGATAATGGGCAAAAAACCTATTAACAGCTCAAGCGAAGCAGAAATGATTAACGCCCTAGCGATGTTAGTTGAAGCAAAATCAAGTTATGTCGAATCATTAAAAGAAAGTTAATCGCTATGATCGGAGGTAGATTATGAAAAAAACATATGAAACTCTGGAAAACGTAAGTGAAATAGTAGTCAGCCAGTACAATACAATTTGTAAATCGTTGCCCAGGGTTATAAAAGTAACGGACAAACGAAAAAAGGACATATCAAGAGCAGCGAAGGAGCTGCGGGAAATCGGATCAACTTTTGAAGAGCTCTTTGAAAAGGCTGAATCTAGTGCCTTTTTGACTGGAAACAATACAAGGGGATTTAAGGCTAACTTTGATTTTATACTTAGATCCTCAACAATGATAAAGATTTTAGAAGGAGCATACGGAGGATGCTCTAAAGGTAAAAATACTAACCGATCATACGACATAGAAGCACTTGAAAACTTTAGTATTTTTGACTAGAAATAAGGTGAGTTGCAATGAATAAACAAATACTTAGTGTACGTGGGCTAATAATGTTTTATAACACGCAAACAAAAATGTATTACATAATTGGCTCAGACACAGAGGAAGAATTTGAAAATCCTCTCGAATGCTGGAATGAATACCGCGACAAATTGGACGAAATAATGAAGAAAAGAATCGGAGACGCCTTAGAAAAAGAAGGCCGTGACCGCTATACAGGAGCGTACCAACAAACTTTTGACTTATAAGGAGGATATAAAAATGGCGATTAAACATTTTTGCGACACATGTGATGTACCGTTGCAAAGCGAAAAATCTCTCAACATTGTTGAGATGAAATCAAGCTTAGGGAATCCTACGGAAACGTATGAATTATGCTATGCATGCCTTAATGTAATAAGAGATGTTATCAAAGGTAATAAAAAATGAGTATGCCCGAAATTGACTTAACCCAAATACCTAAATACTGGCCATATAAAACGGGAGACGAAATAATAATGTCAAGTACCGGTGATGCATCGGTCATAACCGATGTATCCTGCACTATCTATCAAGATCAAAGCAGCCACAATGGCAATGTCACATATGAGATAGAGGTAGAAAACAGCGGCGAATACTTTGATCCAGAATCTATAGATAAAGCGATAATTGTAGAATACGAAGATGTTTACAATAGTCGGTCGCCCGGTGTATCCGGGTGTGGATTGAGACTATTTTCGACACTCGAGAAAGGACAAAAAGAAGATGAATATTAATGAACATAAACCTTGTCCGTTTTGCGGAAATAAAACAAAAATAGATGTGAACTATGGAATTATATATATACTCTGTAATTATTGCAGAGCTTGCATATCTATTAGAATTAGAAATCAAAACCGAAAAAATATTATAAAAGAATATAATAAGCGTGAACAAAAAGAAGTGATCGAAAATGCTAAAAATAAAGCATATTGAATTAAAAGATGCAAATGAGTTTGTTACCCAACACCATAGACACCATAAAGCAGTTGCAGGACATAGATTTTCTATTAGTTGCTATGACGGTGATCATTTAGTGGGTGTTGCAATTGTCGGCAGACCAGTATCAAGATGCATTGACCAATATAATACAGTTGAGGTTGTGCGTCTTTGCACAGACGGCACGAAAAACGCCTGTAGCATTCTGTACGCCGCATGCCGTAGAGCAGCGCGTGAACTTGGTTACAAAAGAATCATAACCTACATACTGATTCAGGAAAGTGGAACAAGTTTGAAGGCCGCTGGATGGACTTACGTATATACAACAAAAGGACGATCATGGGATACACCAAGCAGACCGAGAACTAACAGGCACCCTACTTGTGATAAGAAATTATATGAATCAATCCTAAGAAGATAAAAGCAAACTAGCCGAAACAGCCGAAAGGCTGTCATCAGGGATTGCCCCCCCTGGTCTGATGATGGCAGGGCAAGTTAGGCGGGATCGCATTGATATATTTAAGTGTATCAGATTATGCGGAAATCAAAAAATGCTCAGGGCAATATATAAGGAAACTATGCCTGGAGTCAAAAATAAATTGTACCTACACAATAAACAACAAAAACAAAAAAACATATAAAATACCGCTCAATGCGTTGGATCCAACAGAACAACGAGAATACCTTAAGAAGCACCGTCCTGATCAGCCGCAGCTGGAACTTGTAGTTCCCGGAGAAAACAAAGCTTCTGGCGGGATTGACATGCATCCTGAGATATCAGATATCCGGACGATGAAATCTTTTGATCAGTTCCCGGACGCCCAGAAAGAAGAGATAAACTTCTGGGCGAAAATCCTGAATGACTGGGATATATATACATCCCAAACAAAAAAGCAAAAGACTATTTTGACTAATGAGTATATAGCGAAGTTGAGAGCGGAACATAAAGAATTAAAAGTTTCACAGGATATCCTATATCGAAAACGGCAATCGCTAAGATCCGGGGATCTAACTGGTCTGGTTGACAACCGGGGACACGCTAAAAAAGGCCATAGCAGTATCCCTGATGTAGCATGGGAATGCTTTTTATATCACTATCTTGACCAGGAACTACATTCTATTGATAAGTGTTACGAATACACAAAATTTCAAATGAAAAAGGATTATCCAGATTTGTTACCGCTGCCTTCATGCAGCGCGTTCCGGCGACGATTAAACAATGATGTCCCGGAACCTCTAAAAATATTAGGACGAAAAGGAGAAAAAGAATTCCGTGACCGTTGCGGACAGCATATAGAGCGCACTTATAAAAACATGAAAAGTAATGACTACTGGGTAGCTGATAACCACACTATAGATGTTATTACGTTATCAGATGATGGCAAGACGCACCGTCTGTACTTAACCGCTATTCTTGACGCTAGATCCGGGATATTTGCCGGGATCCATGTCAGCAGCGCACCATCATCACAGTCAACAATAATATGCCTGCGCAAGGCAATAATCAAAACTGGAACAACTCCGCTGCACTTCTACGTTGACAATGGCCGTGAGTTTTTGACGCATGATGTCGGCGGAATGGGACACCGCAGCCGTAAAAGTCAAGAGGATGAATTTGATCCGCCTCCGATACTGGAGCGCCTTGGCATTAAGATGGTTAATGCCATTGTGCACAACGCCAAAGCAAAAATAATTGAGCGTAGATTTTTGGATTTTAAAAATACGGTTTCGCGGCTGTTCTCTACATTTTGCGGAGGCAACATAAATGAAAAACCCGAAAAACTAAAAAAGATACTTAAATCTGGAAAGATCCCAACTGATGCGGAATTCACGGCAATAATAGAGGATCTGATATATCACTACATGAACGAACAGCAGGCATCCGGGGTAGTACCGTCTGATAAAGGTAAAAGCCGGATGCAGGTATACGCCGAAAATGTAACTGAACTGCGAGTAGTCCCGGAGGATGATCTTAGACTGCTGCTGATGCGCAGCACACGTAAACAAAGGATAGGCAGACTTGGAGTGCATGTTTTAGTTGCAGGAGAAAAGTTGAATTACTATAATAACGATCTGTTAAAACTATTTGGCCAGGAAGTGTACTGCCGCTATGATCCGGAAAATATGGCCAAAGTGCACGTATACGATTTGGAGAACAAATACCTAATGACGGCACCATCAAACATATCAACAGTCTGTGAATACGGATGCGATGAAGAATGGTTATCCGAAGCTATAAGGAAAACTAAGGCATATGAAAAATTGTTAAAGCAAGAATTGAATGATTATAAAAAATCAAAGTATGATTTTGACACAGCGTTAGATTTAGTACTGGCCGAAGCTCAGCGAAACAAAGAACAAAAAGAGTATGAACAAAACCCGAAGATTATAAGCATAGTCCGCGCAGGCGAAAAACCAACGGAAGAAAAACAGGCAGTTGGCCAAACAAATCTAATCTCAGATCTGGAAAAAATGATCAAAAACCTTGAAAAACAGCAACAAGAATAATAAATTTAAATGCAGTTTTAACGGCATTATAAAGCCCTTAAAACGGCGTTATAAAAACAATTAAAAGAAAAAATTATCGCCCCCTAAAAGTCGAAACCGACGCACCGTGCGCCGGTCTGCACGGGATAACCGCCGCTGCACTGATGATGACAGGTTAAAGGAGGAAAAAGGAAATGAGCGATAGGAAACCAAATCCGCAGATGCAGGAACAACTGCAAGAATTATTAGATACCAAAGAATACAAGTCACAAGCAGCGCTGTCAAAAGCGTTAGGTGAAGGTTGGTCAGAATACACACTAAGCAAATACTTAAAAGGCGAATACAATGGAAGCTATGAAAATGTAGAGAAAAAACTTGAAGAATTTTTAAAAAACCGTGAGGATGCTAAAAACTTAAAATCTAATCAAGTAAAAGGTGGGTACCAGCCAATCACCACAAGCCAAAACGTTTATATGACAATTAGGAAGTGCCACCTTGAAGGCTTATTTTCTGCAGCGGTTGGTGAATCCGGTACAGGAAAGACAATGGCGGCGCTGAAATATGTGAGTGATTACCCATCGTCGGCAATGATAATAACAGCTAAAACATGGTTATCGACCGAAAGAGCGTTGCTGAAAGCCATAGTTAAAAAACTTAAGCTCCCTATAGGGAATACGGATGATATGGCTGAAAACATACAGGAAGCATTAAAAAGCGAGAGTACATTAATCATCATAGATGAAGCTCAAAATCTGCAAATACGCACCATTAGTATGTTGCAAGGATTTGTAGATGAAAATGCAAATCTAGCCATATGTTTTATCGGTGATTTGCGTTTTACGGAAAATTTAAAAAAACATAAAGACATAACCGAGCAGATACAAAACAGAATACGATACGTCAGCAAAATACATCGCCTGGATGTAACAGAAGATGATATTGAATCGCTATTTCCGGGTCTACAAGACAAGAAAAGTAAAAACTTATTGCTTCAAATAGCTCGCACAGGGCTAGGTATCAGAGAAGCGCGAAATATATATGTAAATGCCGTAAATAATGAAAACATTACATACGAGGGATTGAAGGCAATGAAACGGCAGCAGATATAATAAGGAAAGGGAAATGAGTTATGACAAAAATTGAGCAATTAGATAAAGTAAGAAAAGGAGCAAAACTGGAGTACAAAGGCAACAAAATAGCGTATGACAAAATAATGATAGGAATACGTGGGCTAAATAAAAAGATAAATAATCAAAAGCAAGAACGCGAAAAAAGGATGGTAATACTCAATAAATACGAAACAGTTGAAGAGGTCCAGGACGCTTACGGATATGGCGAAATTACCAAAGACGAATACTACGAACTGTTAACGAAATTAGAATACGCCGAATTTTACATAAATAATGATGTCACTCCGGAAAACATAGCACTTGATATTTTAAACGAATTTGCTAACCGGCTAAGCAGCGATATACATACTTTAAGGATAGAATCAATGACAAATAAAGAACGCGAACGCTACAATAAGGACTTGCAAGATACCGCTGACCGTCAGAAAGAACGTCACCAAAAGCTAAAGAGAGGAGTTAATCCTCTTGACTGCTGAACAAATCCGAAGGTTATACGCAAAAGCCCATAAGTTGGGAATAGTTGAAAATGGAAATAAAAACGATAATTATCATATCCTGATAACCTCTCTAACGGGCAAGATGAGCACGAAAGATCTATCTGTGGATGAATATAAAAGGGTAGATAATGAACTGACCAGGCTGATTAACTCAACCGGGCTCAACTTAGCCAAAGATAAAAATACATCCAATAAAAAGCATCAACGGTCACCGGGAGGAATATCAGCAGGCCAAATAAATAAGATCTGGGCGCTTATGTATCAGCTGGCATCCGCATCCCCCGCGCTGATCGGCGCGGACGGCAAGTCGGCCAGCATCGGCTCCAGGCTGTGCGGAGTCATAAAAAAAGAAATGAAACTTGATGCAACAACTAAAAGCCCGCTTGCATGGATGACATATAAGCAAGGCAACAACCTTATCGAGATAATCAAAAAATATATATTGAGCACCGAAAGGAAAAAGGCGTAAGATTAATCCACTTCCGGGGAGGGAGGTAATGTGGAATATATACCTAAAATAGATGATCTGAATGGTACTCAAAAAGAAATTGCCGAGATTATAGGTATAGATGCGTATATAAAGTTAATAAAACACTACGGCGGCGAAGTTATATATATAGGAAAAGATGAAAAGATAGTCAATGCTGAACGGAACGATAAGATTATAAAAAAATTCAACGGTAAAAATTATCATCAGCTACATAAAGAGTTTGGACTCTCAGAACGCGCCATAAGAAAAATCATTAACGATTACGCAGAATTACTTCAACAAAAAAATCAGCTATCATTTTTTTGAACAAAAACTTTGAAATATTTCACATTACACTGTTCACGGTTTTGAGTTATCATTGAGTTAGCAAAGCTTAATGATACCTTATACTTAATTTAGGAGGCGGCTACAAAAATGAATTTTGACAGCGCTACATGGTGGTTAGTAGGCATATTAATGATGGCTGCCGTCTCGATAATAGGATACTTTTTAAGTCGTACCATGGACCAGATGTCTATACACGGGAAAACCATAAGTGAGATACAAAGAACGTATGCCACAAAAGATGAGCTTAAAGAACACAAAGACGAACTAAAAGAATACAAAAACGATATCAAGCAGGATATCACAAAAATACATCAAGATATAAGCCTAATTAAAGATAAAGTTCTATATAAAAGCGATTATTTATTACTTCACAACAAAAGCGAAGAAAAGATGGATAGAATTCAAGAGTTATTAATGAAGAGAGGTCAGTAAAATGAATGAAAAAGATACAGCATTACAGTTAATGAAAGCTGCAAGATTTATAAAAAATAATGGCCGGGTGTTAAGGACTATCAACATATTACGTCACACATACTCGGCCCTGTCGGAAGTCAAGTACGCATTGCCAAATGTGGAAGAATGCGATTATCTTGACTGTATAAACTTCTTACACAGCGAACAATACATAGTAACCAGAAACATTAAATCAAAAAATCCGGTTGATCCGTCAGATTGTAATTATGAAGATATTGAGGCTAAATTATCAGGAAAAGGAATTAGGCTGCTTGCGGGAAAAATTGAAGATGACCTCATAGAGGTGTAGCTTATGAACAAACGAAGAATAACCAGCAAGATAGATAAGTTAGAACCAGAATTAAAAGACATGGTTGATAAAATGTTGCTTTCAGGCAACGCTTACCGGGAAATCATATCGCAGCTTGCCGAACACGGTGTGGATATAGGCAAAAGCTCAGTGTCCCGCTATGCCAAAAGATTTTTAACCAGCGCCCAACAACTCAGGATTGCGCAAGAAAACTTCAGGATGATTCTGACTGAAACTGAACGCTATCCGGATCTGGATCCAGCCGAAGCAATACTAAGACTTGCAAGCCAAAGAATATTTGAGGCGATAACTAACCGTGAAGATTTAAGCCCTGAAGAAATGTCAACTGAACAGTTGTACAAAGAAGTGGTCGCCTTGTCAAGAGCAGTAACTTATAAGAAAAAAATAGATATAGGAACCAAATCCAAAAAACGCCTTGCGCTCGAAGAACAGCAAACATCACTATTTGAGCACTTGAAAGCAAACAACCCCAAATTATACACAGAACTTGCAGCTGAGATCCAAAACCTCATACAAGAGGAAAAGCAAAACAATTAAAAGGATTGATCATTTTGCCAAATGGAAGACAGTGGTATGTGCTCCAGGTACCCACAGGCAAAGAAGCAGAAATAAAAAAAGCGATTGAGAAGCGCAACATAAAAGCAGTTGTACCCATTGGCGAAAGACTGATCCGGCGCGGCGGTAAATGGAGAACTGAACAATACGTAATATTTTCTGGCTATGTATTTGTAAGGTTAAGATATGATTTTGGCAAGTTTTACGCGATAAGTGAAATCAACAAAAACATCAGGATCCTAGGCGGCGGTTATAATCCAACGCCGCTAGATGCAGAAGAATTAAACACTATAATGTACTTATCAAAGTGCTTGTCAAGTTTAAGTTATGTCTCATTTAACGAGCAAAATGATCTGATATACATAAAAGGGCCGCTTGCTGACCTAAAAAATAAAATAGTTAAAATAGACAGGCGGCAGAAGAAAGCTACCATATCTATTAAGATAGCACATAAAAACAAAGAAATCAAGCTGTCATATATAGAATCTGGCGAAGATATACAATGTGACGAGAATACAGCGCAGCATATCGAAAAAATAATAGCGTAACCCCGTTATAATTCGTTATATTCGCGTTATAAAAGGTTAAAAGTGTAATTTTACATTTACAAAAAAATCACCGTATAACTCAAATAAACGAATACCTAAAAAAGCCTATGTGAAATACCTGGTTGATTCGCTCCCCGGTTGATTAGCAAGGCCGTAATAACCGCCAGACTTGCAGTAATCACTTATTGCAAATGGCAGCGCCATACCTAATGCTTACTACTTAAATTTTCATAAATCATTTCCTTTTTCTGGCTGCCCGTGGAAAAAGGAGGTAAACCACGGGCAGCAAACCTTTTCACAGGGAGGTCAAATAAAAAAATGCTCAAAATTGAAGATATAAACGTACTGCTCAAGCAAACAAACACTAAAACTGACTTTAACATTATTGCCGATCTGGAAGATCTGCTAATTAAACATGGCCTCATAAAAGCCAAAGAATACAAAAATAAATTAATCGCTTTGATACAGAAGTATAAAGAAACCGAGATCACGGAAGTCAGAAACGCCATATCAAAAAAAGCCAGGGATGGCGATTTGCAGGCCGCTAAACTTTACATGGAATACTTCACGCCAAAACACGAAAATAACGGTGAAACAAAATCAAATAACCTCTTTGAGGTCATAAAAGAATGTGCTAAAGAGGTGAAGACGGGTGACATACAAGAACTTCTCTGATCGGCAATTGCTAACTCTTACATGGTGGAACAACAACAAATTCAAGGATAAAGAGGGCATTATATGCGACGGATCAATAAGATCCGGAAAGACTGTTTCAATGACAGTCGGATTTACCCTCTGGAGCATGTCAACCTTTGATAACCAAGTCTTCGCTCTATGCGGTAGAACAATTGAATCCCTAAGACGCAATGTTACAATGCACATTTCAACATGGTTGGAAGGGATTTTCACCGTCACCGAAAAAAGAAGCGAAAACAAGATAGTAATTTCAGCATCCGGAAAAACAAACACATATTACCTCTTCGGTGGCCGCGATGAAAGCAGCTATACACTTATACAGGGAATAACCCTTGCCGGTGTCCTGTTTGATGAAGTGGCATTAATGCCCCGGTCATTCGTTGAACAGGCGATGGCGCGATGTTCCGTTGAACATTCAAAGTTTTGGTTCAATTGCAACCCCGGATCACCCGCTCACTGGTTTTACAAAGAGTGGATCCAAAAAGCTAAATCCCGAAACATACTTTATTTGCATTTCACAATGTTTGATAATCTCAGCCTGTCAGCCCAGGTAAAAAAACGGTACGAGAACATGTATTCTGGTGTATTTTATGACCGTTACATACGCGGGATGTGGGTAGTTGCTGAGGGCCTTATATACAGCATGTTCAATCCTGATTTTCATGTTGTCTCGAATATCAGGCATCCATATAAAAAGTATTACATATCTTGCGACTATGGCACAATTAACCCAACGTCAATGGGGTTATGGGGCTTAGCAAAAGGAAAGTGGTACCGGATCCGGGAATATTACTTCGACAGCCGGAAAGCCGGATACCAGCGAACTGATGAAGAACATTATAAGGAATTAGAGATATTAGCCGGAAACTTAAAAATCTACAGGGTTGTCGTTGATCCGTCAGCCGCAAGCTTCATTGAGGTTATCCGGCGGCATAACAAATTTCAGGTTGATCCGGCATCGAACAGAGTTTTAGACGGCATAAGAGACGTGGCTACACATTTACGCTCCGGAGACATTTTCATTTGCGATAATTGCAAAGATTGCATAAGAGAGTTTGGCCTTTACAGATGGGACGAAAAGTCTCAGGAAGACAGGCCGATAAAAACAGATGATCATAGCATGGATGACCTAAGATATTTCGTTCGTGCAGCATTTGCACCAAGCAGATTCAGCTTCGAATAAGGAGGGATTAGGTGTTTGAAAGTACAATGGAAAAAATAAATGCGATAATCCGTTCCGGCTCAACCTCAGGGATGAGCGAACGCGAGTTCTTTCAATTAGAAATTGAACGCTGGAAAAATTCAGAGGAACGGCAAAACCAGATCATTGGTGAAAAGTATTATCGCGGCAAACACGACATTCTTGACCGGGTTAGAACTGTCATTGGTGAGGGTGGCAACCTTCAAGAGGTTCGCAATTTGCCTAATAACTTAATAGTAGATAATCAATACGCCAAGACGGTTGACCAGAAAACCAATTATCTTCTCGGGAAGCCGTTTACACTGCAAGCAGAAAATAAACAATATAAAATGGCGTTGTCAAATATCTTTAATATGCGCTTTTTTCTGATGTTTCAAAATTTAGGCGAAGACAGTCTGAACGGCGGCATAGGATGGATTCACGTTTTCTACGACAATGACGGTGCTTTCAGGTTTAAACGATTTGCGCCATATGAGATCCTGCCTTTCTGGAAAGATTCCGAGCATACCATCCTTGATTGCGTTGTGCGCGTGTATGAAGTTGAGGCATACGAAGGAAAAGAGCTCAAAATTATTGAAAAGGTTGAAATATACAAGGTTACGGGAGTTGAAAGGTATGTACTTGTTGAAGGCAACTTGCTTGACGATACAGAAACGCTATCATCCGATTATATGGTACTTAAAAATGCTGATGGTGCCGCCATAGGTTACAATTGGGGACGCGTCCCGATTATTGCATTTAAATATAACGATGAAGAGGTTCCTCTTATCAGCAAAGTCAAATCATTGCAAGACGCTATTAATATGACACTGTCAGACTTCCAGAACAACATGCAGGAGGACAGCCGGAGCAGCATAATAATACTCAAGAATCACGATGGGACAGATCTAGGTGAGTTTAGGCGCAACTTGGCGGCCTACGGGGTAATCAAAGTAAGGACTACAGAAGGTATTGATGGAGGCGTTGATTCCCTGCAAATTACCGTAAACTCTGAAAATTACAGAGTATTACTTGAGTTGCTTAAAAAAGCATTGATTGAAAATGCCATGGGATACGATGCGAAAGACGATAGATTGTCTGGAAGTCCTAATCAGATGAATATCCAAAGCATGTACAACGACATTGAGCTTGACGCAAACGGCATGGAAGCCGAATATCAAGCGTCATTTGAAGATTTGCTATGGTTTGTTAACAAACACCTTGCCAACAACAAAATGGGGAACTTTGAAGGCGAAGAGTTAACGGTTATATTTAATCGTGACATGTTAATGAATGAAGTTGATATAATTAACAACATAAAAAACTCTGTTGGAATCTTATCCAAAGAAACGTTGATAGCTCAACATCCTTGGGTAAATGATGTTGTCGCAGAGCTTAAGAGACTTGAAAAAGAGCAGCAGCAGAGCGATATTTACGCTGGTACATTCCAAGAATTGAAAGAAGGTGAAACAGATGACGATACCCAAGAAAGTTAAAATCGGCGGGCTTGTATATGACGTAGAAATAACCAAAAACATCTCAATGGGTAACAATTATACCGCAGAGATTATTTACGAAGATTTGAAAATTAATGTGCGCCCAATGAAAGAAATGCTTATGCAGAGATATTTTTTGCATGAGATTGTGCATGGAATTTATGATCAGCTGGGTTATAAAGATCATGACGAAAAGCAGATTGACGAGTTGGCCGCTGCATTTCACGCGCTTATTACTGACAATCCTGAGATATTCAGTGAACCGCAATGAAAACCGCTGATTACTGGAAGAAAAGGTTTGAGGCACTGGAAAGCGTCCAGCATAAAAACGCCCAAAAAACCTATTACGAGTCAGAGCGCGAAATTGCCAAAGCGCAGCGGGAAATTGAAGATCAAATAAACTCATGGTATGGGCGGTTTGCGGAAAATAACGAAATAACACTTACGGAAGCCCGGCAATGGTTGAACAAGAAGGAATTAGAAGAATTTAAGTGGGACGTTGACGAGTACATAAAGCGCGGCAAAGAAAACGCGGTGAATCAAAAGTGGATGAAAGAGCTTGAAAATGCATCTGCCCGCTTTCATATATCCAAACTTGAAGCACTGAAAATCCAAACTCAAAACACGCTGGAAACGCTATTTGGGAATCAAGTTGACAAAATTGACAGTCTAATAAAACAGACGTATCTTAACGGGTATTATCATACAGCTTTTGAGATTCAGCGCGGAACCGGAATAGGCTGGGACATTGCCGGGATTAATGAGTGCCAGCTTGAAAAGATTATAAATAAGCCATGGACTACAGACGGCAATACCTTTAGTGACAGGATCTGGACGCAAAAAGACAGATTGGTCAACGAAGTTCACACGAGGTTAACTCAAGATATAATTTTGGGGAAAGCGCCGGATGAATCCATTAAAGAAATTGCAACAAAATTTAATACTTCCAAGAGCAACGCCAGTCGTCTCATAATGACGGAATCCGCGCAATTCTCTAACCTAGCTCAAATTGACGCCTATAAAGAATTAGGCGTTGAGATGATTATGGTAGTAGGAACATTAGACGGTATCACTTGCACAATATGCGGAGATATGGACGGCAAGATATTCAAACTATCAGAAGCCGAACCCGGCGTTACAATTCCGGTGTTTCATCCTAATTGCCGATGTGTTACAATTCCCCACTTTGAAGACAATTTCGCAGGAGAACGCGCAGCGCGTGGTGAAGACGGTAAAACTTATTACGTTCCGGCAGACACAACGTTTGAAGAGTGGAAAGACAAGACCGCCACCGAAGACAATAAAAAACATACAACTCAGAACAATACATTGACAAATCAACAAGACGATGTTAATATTTTTACAGATAAATTAAAAACGAATAACATTAATGATCAAGGTTATATCAAAACTCTTTCAGATAAATTTGCAGTCGGTACCGATGACGCCAAAAAAGCATTATTAAAATTCGTTCCGGACGGATCGGTAGCAAATGGAGCGTACACCGGAACCCCTAATTACTCTGTGGCAGACAAAAAAGTCCGTATGAATTTTAATATGGACGCATTAAATACACGTGGTGTAGGTGTGACATATTTCCATGAACACGGGCACCTCATAGATGACAGGCCAAAAGGCCAAATTTCATCAGACAATAAATTTATTCAGTCGTTGAGGGACGATTACAATAATCTGATAATTAAAGAGACATCGCAGCATAAGGGGTGGAGCAAACGACAAGTCGAACAAAACATAGCAGATACAATAACGGGCAAAAACAATACAAGTAACGGCAGACAACATTTATATTCATCCGTTTCTGATATACTCGGCGGGCTTTCAACCCGGAAACATGGGAAAGGCTATATGATCGGTATAAAGGACGGATGGAATCACAAGCCTTCATACTGGGCAAGAAAGCCTAATTTCGCAGATGTTGAAAGTGAAGCTTTTGCACACCTCTTTGAGGCTCAGTTCGACGCAGAAAGATTAAAAGCTTTTCGCGAATATTTCCCAACTGCGGTAAATGAATTTGAACGAATATTAAAAGGGGTTGTTTAGTATGGGAGCAGGGTTTGAACCTACAAAAGAATTTATGGAAGTAGATGATTTGTTTTTTAAGAAATTCGGAGATTACCTTCCGTCTTTGATGTTACCGGCTTGGGAAACAACGGCGGGAGTAATAGAAAAAGCAAAAAAATGCCTTGAAACCGGGATTAACAATCTTGATAAAATTTATAACCTTGAAAATCTTGATCCGGATATTAGCTATTATTAAACTAACATTAAAATATTAAACCGTCCAAAGGGGGGCAGTTTTTTCAATGCTTAAATTTCGAAAGGGTGAAGCAAATGACAAAAGAGAAATTAAAAGAAATAGGATTGACAGATGAACAGGCTGAAAAAGTACTTGGCTTAGCAAAAACAAGCTTTGCAGACAAAGGGAAGCTGGAGACAGTAACAACTGAATTAAATCAAGCAAAAGAGCAGCTAAAGCAGCGGGATGAGCAACTGGAAACGCTCAAAACCGCAAACGGAACGGCGGAAAAGCTGAAATCTCAAATAAGCGAATTGCAAACGGCAAACCAGCAGATGGAGCAAAAACACGCCGCAGAGTTGAAACGGGTAAAGCGCGAAGCATTGGATGAACGCTTGCTGCTTGAAGCAAAGGCAATTAACCAAACTGCTGTAAAGCCGTTTTTGACACCTATTGATGACAGCGTGGATGACGAGGGTTATATGGCACTGAGAAAACAACACATAGAAGCATTAACTAAAGGTGAAAGTACCGGATTTCTGTTCAAATCCGCAGGCGACACACCATTAGTTACAGGGACATCGCCCGGGGAATCAGGAAATCATCAATTGCAATCAGGCGGCACAAACCCGTTTGATTCAAAAACATATGATGAGGCGGCACAAATTAAATTGTATAAAACAAATCCCGAATTGGCGCGGACACTTGCCCGCCAGGCGGGATTCACTTATATCTAACACTTAGGAAAGGGCGGTAAGCATTAAGTGAAAACTAAGATTAGTGACGTAATAATCCCGGAAGTGTTCGCGGCATACGTCATCAAAATGACAAAAGAGCTTTCAGAGCTTATCAATAGCGGAATAGCTGTCCAAAATAGCAAGCTTGACGGGTTTGTGGCTCAAGGCGGAAAGCTGATAAACATGCCATTTTGGCAGCCGATAACGGGATCTGATGAGGTCTTATCAGATACGGATCCATTGACGCCAGATAAAATCACAGCAGCACAGGACGTGGCGGCACTGCTCATCCGCGGTAAGGCATGGAGCGCAAATGAATTAGCAAGCGCATTTGCCGGCAGTTCCGCAATGAATGCTATCGGTGCACAAGTTGCCGGATGGTGGGCCAGGCGTGAACAGGCAGTATTGATTTCAATTTTAATTGGCATTTTCAGTGGAACCCTTGCATCAACGCATGTCAACGATATTTCAGGTAATTCCGGCAATGCGGCAGTCATCAGCGGCGATGCAATACTTGACACTAAGCAACTATTAGGGGATGCAGCTGAGCAATTTACAGCAATAGCCATGCATAGTAAAACAAAAACGAAATTGCAGAAGCAAAATCTTATTGAATACATCCCGAACGCACGCGGAGAAGTTGTTATCCCAACATACATTGGATATAGGGTTATTGTTGATGATGGCTGTCCGGTTGAAGAAGACGTGTATTCAACGTACCTATTTAGTGCCGGTTCTTTCGGACGCGGTGACGGGATCCCGGTCGACTTAACTCCTGTGGAAACTGACCGCGACAGCCTGCAGCACGATGATATATTGATTAATCGGCGTGCATTTATCTTACATCCGCTTGGTGTCAAATTTACTAACACAACTGTTGCCGGGGCAACTCCATCTAATGAAGAACTTGCATTACCGGCCAACTGGCTAAAGGTAGTTGAAGACAAGGCAATTGGCTTAGCATTGCTTAAGCATAGATTGGCAGCAGCACCGGATCCGGATCCGGGTTCAGGAGGGTAATTTATGGGATTAGCAGCATTTAATCAAGCAAGAAAAAGGGCGGATTTCTCAGCCGCCCAATTGAACGAGGAAATTAAAGACGCTGAAGATCTTAACGAAGACAATAAAAACAATGCGGTTATTACGCCGCAAAAAAAGCAACGAACAAAAAGAGTTGATAAAAATGCGTGAGGATGTTATAAGAAGGCTTGAATCGCTGGGATACACAGTTGATACGGGGACAGATGAATGGCTAATAAACTTCTTAATTGATAAGGTGGCAAACACCATAAAAAACGATTGTAATCTTACCGAAATACCGGCTGGGTTATATGAAGTCGCTGTAGATATGGTTTGCGGAGAATTTTTAGCCGCAAAAAAGGGCAGTGGCCAACTTGAGGGATTTGATGTTGACTTTGCTATCAAGCAGATCAAGGAGGGCGACACAAATATAACCTTCGCCGTTCCCGATGCTACAATTACCGTTGACTGGCTTATTAAATGGCTTATTGACGGTACACGATATCAATTTAGTGCATTTAGACGATTGAGATGGTAATGATGTTATTAAACACAAAACCGATACTTAAAAGATTGTGGACTGATAAGTTTACAGTCGTTGAGTATCAAGAGCGCATTAAACCCAACGGCGCAACCGGGCACCAAGAAGTCATAGTCCTGGAAAACGAACCATGCAAATTGTCATTTTCTACGCTAAAGGAAACTGCACAGGAAGAAATGACCGCAACTGCTCCACAAGTTATAAAACTATTTTTTGACAATCTAATAGAGATTAAAGCCGGTTCAAAAATCATTGTCCAGCGAGACGGCAGAACTTTTGAGTATTCTCAAAGTGGCAAACCTGGGATCTTTACGGGTCATCAAGAAATTGTCTTAGTTCCATTTACGGATTGGGCATAAAAATGAAGATGAAAATTGACTATTCCGGGATTGAAAAGCTTAGAGAAAATTTACAAAAATTGTCCGAAGAGCAGGTTCAGCAATTCACGGAAGCGGCACTTAAAGAGTTGGCAGCGCGGCTATTGGCTAAAGTTATAAGGCTTACCCCTGTTGGTGATTACAGGGGCGATGTGTATACAACAAAAACTGGAAAAGAACGGCATCGAAATTATAAGATGGTTAACTTTGCAACGAAGGACGGAAAGAAAGTATCATTCAAAGCCAAAACATCAGGTAAACTTGGCGGCACTTTGCGGCGCGGCTGGACGTCTCAAACACATGAATCAGCCAAACACGGCACCGGATCCGGATCAGATTCGGTGTCGTATGCAAATTCATTGAATGTGGCCAAATCCGGTAACGAATACACGATTGAAATTATCAATCCGGTCAATTACGCCTCGTATGTAGAATATGGCCACCGTACACGAAGCGGTAAGGGGTGGGTTGAAGGTAGGCGTATGCTGACTATATCGGAGGATGAATTACAGAGAGACGCGCCCGGGATACTGGAACGCAAATTAAAATCGTTTATAGGGGATGTTTTTAAGTGATACAGGATATTATCAACGGAATTGTCGCCGCACTGGCCGGGAGCTTTCCCGGCATTAAAATTTACGATGAACAAGTGAAGCAAGGCTTGAAAGAACCCTGTTTTATTGTTAGGTGCGTAAATCCTATGAACATCCCGCTTTTGGGAGACAGAGCGTTAAGAACACACTTATTTTCCATCAATTACCAACCGCAAAGCAAAACAGATGCAAAGGCGGAATGTTATAACGTGCTAGACACGCTATATCAAACACTTAACTATATAACAGTTGCCGGAGACTTAGTTAGAGGAATTAATATGCGCGGTCAATTTGTTGATGGAATGATTGATTTCACGCTGAGTTACAACGTTATTATCCGCGAAGTCGCGGAACCGGAAGAACCCATGGAAACACTTGAATTATCAAGTGCAGTAATTGGAGGTTAGTAAAAATGGCTGAAAAATTAGAAACAACGGGTACTCAGCCCGCATTGAAATTTACTAAGGAACAAATATTAAGCGCGAAAAAATATCAGAACCGGCGCGACATTTTGAGCTATCTCTTATCGGATGGTGAGATGTATTTAATCGCTGATATTGATAAAAAGATTGAAAAATTCCTAAAAGAGAAGGTGAAGTAATGGCATTAGGAGGGGGCACATGGTTAACTCAAAATAAGATACTACCAGGATCATATATCAATTTTGTTTCGGTGGCGCGGGCGTCAGTTACGCTTTCTGATCGCGGAATTGCAACAATCCCAATTATATTGGATTGGGGCATTCAAGGAACTGTAATGGAAATTGACGCGGCAAATTTCCAGAAAAACAGCTTATATATCTTCGGATACGATTACACGGATCCGAAATTAAAACCGCTGCGCGAACTGTTCCGGAATGTCAGATTGGCATATATTTACCGCCTTGGCGACGGCGGAGTAAAGGCGTCCAATACTTACGCTACAGCAGTTTTTGCGGGCGAAAGAGGAAACGCACTAAAAGTAGTTGTTACAACTAACGTTGATGACAACAATAAATTTGATGTAATATTATTGTTGAATGGTGCCCAAGTAGATAAACAAACAGTAGAAACAGCAGAGGAACTGGTTAATAATGATTTCGTGACTTGGGGTACCGAAGAATTAGTGCTGACACCAACGGCGGGAACGCCACTTACCGGAGGAGCATCCCCGACAATTACAAACGCAAATTATCAGTCTTATATTGATGCTATAGAAGCGTATTCCTACAACGCAATCGGTTGCCCATCCGATAATTCAGCTGTAATAGGACTATTCGCGGCATTCACCCGCCGTATGAGAGATGAACGGGGAGTTAAGTTTCAGTGCGTTACATACAATCCGGTCAATAACTCAGATTTTGAAGGCGTTGTTGATGTGATGAACGCAGTCACAGACGCCGGAGCGGACGCATGGAGCGCGATATATTGGGTAACCGGAGTAATTGCTGGAACCGCTGTCAATAGATCCGCAACAAACCGACAGTATGACGGAGAATACAGTATTGACGTTAGTCACACGCAAACGCAATTAGAGGACGCTATTTTAGGCGGTAAATTTGCCTTCCACCGTGTCGGGTCAAATATCCGTGTATTAGCTGATATAAATAGCCTTGTTAACTTGACAACTGAAAAAGGCGAAGTATTCCAAGAAAATCAAACTATCCGGGTAATTGACCAGATCGCCAATGACATTGCCGTACTGTTTAATGGAAAATATTTGGGAGAAGTCCCAAATGACCCAGACGGCAGAGTTAGTTTGTGGTCCGATATCACAGGTCATCATTTGCAATTACAATTTCCGCTTCGTGCTATTGAAAATTTCAATCCGGAAGACGTAACTGTGGAACCGGGGGCCACAAAACGTGCCGTGCTTGTGCATGACAAGGTAACGCCGGTAAATGCTATGACGCAGTTGTACATGACGGTCATGGTGGCTTAAGAAAGGAGTTGAATAATCAATGCCTAATAACGCGATTATGAATGCAAAAGACGCCGTTTATGGGAGCCTTGCATCGTGCTTCGTGACGATTGGCGGTCGAAGATATAACTTTATGCAATTAACAGAATTTGAATCTAAGGAAGCAATCAATATTTCGGATGTGGCTATCTTAGGTAAAGTAGGTATGGGACACAAGGCAGCCGGACGCAAAGGAACGTGGAGTGGTACCGCGCACTACAATCAATCCCAGTTGAGGGCACTTGCTGACAATTACCAAAAAACCGGGATGATGCCATATTTTGAGATCCAAGTAACAAATGAGGATCCTACATCGGCGGTTGGGCGGCAGACTATTATCCATCGTGATTGTTTGTGCGAAGAATTAGTACTGTCAAAATTTCAGGCCGGTGAAGAGATTTTGTCAGAAGATTTATCCGGAACTTACGAAACTTGGGATATGCCTGAAAAGTTTAAAGAACTTCCGGGCATGTAATAATTAAATTATAAGGGAGTTATAATCATGACGCAATTAGAGAGATTTTTTAAAGGCAACAAGCAAGTTGAAGAGGGCAATGCGTATTATCCGGTGAGTAAAAGCTTTGTTGACGAAAACGGCAAGCCTATGGAATGGGAATTCAAGCGGATTTCGCCTGAAAAAAATGAGGAATTAAGGGCTGAATTTTCCGATAAAGAATTGATTGACAAGAGAAGGGGCTTATACCGAAATACATTCGATCAAAAGGGTTACATGAAAAAGCTTTTGGTTGAATCTATAGTCTTCCCGGATTTGCTCAACGCAGATCTGCAAGACAGTTATGGCGTAAAAACACCCGAAGAGCTTTTACCCAAAATGGTTGATCTACTGGGTGAGTATGATGATTTGGCACTATTTGTTCAAGAACTCAATGGATTTAAAATCAATTATGAACCTGAGAATGACGAAATTAAAGATAAAGTGGATGAATTAAAAAACTAATAGATGGCGGGGAACTTGAATCAAATTTTTTGATTTTTGCGGTAAGCAAATGGCACTGGACCCCCGCCGCATTAGATGAGTGGTTTAATACCAATCTAAATATCAAGCTCTTTTTCTACGATTGCTGGCGAAGGTGGAAAATTCAAAAAGAAAAAGAGGAAAAAGATTTAAAGAGACTAAGATATAAGCTAAAGAGGTGACGAGATTCCATGGGTCAAATATCCTCAAAAATGTCCCTGTACGACGATGTATCAGCCCCAATAATGCGTATGGTCAACGCTACAATGGATTTGACCAACAAAATGGAAGCCGTGCAGGCAACCGCTGAACGCATGAATCCCGCGTCATCGTTTGAAGCAGCTGTCCCTAAGATTAACGAAGTTGCCGCTGCGGTGGAAGCCATGAATCAGAACATAGTAAATATGGGCAGTCAAGAGCCGGTCAAAATACCTGCTGTTCCGGAATTTAATATGGATGTTGATTCAATTTCGTCTGATCCAATTAAAGTTCCGGTTGAACCTGTTTGGGATTCACAGAAATTGTTGTCTGTTGATAATGCAATGTCAAGGCTAGCTGATACGCAATTATTAATTACAAGACGCGCAAACAATGCAACTATTTTCCCGCCCGCTATGGTTAGCGATATAAATGATTTAAATGCAAGAATAGAGATGCTGAGAAGACGAATTGCCGATATGTCCAATAATCCTATTAGTGACATAGGAGCCAGCAGAGCGGGCACGGAAGTTGAGGGACTAAAACAACAATTAAATCAAGCGTTGAGCGTACAAGAGCAACTTAATGACGCTATGGCAAATGCCGATATATCGGCAGCAAACGCAGCCTACAATCAGCTTAATAATGTTATAAGCCAAACTGAAAAAAGCGTCCGGGATGCAGCGACAGAACAAAATAATTTCAATAGCAACATTGATAAAGGTATTGGTAAGTCAGGTAACTTATTAAATCAATTTAGATCAATCGCTGGCCTTGTAGGCGGTATTTTTACTATCCGATCAGGATTCGGATTTATGCAAGAAAGTTTGGATTTAGGCAATAAACAAATAAACGCAGAACAACAGCTTGCAAATGTACTGAAAAACCAAAACGCATCACAGAAAGATTTTATAAGTCTGAAACAGAAAGCGGCAGCGATACAAGGAAAAACAATGTATGGGGATGAATCAATGATAGCAGGCGCTGGTGAGATATCCACATACTTAAAAGATGTTGAAGCTGTGAAAGTTGCAATGGGAACTTTAACGAATTATGCAGCTGGTATGTCTGGAGGTATGGCTGTAAGTCAAGAGCAGATGGTAAATTATGCAACGCAACTTGGCAAAGCTCTTGATGGTACATATGACGGATTGAAAAAGAAAGGGTTTGAACTTTCTGATGCGCAAAAAGAAATTATTGCAAACGGTACCGATATGCAAAAGGCACTTGTGATTGATGAAGTTATCAATCAGTCGTGGGCCGGATTAGCAGAGCAAATGGCGAATTTACCTGCGGGGAAAGTGGCACAACTAAATAATACTTTGGGGGATATAAAAGAGAATGTAGCGTTTGGTCTATATCCAGCTGTTATGGATCTACTAAACACAGTGCAAGATAACATGCCAACGATAGAACAGTTAATGCATGGCATTGGAAATGTGCTGGAAGTAATTATAAATATAGTAACTAAACTTGTTGATAAGGCTTCTGAAGTTGCAAATATGATAATAGATAACTGGCCACAGATTGCACCGATAATTACGGGTATAGCGGTTGCCATAGGTGTTGCCGCGATTGCGGTCGGTGTCTACAACGTTGCGCAATGGTTGATGAATGCGGCAATGTGGGCTTGCCCTGTTACGTGGATTGTTATAGGGCTGATGCTAATAGTCGGAGCTATTTATGGAGCAATTGCGGCGATGAATCATTTTGCGGGAACTTCAGTAAGCGCAACTGGGATTATTGCGGGTCTATTTGTTTCGTTGGGCGCTAAAATTTGGAACTTTATAGCCTTTACCTGGAACGGCTTTGCAACTCTAGTTGAGTTTCTTGTAAATGTATGGACGAATTTTGGATATTCATTAAAAAAACTTATTGCAAATTTAGTAACAAATGTTTTAAATGCGTGCATATCCATTACAAGCGGTTTTGACAGAGTAGCAACAAGTTTAGCTAATGCTTTTGTTGATGGTGCAAACATAGCAATAAGAGCGATTAATTTAGTTATAAATGCATTAAACAAGATTCCGGGAATTGAAATAGGCTCATTGGGAGAACTTGCCCACACTACATCAATAACAAGCGGTCTACAAAATGTTAAATCAGGCATAAATAGTTGGGTAGGCGATGCTCCTGAAGATTACTGGGAAACACCTAGGATGGAAATGAAATCAATAGGTGATGCGTTTGGAAAAGGCTATAATCTAGGTGCCGGATTAGAAGATGCAATCAATGGGTTATTTGATGGGAAGGATGGAAACAACCCGTATGAACCTGATATAGGTGATAATTATACTGATTACAGTGACGTATTAGATGATATAGCGGGTAACACCGGAGGCGCATCAGATAATACCGGAGCCATAAAAGACGCTATGGGTATGCTTGATGAGGATCTGAAATATCTAAGAGATATTGATGAACGAAATGCAGTCAACCGCTACACAACAGTGAACGTCAGCCTTGGCGGCGTAACTAACAATGTAGCGTCCGAGTTAGATTTAGACGGGATTGTAGATTACATTGTTGATAACACTAGCGAGGCGGTAGCAATCGCGGCGGGAGGTGTGCATAAGTAATGTATTACTTTTATATGTTTGCGATACGTCTGCCCGTTCCCCCATCAAAAATGAGCCTAAAAATCAAGAATCAGAACAAATCAGTTACGTTAATAAATGAAGGTGAAATAAATTTAATAAAGAAAGCCGGATTAAGTGAAATCTCTTTTGAGGTCTTGCTTCCGGCCTTTAATTACGCTTTCACTCCAAACAACATGCGCACGCCTGCGTATTATCTTGACATGTTGGAGACTTATAAAAATAATCAAAGGCCATTTCCATTCACGATTACGCGAAAGTTCCCCAACAACAAAAGCTATTTTAACTTTTATATGCGGGTAACTTTAGAGGACTACGAAATCATTGAAGATGCCAAAGAATGTTTTGATTTAATTGTCAAAATCAGCCTTAAGCAATTTCGGGATTACGGAACTAAAACCGTTGACCTCAGGACTACACAGTCAGGAGTAACCGCAAGCATACAGAAAAACCGAGCGGCGGAATCCGCTCCGCAAGCAAAAACATATACGGTTGTTAAAGGCGATACTCTTTGGGGGATTGCTAAACGCTATTACAATGATGGCAACCAATACCCTAAAATATTTAATGCGAACCGAGATAAGATCACTAATCCGAATCTAATCTTCCCCGGTCAAGTTTTTAAAATCCCGTAGAAAGGCGGCGAGTATATGTACATTGAACTTATGATACAAAACGGTAATGATATATTTTTCCCTGCCGTCACAGAGGGATTAAGCTGGTCAACCGAACGAAGGGGATCACCTGGTAAATTAACATTCACGGTACTACATGACGAAAAACTAAGAATTGACGAGGGAAACCCGGTGCGCCTAACTGTTGACGGCAAGCCTCTGTTTTATGGCTTTATATTCACGCGAAGCCGTGACAAACAGCAACACGTCCAAATTACAGCATATGACCAATTGCGATATTTAACAAACAAAGACACATATGTGTATACAAATAAGACAGCGAGCGAAGTCATTGAAATGATTGCCACTGATTTCCGGCTGAATACAGGAACGATTGAGCGCACCAATTTTAGAATCGCGTCAAGGGTTGAAGACAAATCTTCGTTATTTGACATAATCTACAATGCGCTTGATCTGGAACTAACGAACAATAAAAAAATGTTCGTTTTCTATGACGATTTCGGGAGATTGACTTTAAAATCTTTGGAGAATATGCAAGTTGGATTGTTAATTGATGAAGAAACAGGCGAGAATTATGATTACTCAACGTCAATTGATGATCAAACATACAATAGGATAAAATTATCGTTTGAAAATAAGGACACTGGGACGCGTGATATCTATATAGCGCAGGACGGCCAGCACATAAATGAATGGGGTGTGCTGCAATACTTTGATAGCATTAAAGAAGGCGAAAACGGCGTTGCAAAAGCTAACGCATTGTTATCTTTGTACAACGTTAAAACCCGGAAGTTAAAAATAAAAAACGCTTTTGGCGATGTCCGCATACGTGCCGGGTGTATGGTTGCGGTTAAATTAAATTTAGGTGATGTGCACATACAGAACTTTATGTTGGTCGAAAAATGCACCCACAATTTTAACCAAAGTTATCATACGATGGACTTAACTCTTAGGGGCGGTGAATTCGTTGCCTGATTTTTCTGGGTTGCTTGAAACGGTTAAAATAGCTGCATTGGATGCAATAGAAGCAACTAAGCCAGTAGCTATAATATTTGGGACAGTAATAAATACATCGCCGCTCCAGATATACATCGAACAAAAAAAGACGCTTGAAGGTCAACAATTAATCCTCACACGGAATGTTACGACATACACCCTTGAAATTGCAATTGATGGCACAACGGAAGATGCTGCGGTGAATATTGATACTTATCATAATCACAACTACAGCGGGGAAACTGCTGAAAACTTGTTTTCGGATACTCCTTTTCACACTCATGGATATTCCGGCCAAACTGACGGTTCCGGAGGCGTAACAGAAACGACACATAATCACGCTTATAACGGAACAAAACAAATCACAATTAATAATAGCTTAGTAGTTGGCGACAAAGTTATTTTGCTGAGAGAACAGGGCGGCCAAAGGCATATAGTGCTTGACAGAACGGGGTGATATCTTGATACCTGTAACCAATGGAATATTAACCGAAAATTTTGAAGTTGAAGAACTTTCTTCACGCACTTTTTTTCTTGACATTGAAAATAATCGCGTTATCGGTTTCACTGACGGGCGTGAAGCAATGATTCAGGCCATATACTTAATCCTCCAAACAGAACGGTTTCAGCACATAATTTTCTCGTGGGATTATGGCGTTGAATTCGTAGATTTATATGGCAGAGAATTTGAATATGTAATACCCGAAGTGGAACGGCGTATCAAAGAAGCGTTGCTACAAGACACCCGAATAACAAGTGTTGAAGACTTCAACTTCCAAGCGCAAAGAAGCAGATTGCTAGTTACGTTTACAGCAGTTACAATATTTGGCGATATTCCGATTGAAAGCGCGGTGAATGTTTAATGTACGAAAATATGACCTATGAATATATCCTTGGTCGGATGATCAACCGGGTCAACGATTGGGCACGAGGTAGGGGAATTGTCATTGATACCCGCGAAGGATCATTAATCAGAACTGCCCTATCACCGGCGGCCATAGAATTAACACTAATGTATATTGAGCTCAACGTTATTTTAAACGAAACATTCGCCGACACTGCTTCGCGGGAATTCTTGATTAAGCGCTGTGCCGAAAGAGGGATAATTATTGAACCCGCTACTAACGCGATTAGGCAAGGTGAATTTTCAATGGATATTCCGCTTGGTTCGCGATTCTCCCTTAATATTTTGAACTATGTGGCAATTGAAAAAATATCGCCAGGCATATTTAAAATGGAGTGTGAGACGCCCGGAAATGCTGGAAACCTAGAAAGCGGTATGTTAATACCTATTGATTATATTGACGGCCTGGAATGGGCACGGTTAACAGCGGTGTTAATCCCTGGGGAAGATGAAGAGGGCACGGAGCACTTACGGCAAAGGTATTTTGATAGTTTGCAATCTCAAGCATTTGGCGGGAATATACAAGATTACAAAGATAAAACACTTGCAATTCCTGGCGTAGGCGCGGTTAAAGTGTACCCCGTGTGGAACGGGGGCGGCACCGTTAAAATTGTGTTTTTGGATTCCATTTTTGGTGTGCCGTCATCAATACTAGTTGACACCGTGCAAAACGCGCTTGACCCGGTGCCTAATAACGGCTTGGGGCTAGGGATAGCGCCTATAGGACACATAGTTACGGTTGCGCCGGTGAATGCGGTT
>JGI20171J29575_12612711_pt1 | contig 26954 bp, 20 predicted proteins | sample TergutNc150P4_FD_29575 | JGI IMG/M metagenome (IMG submission 29575)
GCATGTTTTGATTCCCAACCCGGAAACCTCAATGATAGTCTGCCGCATTTTCAATATGGCAGCCGGCGGGCATTCATCATACGCTGTCGCCAAAGCTCTGACTAATGAAAAAATCATGATACCTTCCGTTTATAACAAACAGAAGCATGGTGTGGGCTGCGTGAGAGTGTATACCGCGGACACTGACTGGAGTCCTTCTACAATACAGGGAATTATTAAAAACGAGGTGTATTTGGGGCATATGGTATCTCAGAAGCAAACGTCCAAGTCGTATAAGAACAAAAAGATTATCCGCCTTCCAAAAGAGGACCGTATCCGTGTCTTGAATACTCATGAACCTTTGATAGAACAGGAAATTTTTGACATGGCAAATAAGTGCATTGCTGTAAAACGCAAAATTAATAAACTGGGTTTTGTCAATATCTTTGTGGGATTCATTAAATGTGCGGACTGCAAAAGCGGACTTTCGTACACATATCCATCAAAAAGCAGTACCTGTTTTGGGTACCAATGTAACAAGTATCGTCATCATTTTCGGAGGTATTGTACCAGCCATTACATAAAATATAATAATCTGTATGCCATTGTTCTTGGCGCAATACAGGAAAGAGTGAAGTCTTTAGAAAACCATGAGGATTATCTAACGCTGTACGCAAAAAAACTGTTTGAGCAGAGTGCGGATGATGGGATTAAGTATCTCAGAACAGAATTGGATAAAAATAAGATGAGGTATGATGAGCTGGATTTGCTTATCCGGAGGTTGTTTGAACAGAACGCGGCCGGTGTGCTTACAAACGAGAGGTTTATAGCCATTTCTTCAGTATATGAAAAAGAACAAGAGGAGATTAAGTCCAAAATCACCGAATCGCAAGAAAAGCTTTCCGCACATGAGAGCAGTGGAGAAAATATGCTGAGATTTTTTGAAATTGTCCGAAAATACACTGATATTAAAGAGTTGAACGTTAATCTCCTAAATGACCTGATTGACACAATTGTAATTCATGAACCGGAAACCGAAAAACAAAGGAAGAAACGCAAACAAAAAGTGGAAATTAACTTCAGATTCATTTAGTGGTTACTAAAGATAAATGGTATAAAAGTTTGTCGCTGTAAATGTACCACTTTGTTTGTGATAATAGCAATCAGCCGTTCTCTGGGGGAATCTATAATCCGGCATCCCACTACCCCGGCAGCATTACATCCGAATCCCATACAGGTAGTCAAAGCCTGCTTACCGCATGTGTCACATTTTTTATAATATTTATCTAAATTAAATGCTATACGCGGAAGATAACCTATATCTTCCAGTAAAGTAAAAAGAGGGAAGAAAATAGCCATTGGCGGCAGCATAACTGAGATAACCCAGGCAAGAACACGGTAAATTCCGGAGAACACCAATTCACATATAGGTATAGGAATGCCGAGCCATATTGAAAAATCCATTAGTTTATCGCCGGTGGAAAATAGTAGATTGCTGATAAGCTGTGACGGGTAGTTGGAAGCGCTGATAGTGATCCAAAAGATGAGCATCAAAAGCACAATCATAACAGGAAACCCTGTGCGTTTGCTTGTAAGTATTTTATCAATTTTTCTGTCGCGTATGTTATAATCCATATTATTATACTTTGTTATTTCTGTGGAAATTTCAGAAGCATAGTTGACTATAGAACAAACAATATCGTCTTGAATTTTTTGTTTCGAAATTTCTTTTTTTAACAATTCCTGTTCTATTTCTGTTAAAACGTTTATTAATTCATTATTTTCAGGATTGGATTGAAGATAATCATAAAAAAAGTTAGAAGATGATGCGCTGCTTGTTTTTTTCATTTGTATTTGGCACGGAGAAATGAGAGAGGTATTATGCCCGTTAAAATCTAAATTTTCCGCTAAATTGCAGATAAAATTCTCATCTTGTTCAATAAGCCGCAAAGCCAGCCAGCGGATGTTAAGGGAAGAGGAGCAGAGCTTTGTGTTTTTTAAAACGGGAATCAGTTTGCTTATTGAGCTTTCTATATATTCTGGATAATTAACGGTGAAACCGCTTTCTGATAATGACGTTTTGCGATTGTTTATAGATGTTTGCAGTGTTCGCAAAAGTGAGTCTAATCCGCTTCTGCCGCGTCCAGCAGCCATAGGTATAACGGGGACTTGAAGTTTTTGGGATAAAAGTAAAAGATTAAGTTCTATTTTTTTCTTTTTTACCTCATCCATCATATTTGCGCAAATAATCATATTATCAGTGATTTCGCGTATCTGCAGTATGAGATTCAAATTGCGTTCAAGGCAAGTTGCGTCGCAAACGACAATTACAGCATCGGGATGTTCAAAACAAATAAAGTTCCTGGCGATTTCCTCTTCGGCTGAATGAGACATTAGAGAATAGCAGCCGGGTAAATCAACAAAAACATATCCCTGATTTTCGAAGCTGCAGTACCCCTGAGCGTTGGCAACGGTTTTGCCCGGCCAGTTTCCGGTATGCTGCTTTAGTCCGGTAAGCGCATTAAATACAGTACTTTTTCCTACGTTAGGATTGCCAGCCAATGCGATTACTTTATCTGACGGATTCCTTTTTTTAATGAAAACACCGGGTTTAATTCCCTGCCCCTTTGAGCGGACCGTTAAGCCAGATATTCCAATGCTTGCCGCAGTGAGTGGTTTATTAACCGGTTTTTTATCTGATATACTGCTTTTATCCTGTGTACGGAAAAACCGTATGATACGGTTAGCAAGAGTTCTGTCCTTCTTATCCGGATTGCGATTGTCTTGATTCAACTCAAATCCCTCCATATGGATTTATAGCATGTTTGGGTTATCTGTGTTTTATACCCGGAATGAGCGGTTCCTAATTTTCCGGATTATGTATTATAATATTTGAAGAATCTTCTGTGCGCAGAGCTATGACGGTTCCTTTAATCAAGTAGGCAATGGGATCGCCTAAAGGACTTTTTTGCAGACATTCAACGCAAGATTTTTCAATAAAACCCATGTCCTGCAAACGTCTGCGCATGCTTCCGGAAGCGGTTAGTTTTTTTACAACAGCAGAATGTCCCGGGTTTAGATCAGTCAATTTTCGTAATTCCGACATATATTTATCACACCTCTAAATTAGTTCAATGTTTTCTCGGTTTGATTGCTCGCACAAGTAATCAGACGTATTTTGGCCTTGCTGCAGGGGAAAAGCCGTTTCTTAAGGGACGGGGCCAGAATAAATATTGGACTTTATGTGGTATAAACTTTATTTCTAATTGTGTCCCTAAATAGGCACTTAAACCCACTATGGATATTATATGTGAACCTTTTATTTCTGGTGACTCAACACGTTTAATACAGCAGTAAGAGCTAAAAGCACCTGACGTACACGCATTTCTCTTACATATTAACAGAAAAATACGAATAAAATATAAATCTGAAGAAAACATAGAAACAACCCCTATAAACAATTCGAATTGTTTATAGGGGTTGTTAAAATTACTGAAATTATGAATAGATTCTCTGCTAAAAGATCTTTGATCTAATTGTGACACTTCAGCGGAGCTCGACTACTGTCGCATTACCGTAGGATCGGTTTTTATGCGCACAGTAGTCGAAAGCGAAGCGAATTGCGCACAATTTGGTGATGATTGGTAAACAAAACTCAGCTGCGGCGCAGCACCGCAGTATAAACGCCAGAGGAATCTATGCATTGTCAGATTATCTTTATTATATCACAGATATAACAATAATCAATATTTTATTGAATTTTTTTCTCATTTTATAAGTGACGGAGGCGCCCTTTATTATAACGAATTGTGCTGTGTAAATAATTGCGCTTCCAAGTATAAATGGCGGCGGGTGAGAATTCGTTCGTAATAGTACTCGGATTTTTCCTTACTAATCAATTTCTTTGTAAATACATTGATTTTACCGGATTATTCTTGTATAATATGGTTGTGAAGTGCGAAATTAATGGATGATTTTATGCTTAAATAACAGAAGGAAAGGATTTGTATTTATGAACTGTTTAAAATGCGGGCAAACAATAGAGAAGATGCCGTGTAAGTTCTGCGGGTTTTCTGAGCAAATTAGCGTTGCCGCAAATAAACGTGTTAAACGTGTTGCGGTTATTGGTGCGTGTAATCCTCAAGATACACAAGAATTGAATAGTTTTCTTGAAAAACTAAAACCTGATGATATTTTAACAATAGACTTAAAAAGTATTGATTATGAATTTGATTATCAGGATAGTCAGGATGATTGTGCTTTTAAAGATTCCGAATGGTGGCATGAGTACCCTGAAAAATATAAAGGAAATTATAATTATTCTTGTTGCTTTATGGTTACATATTTAGTGGATTCTGCGGATTTTACGGAGAACGCTATTCCAGAGGCAGCATCTAATGTAAAAGTGACGGAGACACAGTTTGATTCCGTGTCACAAAACACTGTTAAGTCATGGTCAACGAACAATCCAATTGTGATTGGTGACATAATACGGTTTAGCAGGTATAATTGGTGTGTGTTAAGAGTGAGAGCAGACAGTGTATTGATAGTAACTGAAAATATTATTGAAAAAAAAGCGTACCACAGTGAATCTGAAAACATAATGTGGGAAAAATGTAGTTTGAGGAAATATCTCAACGGTAAATTTTATAATATGTTTACACCTGAAGAACAGGACCGTATTATAAAATCGAATGTTAAAAATGCGGATAACCAGAATTTAAAAACGAAAACCGCAAATGACGTAGACACAGACGACAAGATATTTCTTCTTAGCATCAGTGAAGCTGAAAGGTTCTTTAAAAACGATATCGGACGTGTGGCAACATACAATGGCGCGGATTCATGGTGGTGGCTGCGGTCCCCCGGATACAGCAGCTACAGAGGCTACAGTGCCGCTTTTGTCAGTGTTGACGGCCATGTCAGTGTTCTTGGCAGTTCTATCCTCAACGCTTACGGTGGGGTACGCCCCGCTCTATGGCTGAATCTGCAAAAATAAATTATTATTAAGGAGGATTTACTATATGCGATATGAAATTTTTGGTCAGACACTTCCTGCGGTTACAATTCATTTAGATGCCGGTGAAAGCATTTACACCCAATCTGGCGGTATGAGCTGGATGAAAGACGGCATTAACATGGAAACAAATATGAAAGGCGGATTGCTTAAAGGTTTAGGCAGAATGCTTAGCGGAGAATCTTTGTTTATGGCTACGTACACATCTTCCCGGCCCGGCGCGGAAATAACCCTTGCTTCTTCTATGCCGGGACAGATTATGCCTTTACAGGTTGCTCCCGGACGTGAATACATTGCACAGAAAAATGCTTTTTTATGCGCTGAACCTAACGTACAGTTAAATGCCTATGTTACACCGGGATTGTCAAAAGGTTTATTTGGAGGGGAAGGTTTTATTCTTCAGAGGTATTCCGGAAACGGTCTTGTTTTTATTGAAATAGACGGCAGTATTAAAGAATACAGTCTTGCACCCGGAGAAATCCTTAAAGTAGATACCGGCCATGTTGCGGCGTTTGAAGCAAGTGTTAATTACTCGGTTACTACTGTAAAAGGATTTAAAAATATTTTGTTTGGAGGGGAAGGATTATTCCTGACCACGCTTACCGGGCCCGGAAGAGTATGGCTGCAAACAATCACCGCACCTAACCTGGCAAAGCGGATAATCCCATTTGTACCGAAGTCCGGCAATTAGCTCTAATCTATATTGAGGTGCCATATATTTTAATGGTGTGATTAAAATGAAATGCGTCATTCCGAAATATTCCGGTTTTTGCTTTGGCGTTTCTCTAGCGGTGAACGCGGCTTATGAAAATACGGATGGCATTGCCTATATGTATGGAGAAATCGTTCACAATCCTGTTGTTGTAAACGATTTACAGGCCAAAGGGGTACGTTTGGTACACAGCATTCATGAGATACCGTCAAATGAAAAGGCCAGGGTCTTGGTTCGTGCTCACGGAGTGCCTGAATCTACAATAAGTGAAATATCTCAGCGCGGGTTAGAGGTCATAGATAAAACATGTCCCCGGGTTAAAAAAGTTCATAACATTGTTCTTGAAGCTTCTAACAAAGGCTTAGATATTATAGTTGTGGGAACTCAGGATCATCCTGAAATCGCGGGAATAATCGGCTGGGCTAAAACCAAAACTGTTTTATTGCATTGTTTAGAACAAGCGAAAGAGATCATTCCACACACTTTTTTTTCAAAAAAAGGTGTGTGTATGGTCTCCCAGACTACTCATAACAAGAAAAAATATATAGAGATTTACGAATACTGTTCATCTATCATACCAAATATTGAGTTTCACAATACAATCTGTGACGCTACTTCAAAAAGGCAAAATGAAGTCCGGGAATTAGCAAAAATATCGGACGCGTTCATAGTAGTGGGAGGAAAAACCAGTTCCAATGTCACTAAGCTTTATGAGATTGCGTTAGAATATTGTGCAAATACTCAGTATATTGAGTCCGCCGGCGAACTGGATTTAGCAAAACTGACTGACATAAATACATTGATTATTGTTGGCGGAGCTTCCACACCTAACAGCAGTGTTGAGGAAGTCATTGATATTATTAGAAGCTTTTGTAACGGTGAACAGATACCCTTTGAGATTGAAAAATGTTAAGATCCTGAGCAGGCTCTTAGAGCCTGCTCAGGATCTTTTTGTTTTTGCGCTTTCGAACATTTGCCGAAATGGACGAGGTAAAAAGATTTTGAACAGACTCTCAAACCCGCTGCCGCGTCAGCGATATTTATCCCGGATCATCTTGTTTAATATAGCGTTTAACTGGCGTATATCTATAGGTTTGGATATATATTCGTCAAATCCGTTTTTTAAAAACATATCCGCCTGCCCCACTATGGCGTTGGCTGTCAGCGCGACGATCGGATCCTTATATCCAAGCTCCCGCATGATTTTTACTGCCTCAACACCGTCCATTTCTGGCATCATATGATCCATAAACACGATATCATACTTTTTGCCATCCTTAATTTTGTTAATTGCTTCAAGTCCGCTATTAGCAGTTTCAATTTTCAAACCATAAGGAGACAATATGAGCTTTGCGACGTCAAGGTTCGTTTTGGTATCGTCAACAATCAGAACGCTTCCGTAGGGCATGGGTGTACGTACAATTTGTGCTTTTCTTACTTGTGTGGCTTTGGTAAAGCGAAATTTCTGTATATTTTCCGCAAGTTCTTTCCCGAGCACACCGGTACCGGCATTTTTTTGGGGCAAACGGACGGTAAAAACCGAGCCTTTTCCCGGAGTACTGTCCACGTCAATCTTACCGCCCATCATATTTACCAGATTGCGTGTAATCGGCATTCCTAAACCTGTGCCCTGTGTTGTGCGGTTAGTTTTTAAATTAAAGCGGGCATACTCATCAAATAGTTTGCCTATTTGCTCCTGTGTCATTCCCTGCCCTGTGTCCCTTACGCGGAAAACAAGAGTCACATGACCGGTTTCTTCCTGCGGCGGTTTTTCAACAAAAATCGTCATTTCAATTTCACCGCGCTCCGTGTATTTGAACGCGTTTGACATTATGTTGTTTAAAATCTGCCTGATGCGAAGCTCATCACCTAAAAGACTTGATGGGACATTCTCATCTACTTGAAGCTTAAACTCAATTGGTTTGCTCTCGTACCGAAGCATGTTTAGATGCACGGTATCGTTAATGAGACTTGCCACCTCGTATTTCGCTGGCGTCAATTCAAGCTTGCCGGCTTCTATCTTAGACAGATCAAGTATATCGTTGATGATATTGAGCAATAAATCGCCGGAATTATAAATTTTTACAAAGGATTCCGCTATGTCCTGCGGAAGTGTATTGTTTTGCATTTGCATTTCGGCAATACCTAAAATTGCGTTCATTGGCGTGCGGATTTCATGGCTCATGGTAGTTAAAAATTCTGACTTGGCGCGGTTAGCGTTACGGGCGTCCTCCTCTGCTGCTTTGTGCTTGGTTATGTCCCGGGCAATTGCTAAAAGTCCTGTTATTTTGCCATTACTCATAAGCGGTACTTTTATCGTTTCAAAAATCGTAATTTTTCCGCTTGCAACCGGTACGGCTTCTACAAACTTTACAATTAGTCCGTCTTTTATGACTTTCTTTTCTAGTTCTTCATGTTGCCTTGCAATTTCAATAGGCAGACCTAGCCCTTCTACTTCATTTTTCCCTATAATATCCGTTCTTTGCCGGGCAAATTGGGTCTCCATGCTTTTATTGGCGCGTGTAAATAGCAGATTCACATCCTTACAAAACACTGTATCGGGAATGGAATTAAACATAGTCTTAAAATTAGATGCTTGAACCTCAAGTTCGGAAGTACGTTCATCAACAAGCTTTTTTAACAGTTTTTCCTTGTGGCGAGTTTTTTTAAATATAATAAATAGAAGAATGATTACGCAGAGAAGCAAGGTAATCACGCTGATAAGCCACGGCCGCTGTGCATGTGCTAATTTTGCCCTATAATCACCCGAAGATGAGGCGAACTGGCGGAACAGATTTTCGGCGGTGTCATTTTGTTTTTTACAACCGGAAAACGTGGCTAATAAAAGTATGGCGGCAAGCATTATGCATATAGTACGGACAGTCATTCGCATATATATACGCTCCTTTTTAAGATTTTTTGATTCTTGGTAATTGCCACTCTTATTGTATGATTTTTTATGATTTTGGTGACAAGCACATCCGGAGCGGTCACGCAAGCCGTTACGTAAGCATATTATAAAGGGTACCTCTTGCGGAGGTACCTTAAAATAAAAAAGGAGAGAGGAAATGCTATGCAAGGAGAACTTGAAATACAGGGTTTGGATACGGCGCAGGGACTTGCTCTTTTTGGTTTTGACACTGAGTTATATTTATCCGTTTTGCGTTCCTATGTAGAAAATACACCCGCGATTATAGATAATCTTAGTTATGTAACCCAGGATACATTACCGGACTATGCAATAAAAGTGCATGGTCTCAAAGGTTCAAGCGCAAGTATAGGCGCTCAAAAAGTATATCAGAAAGCCGCTGCTCTTGAATGTATGGCTAAATCCGGTGATTTGCCTGGTGTTTTAGACGGGAATACAGCGTGCCTGGAGGATGCGGAGCAGCTGGTGAAGGATATACAAACGTGGTTAAATGAGAACGTAGATTAACATGACGACAGGAAAAAATTATTGTGGCTGACGGCGGCCCGGTAAATCTTATAATATGTAAATAATTTACTCCCAAAAGACTATTGTTATTAATTGAAAAAAGGGCGTGTTTCAAAAAGGGTATGTTTTTGTTGACATGGATTACGTAGGGGCGGATAGTATCCGCCAGCGGGCGCATAATATGCGCCCCTACAATGAATGATTTCACACATGTTGTTTTACGTCACATCAACGGCAGTTGAAACACGCCGAAAAAAGCTATGCTTTTGATTCGCGGATCTTAACGCGCTGTATTTTTCCGCTTATTGTCTTAGGCAGCTCGGGCACAAATTCAATTACTCTGGGATACTTATAGGGCGCGGTATTTTCTTTTACATATTTTTGGATTTCTTTTTTCAGTGATTCGCTTGGTTCGTATCCTTTCGCTAAGACAATAGTGGCTTTTACAATCTGTCCGCGGATAGGGTCGGGAACTCCCGTAACCGCGCATTCGAGACAGCTCGGATGTTCAAGTACAACAGATTCAATTTCAAAAGGTCCTATCCTATAACCTGATGATTTAATAATATCGTCGCTCCGGCCCACAAACCATATATATCCGTCTTCATCGTACCAAGCGGTATCACCGGTATGATAAATATTATCATACCACACTGTGTTTGTCAGCTCATCGTTTTCATAATAACCTCCGAACATACCGCAGGGTTTGCCGTTTTCAGTGCGTATAACAATTTCACCTACTGTACCGGCGGATACTCTTTGACATTTGTCATCTACAATATCCAAATTGTATGCGGGGGAGGGGATACCCATAGAACCGGGAACAGGCTCGGTGCCTAAAGGAGTGAATATGGTCAAAGTCGTTTCAGATTGGCCGAACCCTTCCATTAGCCTAAGGCCTGTCGCGTTATAAAATTGTGTAAATACCTCAGGGTTTAATGGTTCTCCTGCCGTAGTGGCGTATTTTAAAGAAGACAAATCATACTGCTTTAAATCTTCCTTGATAAAAAAGCGGTACATGGTAGGGGGAGCACAGAAGGTGGTAATTTTGTATTTAGCGAATAAAGTTAAAATTTCGGAGGGAATAAATTTATTAAAATCACAAACGAAAACAGCCGCTTCCATTAACCATTGCCCATAAAGCTTACCCCACATGGATTTAAGCCATCCGGTATCGGAAATAGTCAGATGCAATCCGTCAGGATCAACGTTATGCCAATATTTTGCTGTGATAATATGCGCAATCGGATAGGAATGGTCATGCAATACCATTTTAGGCATACCTGTTGTGCCTGATGTAAAATATAAAAGAATAGGTTCCGCAACAAGTGTTTCAATTCGGTCAAATTTGTCCGGATATTTTGTAAATGTATTGTCAAAATCAAGCCAGCCGGGTACGGAGCCTTTTACTGAGATTTTAATATTAATAGGTTCCCGGTTTACGAGAGCGTTGTCTATATTTTTGATTACATCGCCGTCTGTTGTGGCGATGACAGCTTTGATGTTAGCTGAGTTAAGACGGTATATATAATCTTTTGTGGTTAATAAATTAGTAGAAGGAACACCAACGGCACCTATCTTATGGAGCGCCAGTATTGCAATCCAAAATTGATAATGCCTTTTCAGAACTATAAGTACCTTGTCGCCTTTTTTTATACCTGCGTCAAGAAAATAATTAGCCGTTTGATTGCTTAGTACGGAAAAGTCTTTAAATGTAAATATTTTATCATTTCCGGAATCATCAGTCCAAACCATTGCCCTTTTATCGGGTGTTTCCGCGGCAATGGCGTCTACCACATCATAAGCAAAATTAAAATTATTTTCATATACAGGTTCGAAATTTATAAGATGTCCTTTATGATCAAACGTTTCTTTACAAAATTTTTTATGGATATCAAGCATTTTCAGGAGCATGATGCTTCAACAATTCCGTACACAAAGCACGGATGAAGGAAGCATTTTATGCCCGCGTCCCGCCTTTCTAATATTAATTATTTCGAATTTTAGTCTTTATTTGGATTTTGATGGATAGTAACAGCTAGAATTATGCAGTCTTTGTTTCCGGCGGCAGCCACTCCGTGAGGTCTTGAGGAATTGTAATAAATGCTGTCGCCTTCATATAAGATTTCAGTGTGGTTGTCCAATTGTATTTTAAGGGAACCGCTTAAAACATAATCGAATTCCTGGCCTTCGTGGGCAGAGAGGCTGATAGGCATATTTTGCTGCGATTCAATATAAGGAACTGTAACATGAAAACATTCAGCCAGCTTATTTTTGAAATTGTAACATAAATGCTCATATATAAGCCCTTCACACCGTTTTATATTTAAGCCTTTGCCTTTTCTGACAATCCCGTATCTGGAAAGATGGGGATTTTCACCTGTCAGCAGTTCGATTAAATCAATACCGAGTTTTTCGGAAATGTTATTTAAGGCTGTAAAACTAAAGTCAAGTGTGCCTGATTCATACGCTATGTAAGTTTCAAGCGGAATATTAGTTTGTTCTGCAAGCTCTTGCTGGGAAAGCTCGGAAAGTTCTCTCAGTCCTTTTATACGTTCGGCAATTTCTTTAATACTTGTATCCATATCTGCACCCCTCTTAATTAAAATTATTCTCTAGCGTTTTTTTTGGTCGTGTACCTTATTACAACACCATTATATAATGACAGAAGCGGGTTGTCAATATTTGCATTCTTAAACTGCGTTAATATTCTATTAATTTAGGGCTAAGGGGGTCGAACCGGGTCGGGTTCGATCCCCTTAGCCCTACCTCTATTATCCCATTAACCAGTCCTCAATCTTAACCGCCGGAATACCCTCGTAATTTCCATTGAACGAGCTTTCCTTGTATAACACAAACTTAGGGTAGTTATCTTTGATCTTCAAGAGAGAACCGAACTCCCGGCTTATAGTCGATTCATCATTCAGCAAATAACAAAACTGCACGTATAGCTTGTCACCGTCTTTCTCACCTACGAAGTCTATTTCCTTATCAGCAACACGACCGACACAGACCTTGTAACCTCTTCGTAGGAGTTCTAATCCTACGATATTTTCAAGTATGATCTCAGCATTTTGCAAATTTGATCCCACGACGGCTTCCCGTAAACCGTGGTCTGCTACATAGTATTTTTCATTCACTTTAAGAAGCTTCTTACCGTTTACATCCTGACTTTTCAGACGATACAGCAAATAGGCTTCTTCACAGGCTTTCAGATAGTTAAGAATGGTTTCGGGAGCGACCGTCCGTTTTTCAGCCTTGAAAAGCTTTGATATGCTTGTGGCAGAGAAACTCTTTCCTACGTTCGCCAAAGCATAGGCAATGATACGCTCTAAAAGGTCTACATCTCTAATCTTGTTACGCTTGACAATATCCTTCAGCACAACCGAGTTGAATATATCTTGCAGATAATTCTTACTGATCTCAGGCTCGAAGTCTATACTTGACAGGAAAGGCATCCCGCCATACTTAACGTAATTATCAAAAGTATAATTTGAATTTACCAGCTTAAATTCTACAAATGAAAACGGATAAACCACTAACGAAACATAACGTCCCGCTATATAGGTAGCAAGCTCACCGGACAATAGCCGTGAGTTTGAACCCGTGATGTAAATGTCCGCTTTAAACTTTACACGCAGGGAATTTATAGCCTTCTCCCATCCCTCTACCTCTTGGATTTCATCGAAAAATAAATAGAATTTCTCTTTGCTATTACCGATCTTTTCACACACATAGTCGTGAAAAGCATTGTATTCACACAGATGTTGATTACCCAAATCCTCGAAATTCAAGAATATAGTATGGGGACTGTTTATCTCATCACGGACTTGTTCCAGCAACACACTTTTCCCACTACGGCGAATACCCGTCAGCACTTTTATTATGTCTTTACCGATGAACGGACGGATTTTCGACAAATAAGCTTCACGAACAACCATAGCTATCAACTCCTTACAAAACCATTATACTACATGGTATAGCTTGTAGTCAATAGAATATTGTGATTATTATAAGATATAACTGATAACTATCCTTGTTGCAGCCTATAAACAACAATCCCCCAGCCACTTGTCACTGACTGGGGGAATAACTTTTTTATTATGGTTATGAATTATTTTGCTCATGGTACAAGGACGGGGATTGGAATATATAAATCGTTAGGACGCAGAAGCTCCTGACGGTTTATATCTTTCGATATCCAAGAAGCAGCTACAAATCCATAGCAGCCTCATCCAATAAAAACTGCTCAATACCTATATAGAGAACGCCTTTTTCATCATGCCAAGGAATAATGTCATCCTTTACAACGATGATTTTTTTAAAAGAATCATCTATTCGATACAGGGAATTCGTTTCCTGTATTCTTTTTTCTTCATCGGAAACGGAAAGTGCTGATTGGATATAATAACGTCTGCTGTCCTTGTTGGCTATAAAATCCACTTCCAATTGTGAACGCTGGCTTTTGCCGACATTATTTTTGTGGTTATATTCAATTACACCGACGTCAATATCAAAAACCCTTGCAGCAAGTTCATTATAAATGATATTTTCCATGATGTGGTTTTCTTCCTGCTGACGGAAGTTCAACCGAGCGTTTCGCAGACCCACATCGGAAAAATAATATTTCAACGGTGTATCAATATACTTTTTCCCTTTGATATTATATCTGTATGATTTACAAATAATAAAGGCATCAATAAAATAATCTAAATAGGTATTAATCGTCATCGGTAAGATTTTAATGTTTTTAACGCTTCTGAATGTGTTAGAAAGCTTTGTCGGATTAGTAAGAGAACCGATAGAGGACGAAACGATATTCAAAAGCTCTTCCAAAACCTCTTTATCGTTCAAAATTCTGTGACGTTCTATGACATCGGTAATATATGTTTTTGCAAAAAGGTCTTTTAAATATTTGCTTTTTTCCTCATGGGTTTTCCTTGATAAAACTACTGGCATACCGCCATAAGTAAAATATTCCTTCCATGCGTTACGCTCGTCACCGGCATATGCGGCTCTAAACTCCTTGAAAGTCAGAGGGTTGACTTTGACCTCATCACCTCTGTCCTTGAATTCGGTCAATATATCGGAGGATAGCATTTTTGAGTTGCTGCCGGTTACATACAGATCAACATTCCTGATTTTCATAAGCCCGAGCAAAACATCGACAAAACCAATTTTCGCATTCGGGTCATCAATATAAGGATTTTGCATCTCTGCTACTTTTTGAATCTCGTCCAAAAACACATAATACATTTGATCCTTGTCGATAATTTGTTCCCTGATGTATTTATCAAGCTCCAAAGGATTTCTGTATTTAGCATTTTGTATTTCGTCCAATGCCAATTCAATGATGTGCTTATCTTCAACATAAACAGATTTCAAATAATCACGGTAAAGATTAAAAAGCAAGTAGGATTTTCCGCATCTGCGTACACCGGTAATGACCTTTATAAAGCCGTTTTCTCTTTTTTTGATTAGTTGGTCTAAATATTTTGGTCTTTCGATAACCATGACAATCTCCAATTATTATTGCGTATATACGCATTTACTGTTCGAGTTAATTGTAACACATCGTAAAAACGTAGTCAAGTCCTTCTTTTGATATTACAGCACTGACGGAGCGGACGGGATGTTTTGCAGGCGGCTGATGATTTTGGCGGTTTCGTTTTCGGTCAAGTCGGCATAACGGGAGGAGAGGAACGCCCGCAGGTCGTCCTCCAGCAAAATCTCATCAAACTGGCGGTGAATGTTGCCTCCGCGAACATGGGTATACCCTTGTTCCTCGAACAGCGAAATGATCGCCTGTTCAAGCGGGTCTTCGGTGAATTGCCCTTTGATGAATTCCAAATCCATTATGCCACCTCCTTTGCCGGATATTCAATAAGTGATTGAAGTTGACGAATAAAAACCGCTTTCATCATATTTTCTATTTGGTTGTTTAGTTCTATAAATTCAAGGAATTTTTCAGAATAATCATGTCGCTTTTCGTCTGTCATATTTTCTGATGTGACTGCCTCAAGTATTGCCAAGTGCAGTTCATTGGTTTCTTTCAAATTAAATAGAGTATCAATTTCATTCCAAAAAAAGTTGTCACAAATAAGCAAACGCATTTGTTTAATGAACACATTGTTCATATCAAATCGCCTTAATTGGCTTTCCCAAACACCGTTACCCTCATATTCGATTTCATGTATTGCGTTGATCCATGCTTTATGCAAAGTAAATATTTCCTTGTAAAGGAACGCGGTAAAATCGTTGCTACGGCGTTGTTTTTCAATAGCTTTAAGGCGGTTGGAATTAAAAATAGCAATCACGATATTTACAACACCTGCAATAAAAGCTGCAAATACCGCCGCACTTATTACCGCCGGAGAAATTGTATTCCAATCCATTATGCTGCCTCCCTTCTATTCTTCTTCGTTTATTGATTCCTCCGCAAGTTCAGTTAACTCACGCAGCTTATTTTCCAATATATTTTTATCAGGCAAGTGCAATTTGTAATCCGCAATCAAAGCGGGTGACAGGCTGCGGCTCAAAGCATATTCAACTACCGCCATGTCCTTCTTGGTACACAGGATAAGTCCCACGCTCGGATTTTCGGATGCCTTTTTAACATCGCGGTCGAGCGATTCCAAATAAAACTCCATTTTGCCAAGATGCTCCGGCTCAAACTCGCCGATTTTCAGTTCAATCGCCACAAGGCATTGTAGCTCGCGGTTGCTGAACAGAAGATCAATGAAGAAATCACGGTTTCCGACCTGAATGCGATATTCCTCTCCGACAAAAGCAAAGTCCTTGCCAAATTCTAAGATGAAATTTTTTAAATTGCCGACGATTGCTTTCCGCAAGTCTTTTTCTTTGTGTTTTTCCGGTAAATCCAAAAATTCAAGCACATAGCTGTCGCGCAGCGCGGTCAAGCCTTCGCTTCGTTCGGTTATCAGCTTATTTGTGATGTCCGAAAGCATTGTGCGTTCAAACAAGGCACTGTCCATCTGCCGCTTCAGTTCACGGAACGTGTATCGATTTTTAACCGAAAGCGTGAGATAAAACTCCCTCTCCTCATCCGTCTTACAGGACATGATTTGCAAATTATGAGACCACGTTAATTCTCGCAACAGCGTTGCGAGTTTTTCGTTGCCGTTATATGTTTCATAAAATTGCTTCATTCTCCAAATGTTGGACGCGGAAAAACCGCGAATGCCGACATAGCGGCTTTGGATGAAATCCGAAAAATCTTTCACGACAGATTTTCCCCAGCCGTTTTCGGAAACGCTGCGGCTCACATACTTGCCGATGTCCCAGTACATATTGATAAGTTCACGGTTGACAGCGCGGAACGCATTCTCACGGGCGTTTTCAATGATGGAGATGACTTCATCAAACGCATTTTCGTTATTCGGTATTAACTTGTCGCTCATCTTAATACTCCTCCAATTCGGCAAACAATGTTTGCCTTTTTCAAATTTTCGCAACGCTCTGCGAGTTTTCCGCGCTCGCTTCTTCCAGCGAGCCTTTAATCAGTATCGGACAGATGTCTTTTATCTGCGCTTTCATTTTATCATTTATATCCCGCCGTTCGATATAGGCATTGTATATGTTTACGATTGACCGCTGGACACCAATGTCAGGTATCGGGATTTTTACTTCGCACATATCGTCCCAATTGAAGGTTTCTCTTGCGCTGCCCCAAGAATGGAAACGAGCGTAGCGGTCAAATTCTGGACGGCTGAAGAATATACGTAGGTAACTTGGTATCAATTTTTCAGTATCTTTAGACTTGAAAACGACATATGATGATGAACAAATATAGGTGTCATCGGAGTTGTTGTGGGCAAGCGAGATTTTTTCGCCATTTCTTGAAGTTACAGTTACATAAGCAAAAGCGTCAGGATTAACAAGATAGTATGGCCTTAACGAAACGCCCACCATATCAGCCTTTGTTTCAATAAAGCGTTTTTCGATAGAAATGCCTTTCACCGCATCAACATCATATTTTAAATCTACATTTCTTGCGTCTGATAAAGTGATATATTCACCGAGCTGTCGTCTGCTTTTTTGATAACGTAATCGTATAATGTATCGGGATTGGTGTATTTTGTATTCTTCTTGCTTTCAAAGTTAAAATATATGCTGTGTTTCGGGTCGTCTATTTCTTCCCTCAGCAAGTCGAGCATTACCGATTTCCCGCTGCGCCGTAGACCGGTAATAACCTTAACGACGTCTTTACTGATAAACGGACGAATCCTCTCCATATATAGCTCACGTTTAATCATAGCTTATCAACTCCTTCTTCTCTATAGCATACACCAATACAGAAGATAAATCAAACAAGATTTAAATTATTATCGACTATACTTGATAATCGTGTGATTGGCAGGGATGTATCGAACATAATCACTTCTCATCGTAACGATTCTAAGCCAGATAAATCATAAAAGTTTTTTAATTTCACAGGTACTTTGATTTCCGCATATAATCAAACGAAAACCTCATTAATATTTATCCCTGGCATTATTGATAGTATAATTTGGCGCAAAGAAGGAAACGATATTAGTGACTTAAGGATTGATAACAGCAATAAAAAACAAGCTAATGTTAAAGAAAATATCGAATAGCTGCTTTTCCTGCTGCTATAGCTTAAGTAAGTTTTCACAATTTCTCTGTAAGAGAGATGCGTGCACCTCAGGTGCTTTAGTATAAAAGTAAACTTCAAATATGTTGTACTTTTAAGTTTAATTTTTCTGATAAAAATTTAAACTTATGAAAGGTGGTGATGTTGTGGACACTCAACTTAAACAAGTACCCAATAGATTAATCAATGAAACCTCACCGTATCTTCTGCAGCACGCAAATAATCCTGTTGATTGGTACCCGTGGAGCGAAGAAGCTTTTCAAAAAGCAAAAATAGAGAACAAGCCGGTGTTTTTAAGTGTCGGATACTCTACTTGCCATTGGTGTCATGTTATGGCTCATGAAAGCTTTGAAGACGCGGAAGTGGCGAGTATTTTAAATCGAAATTTTGTATCAATCAAGGTAGATAAAGAGGAACGCCCAGATGTCGACAGCATTTACATGAATGTTTGCATGGCTCTGACCGGATCCGGAGGATGGCCGCTGACTGTTGTTATGGATCATAAAGGCAAGCCCTTTTTTTCCGGGACATATTTCCCAAAACACGGCCGTTACAGGATGCCGGGTCTTATAGATTTGCTGAACGCCATTCATGAAAAATGGCAAAGCAATCGGGAAGAATTGATGGATTCCGCCGGTGAAATTACCGCGTACATCAGTTCAGAACGTAAAATTCCATCAAGGAAATTCGATTTTGATCAGCTGATTAATCGTAGCATCGCTTATTTTGAATCTGAATTTGACATAAATTATGGCGGTTTTGGTCAACCGCCTAAATTCCCCTCACCGCATAATCTGCTGTTTTTACTTGATGCTTATGAAAATATCAATAATCAAGCCTGCCTTGAGATGGCTGAAAAAACATTAATATCTATGGCTGAGGGCGGCATATTTGATCATATAGGTTTTGGATTTTCCCGGTATTCCACTGATGAAAAGTGGCTGGTGCCTCATTTTGAAAAAATGCTGTATGACAACGCGCTGCTTATCATGGCTTATACAAAGGCATACGGAATAACAAAAAATCCTGTTTACAAAGCTATTGTTGAAAAGACTATATTATTTATTAAAAGGGAAATGACTAACCCCAAAGGCGGCTTTTACTCCGCTCAGGACGCTGACAGCGACGGTGTTGAGGGTAAGTATTATGTATTTACACCAGAAGAAATAGTTTCAGTGTTGGGTGAAACCCATGGGCGTAATTTCTGTAAATCATACGACATCACTGAATCCGGCAATTTTGAAGGTACAGGCATACCTAACCGGATTGACAAGCCTGTCTTTGATGATAATATGTCAGATTCTTTAGAAATGCTTTATGAGTACCGAAAAACCAGAACAAAGCTTCACAAAGACGACAAAATACTCACTTCCTGGAACTCACTTACCATTGCCGCCTTGTCAGATGCGGCAATAGCTTTAGGAGACAAGTCATATCTGGAATTGGCTGAACAAGCCGTCTGTTTTATTGAAATGAACCTTTGTGAAAACAACAGTGTTTTTGCAAGCTTCCGTGAAAGCAAACGTACAGATTCAGGGTTTTTAGATGATTATGCTTTTTATATTTACGCGTTGCTTAGGCTGTATTACTCCACTTTAAAATCAAATTATCTTGAACGCGCAAACTTACTGGTTCAAAAGGTTATCTCAGATTTTTCTGATAGTACAAACGGAGGATTTTATCTCACAGATGGCAAAGATGAAACTTTAATGGCCCGGCCAAAGGAAGCTTATGACGGTGCTATCCCGTCCGGAAATTCCATGATGACCATGAACTTGAATCTGTTGAACCTGCTTACAGGTGAATATGAAGAAATACTAAATAAGCAGGTTGATTATATGAGCTCGCAATCAGCGGCTCATCCGTCCGGATATTCGTTTTTTCTGTACAGCCTCTTGAAAAAGAATTTTCCAGACAAAAAGATAACAGCAGTGCTGTCCAGCCCGTCTGAACGGGCCGATGCAGAAGCACAGCTCAAAGGTAAGGGCTGGATTATTATACTTGAGCACGAAACAGACGAGTACAAATTAAAAGATAATAAAACCACCTATTATGTTTGTGAACAAAATACCTGCTATCCCGCGCAAAACGAAATATACAAGGGGCCGAAATAATTTACTTGGATTAAAACCAGAAAAATAATAGCCCTGCCTTGGAACCTTCACCGTTCTTCACGTCCCGCGCTTTCCCCAAAGTCAATCAAAGGCTCGCGGATACCATCGTCCTTTTGCCAAAGCTAATTTATCACCATTTTTGCGCCGGCAATTAATTTTTGGTATCTGAGGTAGTTTACTGTGCTCAGCCAGGAGATCATGCCGGAAATCTCGTAAACGGTTTCTTCCGGCAGAGCTCCGGCTGATTTTAGTTTATTGGCATTATGTATTGCGGCCCGCAGCTTTTTAACCCACGCTTTAGGAACACCCAGCTGTTTGTTGTTTATAACGATTCCCGTAACCGATTGTCTATTGTTTTTTCTTAAGTACCGGGTTTTATTTTTGTTGATTTTGAATCCTTCGTCCTCAATAACACATTGAATATAATAAACAATATTTCTGATCTTGCCTGTTTCTACTTTTTTACTGAAACTAAAGCTCATATCATCGGCATATCTGGAATATTTAAAACTGTATGTTTTGGCCAGCTCGTTTAGTCTTTGGTCTAATCTTCTGCAAATAATATTCGTAATCATAGGACTGGCCGGTGATCCTTGGGGAAGGATTCTGCCGGAGGTTTTAACATAACGTGTCCGGCCCTTTACCTCAATCGGGATACGCTCACAGTAAGTACATAACATGCTGAGCAGGGAAGAGACATAACCCGAATAGCCAAAGGATTTAAACATTCCCCGGACTCTTTGGAATGTAATTGTTGGGAAAAATTCCTCCAGATCTATATTGATCAGCAGCTCTGGCTTTAAGGTATGCACGGCGGCACCGGAAACCACCGACCGCTCTTTTATAAAGCCGTGAGCGTCATCTGATATTTGGATTTTTTCAAGTATCTGCGTCAAAATTGCGTTTTGCGCATGCTTTAATACAGATTTGGGCGCGGCAATATTTCTTTCTCCTCCGCTTCGTTTGGGAATTGTATACCGGTAATAATGATCTGTTGTGACAACATCCCGGTGATAACATAAAAAACGAAGATGACTGTATTCGATTCCAAGAAATGAAGCGAGCTCTTTGTCATCCGAAATCAAAGGCAGCATAAGTGAAAGAAGCTTTGCGCTGTCTGTTTCTTTGTCGTTAAGAGCGCCGGAATATCCTTTTCCGATAAATACGATATTTTCGGCTTTTTGTTTTTTCCAGATTTCCGCCGCCTGCTTTTTCGCAAGCTCTTTTTGCTTTTTCCGTTCATTGCGTCTGGCGATGGATTCCTGCATGATTTTTTGGGCGACATCTTTTCGGATTTTGTCAATATCCCATGTTTGATTGTATTCTTTTCTTAAACCGTGCAATTTTTCACTTATTTTGTCTTTATCTTCGTATAGCGCGGCGATTTGATCAGCGATTTTATTATATTCGGCTAAAAGTGCTTTCCGGTTTTGATAATCTTCTTTAGATTCGTTTTGTTGTCTTTCATATGGTGTAGGAAGGTTCTCCGGCCAAAAACCGTATTCCTGCATTTTCAGCAGCGTAAACTCTTTTTTCCCCATTTCGCTGACGGTTTTACGGTATTCTTTTTTGGCGTCCATTGTAGTTGTATTCCACCCTTCGTTATTTATTTAAAAAAAGAGTATATCATTAATTTTATATTCCCTGTTAGGTTCCGGAGTTAATTGTGTGAATTTGGCGGACACCATATACAGCGCGAGAATATGGGGACAGGGGGATGAAATGTTTTTTGGTCCTTTCCGCCATTCTCTGCATCCGCATTTCAAACCGCTGACCTGACCATCCTCGTCAATTATAAGCTCTGTTTTAACCGTATTAGAGGGAATCATTCTGGAGGATCCGTCATCCGTGTTTTCGAATCTGTAATTTTTATGTTTTTCATTGGGCGCCGGATAAGAATTTGTAAAAATATATTCATGATTTTCGTTTAACTTCATTCTGAAATTGTTCATCCCGTCATCCATAAGCTTTTTGACGGCAGCCTCTGTTTCAGTCGTTTCGTACAGCTCTTTAGGAATTTGTTCATTGCATAATTTTCTGAACCGTACAACATTATTTACGGCATCGTAATAGCCTTCACCGCGTTTTAAAAGGCTGCCGATCCCTGAGGTAATTTCATTTTTAGGTTTTCCGTTAAATTCGCCGTGAATAGCGTCTATAGACATAAACCGGTTTTTCTTTAACAGATTATAAACGTCACTGTAATATCCGCTGCCGATAAATCCGCTCATAATATTAAACGCCGTACCTTTAACCCAGTCATTAGAGGTCCAGGAAGAAAATCCGATGGTCATTTTAATTTTGCCCAGATCGGCAATAATGAATTGGGGCATACCAAAACCTAAAAGTTTCACTGTAAAAGATTTTGACAGAGGAATAAGCTTTTCCGCCACAAGCCAGCGCTGTCTGCCCCAGATTTTTTCTTCCCTGTTTTTATTTCCGGTATAAATAGTTTTCAATTCCAGTACAGTCTCGTAAGGCTCAAAGATAATTCTGACGTGTTTGTTTTTTTCCATTACCCATTTCATGTATTTGGGACTTTGATTTGTTTTATGCCTTCTTAAAAAGGAGCAGATATCGTACATGTCTGTGGGATCAAGTGAAACGGTAACACCATTTAAATTTGCTGCGGATGAAACTTGATTAAATCCTTTAATCCAGGTTTCAGGAAGGTCAATTTTCTTTTCCATGTATTCAGGGGTTACACCTGTATCGACTGAAAAGCCTTCCGGATTCACGGAGAGCTCCACGTTTGAGTAGGTTCGGAACCGTTCAATCTCTTTGCCCAGCTTAGAGGAAAAATCAATATTTGTGGTACCCAGCTTTGGGTCCTGAAGCATTTCGAATTCATCCATTTCTATGGACAGACAGCCGTATATTGATTCATCAATAGAGAAAGCTTCAAATGAAACTAAGTCAGGATGAACTGTAATGACGGGATCCAGCACAAACCATAAATCCTTATCCCTATTTTTGATAAATGTCCAGAACTTTCTTTCTAAAAGGTAATAATCACGCCACACGTCGTATTTGTCAATTTCTTTTTGCAGATCTTGTTTTATACTTTGCAGTTTTGCAATCTCGGAATCTTTTATGGAACGCTCATTTTGCAGTCCGTCAATTTTATTTTGAATTTCCTCCCTGACACCGGGAAGATATTTCTCATGCTCCTGTATCCGGCTTTCAATTTCCCGGTCAAGCCACGCAAAAAATTCCGGTCTTTGCTTCTGTTTGCGGGATCCGTCTGAAATTACAATTTGTCTTAGCATAAGCATGGCGTCTCTGAACTTAAGAGGGTTCTTTAATTTCCCCCAAAACGATACTTTTTCATCCCGGGATACGTCGGGACTTAAACCTAATGTTGTACAGCCGTTTTTCTTCAGACACATGGAAGGGCTTGCGTATTTATAAGCAACTTTCAACGTAGGTACCTCCTTTTTTTATCTCTCTTTGCACCGTACTATGAAATATATTTTTTAAATTTGGGACTTTTCACTATTGACTTTTCTTAGCTGGACTTCATTACTGACCGCTATTTTAGCTAATGTAACCAGCACTCTTTATGAAATATAGTTTTTAAATTTTGGACTTTTCACTATTGACTTTTTTTAGCTGGACTTCATTACTGACCGCTATTTTAGCTAATGTAACCAGCGCTCTTTCGGAATCTAATATAATATTTGACCCGCCTATGTCAAGCAGTATTTCCTCTATGCTTTTACGGGTATCTTTGTACTGTTTGACAAATGAGGGTAAGGATTTATAAACATGGTTTTTTTCTGAAGAGAGCTTGTTCGGCAGAAACAAAAGCGTTTTGACATAGTACATAAATAGGTTAGGATTACAGCCTTGGGGATTATTGATAATCTGATTCACTTTATCGGAAATATAGCTTTTAACTTCTTTTGCCGGATGCTCAAGCATTTGTATAATGAACTCCTGGGGAATAAACTGTCCGGTATTTTCGTAATATGCGTTCAGCATTTCAAGTCCGTATGTATACGCCTTTTGTACAGGTGAATCGATGATCATGGAATGCATTTTTTTCTTTTCTGTACCTGTTTGGCTCAGAAAAGATTCTTTTGCCAAATCGTTCAGCACTTCAATATCCGATTCAAGCAAAATAAGTGTTGTTGTTAACCTGAAATTGAGCTGTTCCTTTAATTTTGTTATTGTTTCAATAAATACTTTCAGCAGCTGAGGTATACCATTTTCTATAATTTCGATAATCCGCCTGTCTTCGGGAAGGCGGCTGTTTTTGATGGATGTCAATAGAGAAACGGTCATTTGATTCTTTGGCGCGGGATTATCTAAATAAAGGTTTATTCCGGGTGTTTCCAGAATTATTTTAAGTTCACTGTATCTCATAGAAAAAATAATCTGATTTAGGAATTCATGTAAATCAGAGGTCAGATGGCTGTTCAGTTTATGCAAACATTTTGACAGAAGCTCTGTTTTTTCCGCGGCTGAGATAACTTTAATTTTTTCCAAGGACCGTTCCATCAGTTCTTTCAGAGAATCCGGCCAGATTACATTATATTCTGTAAACTTTTCTGTATTTTCAATAACGGCATATAAAAATAATAAGTACTTTTGTGTATCTGATTTCTGTATATGTTCATCCAGCAGATCAACCCATGAGGCGGCATTTTTATAAAGCATAAATCCGGCCAATGTATCCGCGGAAAATTGTCCGTTTGTACGTTTTAAATATTCCAGTGCCAATTCATGTATTTTTGCGTTGTCACACTGCATTAGTAAAATCATAATATTATTGTCAAATGAGGGTTCGCTGTCTAGCTTGTCTATCAAAACGTTTATAAATGTACCGGCAAGCGGCGTATAAGAGGCAGAACTTAAGCTGATAAGCTGAGCGTAAGAAAGACTTTTCATCAGTCTTTCCTGGTTCCGGCCATCCTTAAGAATATAAGTAAATGCCTTTGCTATCACATCAATTTTCGCGCCGGAGGCAATTTCAATAACATCGTCCAGATGCCTGTCCCAGATTTCCGGCATGAACTCGTACCTTCCTTCCAGCTTCAGCAGCTGGTCGTTTCGCATCCATTCATATCTTTCGTGCCAGTTAGAGGGGGCTTTCCAATTAAAACGGTTATACAAGTAATACTTAATAAAATAATTAAACTGAAAATTATTTTTAAACTTACAAAGACAATCGTCACTTGTATAGCTTAGAAACAGCGATTTCATAGCTTCAATAAATTTTAATTCATTTTGCGCATAGGAATCTATAAGCCGCCTGATATATCTTCGGAAGTAGGTCAGGCTTTTAGTAATGTGGTTTCCTTTAAAATAATATGTCAGTCTCGGGGCGTCCAGGTAATAGGCTATCTTTCCTATAACATCGGCTAGACCGTAGGATTCGGATTCCTGAATAGTGTTTTTCAGTTTGTTGATATTAAGGGTATATCCGTCCGTATATGTGTTATCCTGATACAGCTTTTCGCGTTTCTTTTTTATGCTCTTTCGCAGCTGATAGTCATATTCATAGTAATACGGCGAAAGATAACCTTGTAAAGAGAATTTCCGGTAAGCGGCGCCGTCAGTGGTTTCATCCTTTGAAATTTGTTTTCCGCCCGCGTTTAAGATCTGCAAATCTAATTCGTTTAAATGAGACCGGATAAGATTGATTCTGCTGTCTTTAACGGATTCATCACAAGTGTTAATATATATTGATGCGCAGCGCTTTACGCCGTTTATGTAGCTTTCGCTTGACCAGTTCTGATCAGATACAATAAATTTTCTGGCTTCCTGTAAAAGCAGATCATTTTTTTGTAAACCAAGTTCTAAAAACAGTCCGGAAATCAATTCTGTACTGCCAACCTTAAGAAGGTACTGATAAAGTTCTTTTGGGGGTGAGGACTTTATAATCTCTTTTAAGCATTTCTTTCTCATATAAATGCTGGGATTACAAAACAATGTGCATAGCGGTTCATTGTACCGGGAAAGCTCCCGCGGCAGGTTCAAAACCTCAAGAGGTGTTTTGGCCAATCTAAAATTCTTAAATTTAATATTCTGCTGATAAATACTTGCTGCGTAATCCTCATAGGACAAGTTTTTAAAATAAGGAAATGAAATTTGTTTATTGAAATTTTTAAATTGCTCTAATGAATTGGCTTCGCTGCGGGCATACCAATAGTACTGATTCTTAACATCCTTTTTGAAGTACATTTTTCTCTCTGTTCTGCTGTAATTGTTTAGTATTTTTACAGCTTCAAAAGACGGAAAATGACCTTCGCCTCCACAAAAAACAGCATAATCAGTATAATTTACATTTTCCTCAAGTATGTTATTTCTATATTGGCTTGCGGAAAATTTATGGACGCCATATAAAAACAGAAATCCGGGATTATTTTGATTGTCCCATCCCCACAAAATAAGCTTTCTAAAGGGGCAGAAATTATTTTTATAGATACGGGTCCTGACAGGCTGATTTGGTATAGAGACGTTCATTTCAAAATCATTTGGAGTATTGCCCGGGACATTTTCGGCGCGTGATTCACCGTCCGCTCCGCGCGCTGAATGCTGGTGCAAATGCAAGCCTTCGGCCCGCGTCTCATCTTCTCTTTTAACTTTTTCGAACTTATCTTCAGCTGATATAAATGAATTTAAGAACTTTTTAATTTTATCAAACATAAATTAAAACCGCCTTCGTTTGGTATGTTCTTATTTTATCATATAGAGAAAGAAAGCTCAATAACAATTTGCTTCACAATTGTCGCGTGATTCGCCGCCCAATCCGCGCACCTGAAATTCATGAATTGTGGAGTTTTGGTACCCGCGCCGCTGCTTTTTGGCGTAATCCATGACAACAAAAACATACCTTTTTTGAAACACGACTGCTTTTTTTATTGCCTTCAAGCTTATACTTCTTGAAAACTATTGTCCAAACATTGTATTTTTGCTGCCGATATGATATTATAGTGGTGATAAACGGCAAAATGCCACCAGATTAAGGATCTGTGAAAAAATAAGCTGGACAATAAGCGCACAAGATTTTTTGTCCGCAACGAGGCGGAGGACGCATACAGGCTGACGCCTGG